>Ga0315541_1003752_pt1 | contig 11503 bp, 15 predicted proteins | sample SalMarSW160190MG_FD_203095 | JGI IMG/M metagenome (GOLD analysis project Ga0315541, IMG submission 203095) | Salt marsh sediment microbial communities from the Plum Island Ecosystem LTER, Massachusetts, United States - Salt Marsh Sediment SW1601-190 ...
GACCGGCGTTCATTCGATATTTGCTTCTGGCAATCTCAAGGTGATCGTGCTATTTTTGAGGCAGTATGGGAGATGCTGTATGACTACTTCTTCATTCGAGGTGAAGATGCTGACGAGCTCCGACTTCAAAGAACTGTTGAATCTTTTCGAAAAGCATGAAATCCGCTATCTCATTGTAGGTGGCTACGCAGTAATGAAATACAGCGAGCCACGATTCACCAAAGATCTTGATGTCTGGATAGCGACTGACCCAGAGAATGCGGACGCTGTATATGCGGCATTGAAGACATTTGGTGCACCGCTGGCAAATCTTACCGCAGATGACTTCACTCGCCTGGATTATTTCTATCAAATGGGAAGACCGCCTTTGCGAGTTGATATTATGATGTCGCTTCCAGGAGTCGAATTTGAAGAGGCTTGGAAAAACCGTGAGATGGTTGAGTTAGATGACCTTAAGATTCCGTTTATTTCGAGATCTGACCTGATCAGGGCAAAGGAAGCTAGCGGAAGACCGCAAGACAAGATCGATGTCGACAAACTCAGGGAAGCCGAGCAATTGGATGCGGTCGACGAGAAATAGCACCGCTTCGCATCGATTATCCCGGGGCTGTGTACGATATCACGTGTCGTGGCAGCGTGTGGGCTTTTGGCGTCGAGTGGTGCAATTCCCGACTGCTCAGCTGGCAGCCGTTCGCAGTGAGAGCAGAATGAATGTGCGTTGTGCAAGACGAGACGATGCAACTCTGCACGATGTGGGCGTGTGGTTCTACGAGCGCGTGCTGTTCACGGCTTTCACCAAGAGAGCTCCGTGTGTGAAGCTGAACAGAGACTTGCACTGGGCGCGCGCCACTGAAGGCAGGCGCTATATTCTTGTATTGAGAATTCAAAACGGTTAAGTTTGCAGACTATAGGAGGGCACAGAACCGGAATATGAATTCTAAAAGCTTGACCTTCGAAAATACACCATTTTTACGTCTAGTCAAAGAATCTGAAGAGCTCGCTGAAGTTCGTCGTGAATATGCATCGTCATCCGAACATGAAAGAAGACTTGCTGCGGATTTCCAATATAACTCCTCAATTGCGTCTGAAATGTTCAATAAGGCTATAGGGCAGGCAGACGATGAAAACAGCCCATGGCCTGGCGAAGTCATGGCTTTGGCTATTGATCCCAAGTACGCTCCGGCTCTTTTAACTGTTGGTTCCTTTGAATACCTATATGAAAGGACAGATGAAGCAATGGCTCACTTCTTGGCCCTCACCACCCTTCCAGAAACAACTGAAGATATTGTAGAGATCATTGATCAAGCAGGTGATTTTCTTATCGATAATCAAGACTACGAAAATGCTGTAATCCTATATTCAGCTGCCACTGGTGAACATCCAAACATTCCAGAATATCGAAATGGGCTAAGCTATTGCTTTGGGAAACTAGGACGAATGGAAGAAGCAATAGAGGAAGTAAGATATGCTGTGAATCTGGAACCCGATAATCATATATATCTTACAGATTCGGGGTGGACTCTTGTGGAGGCAAAATGCTTTGATGAAGCGCACACTGTCCTAAAGCGGGCAGTAGCCTTGTCTCCACCTGATTATGAGTTAGCAAGAGAGAATCTTGCTGAGTTGCACCGTCGCATGAAAGGATCTGTGGATAGATAGCCAACAAAATAGATCGTTCCACCAGACATCTCTTGCACCGCTCAAGAATACAGGTGACGCATTTCGCTGGATGGACTAAGCTGAGCTTGTACAACTACGAGGTATCTTGTCGGTGTAACAGATAACTATTCGTTTAAGTCCCTGCCGGAGCCAAGAACTGACAAAGCCACTGCAGGTATTTGACAATAGAGCTACTAGCGGGTACAGTATGAGCATCTACTAGTGGAGGTGGCTTCCATGCAAATGCTTGATTGGTTAGTGCGACTAGACAGCAATATCATCTGGGGGTATTCCCACCTTCACGCTCATCATGGCCCTTTCTAGGGCCCCTTAAAGTATCAAACAAATTCAACTAGCTGTTATATGGGTTGATATGAGCAGGACTTCACTTGCTTAACACAACTTCGAACGTTTTCTAACTACGTACGTTTCTATTAGGAGGATACTATGTTTTCACAAGTTTCGACACGACTTGCTGTTGTTTTTTGTCTGATGTCTCTAGTTGTTTCTCTTTCTGGTGTTGCTGTTGATAAACCTGTTTATGTTGACGGTATCGATGCTGGATTCCCCCCCTTCTCTTACATTGACGAGAGCGGAAATCCGGCTGGGTTTGATGTAGAAGTGGTCGAATGGATCTCAGGTGAGATGGGGTTTGATGTGGAGATCGTTCCTGTTGATTGGGACGCGATCATTCCCACGTTGAAAATTGGAACTATCGACATGATCGCTTCGGGGATGACCATCACTAGCGAGCGTCTGAAACAGGTCGATTTTACCGATTCCTACTGGTCGATCGATCTTGCGGTGGTTGCACGGGAAGTGACAGATGACCAAGGAGAATCGGTACCTCAGTTTAACATCTTCTTGGCTATCGCGTCCGGTCGGACCGTTGGCGTACAGCGTGGGACAACCTCGCAGACCTGGCTCCAGGAAAACCTCATCGATAAAGGAGTGAAACTAGATCTCAAGCTCTACGATAGCTTCCTTCTCGCGGTGGAGGACCTGTTGATCGGTCGCGTAGATGCTGCGGTCATGGATGAACCGACGGCACGCTCAGCCATTGCCGGTCGCGACGCCGTAATTGTAGGGACGATCAACACCGGAGAGATTTACGGTTATGCGGTTCGAAAGGGAGATAACACGCTTCTTGCTCTTCTAAACGAGGGGCTTAAGCGCATCAAAGTAACCGACGAATGGGACCGCCTCGTAGAGAAGTGGCTCATTGGTAGTTAACCGTCTTTGGGGGGGAGGGGTTTGTCTTCCTCCCCCGTCCTCTGTTGAGTGAATACCTTCTCGGAAACCCTTGCCCTGATCGGGCGCTCCCTGCCCGCACTCTTTCAAGGAGCAGGGATAACAATGGTGCTGATCGCTGCCTGTCTCGGAGTCGGAATCCTTGGTGGGATCCCTTTGGCGTTTGTCCACGTGTACGGCGCGCGTTGGGGCAAGTTGATTGCTGGTATTTATGATCGGGTCTTCCGAGGGTTTCCCGCTCTTGTTCTTCTCTTCTTGTTCTATTTCGGGTTAGGGAGCATCAAGGGATTCGCCATCTCTCCGTTTATTGCCGTTGTGCTGGCACTGGGCCTACGCAGCGTTGCGTATCAAGCACAGATCTACCGCGGTGGTTTGTTGTCGGTAGGGGAGAACCAGATGGGCGCGGCCCGTTCCTTGGGAATGACCAAGTTGCAAGCAATCTGGTTTGTGATCCTTCCCCAAGCGCTCTATTTTTCCCTTCCTGGGATTGCTAATGAGTACTCCATTGTTCTCAAAGATACAGCGCTGGCATTTGCAGTCGGTGTGGTGGAGCTATTTACCAGGGGTAAGTTCATCGCTGTGCACACACGTGCCACGTTGTCGATCTACCTGACGGTGGCTGTAATCTATCTCTTCCTGACCTATATCGGTATTTTCGGGTTCTGGGTGGTGGAGCGACTCGCCTACATTCCCGGCCTAGGCGGTGGGACAAAGGAGGGTGAGCGATGAGCTTTCTGCTCATTGAGATAATCCTTCGCTTATTGCAGGGAATGTATATCACGCTGCAGCTCATCGCTTTCTCCATACCGATCGGGCTTGTGATCGGGGTCGTGGTTGCTCTCGGCCGGGTCTACGGACGGATTGTGCTATTTCCTCTTGCCTGGGGGTACCAGCTGCTGTTCCGCGGGACCCCTCTGTTGTTGCAACTGTTCGTCATCTACTACGGCCTTCCCCACTGTGGTGTTGTGCTCAGTCCGTTTGTCTCCGCAGTCACTGCATTCAGCTTGTGTAGCGGGGCTTACCACTCCGAATACCTCCGCGGAGCGATCCTCTCCATTCAAGGCGGGCAGATGGAGGCAGCGCGCGCCTTGGGTATGGATAAGATCCAGGCGATCCGATCGATCATCCTTCCTCAGATGCTGCGAAGGGCCCTTCCGGGATGCTCCAATGAGATTGTCTACCTTATCAAATATTCTTCACTCTCCTATATTGTTACCCTGGTCGATCTGACCGGCCAAGGGCGCCTGATCGCCTACGAGACATTCCGCTTCTTTGAGGTGTTCCTGATCGTAGGGTTGATCTATTTTGGGATGGTCACAATCGCCAATCGATGCCTCGACGCCGTGGAGAAGAAGGTTCATATTCCAGGACTATAAGGGGTGCAATACGCTGCGAAAGACTACACCGACTTACTGAAAGAGCACCACGTTAAGATCAACATGGTGGCTTAAGGTGAAGCTCAGACCACGAAACACCATGACTCTTGTGGTCGCGTGCCCGCGGTTGGCATGTGGTAGACGGCTGCAACCGTAATAGTCTTGCCATGAAATCACCAATCTATCGCAGATAACGCCGAAAATGAAGATCTGTCTTACCCATGGGCAGGATGAACAAGCTTCCGCCGATTACGATGTTGAGCTCAGCTTCTCACAAGAGGTTGCAGGGCACGGGTGCAGGAGCTAAGCCGTTTCTTGGAACGAATCTGCTCGTTTCTGCAGGCATAAGAGCTCGATGAGGCACCCCCTGCTAAGGTTCTCTTGGCTCCTACAAATCGATTCGTCAGCTGAATCAAAAAACAAAAGAAAAGATCAGGCCCCGATGCCGTAAGTTACCCTACTACATGTCATGAAGGTTGCTCAAAATCTTCTACCCAGAGAACCAAGCGACATTTGTCCTTTACTGCGTTATAAAGGTGTTTATCGGCTGTGACAAGCGAGATGTGCTCGTTGTTCGCAAGGGCTAAATAAGCGGCATCGTAGGCTGAACGGTTATAGGTATGCGCTGTACTTAGAATGTCCTGAGCTGCAACTTCACGCTCAGGCAGGTTAAACGCTTCAAATTCATGGAGCGCTGCTTGCGCATCGCTTAACCTCGTTCTACCCCTGGAGATGGCCTTCCAGAGTGCGTTTGTGATCTCAAACCGTAGCAACGGGATGGCAAACAGCTCCAAATTGCCGGACAGAAACCCCTTCAAAATGCGCAATGAAGCGGATCTGTACGGTTCATCAGGCAGCAGGCTCGCAATCACGACTGAAGCGTCGATGACCAGCCTATCCACCGCGCTCCTCTAGTTCCTTGCGGGAAGGGTAGTAGATGTCTTCCAGGGTTAACCCCTTGAACCTCTCTCCCAGCTTCATCCAACGATCAAGAGCCTCTCTTCGCAGCTGAGCTACCGCTGCTCTCTCCAAGAATTCGCTTCGCTTACGAGGCCCTACTACCGCGTCAATCCGTCGGATCACTTCCTCCGAGAGATTCACTTGTGCTCTGATCTTGGTTGCCATCGCCTCTACCTCCATACAGACTGGTTTTACAGCCAAATTATACAGCTACATTGAGCGGTTGACAACCTAACGTGTGAGTCGTTCGGAGCAAAGGAGATGGATGAAGTTCGAGTGATGATAATGTAGTGCCTGTTCACCGAATATGTGAAAAGGAATCAGGTTAATCCTAGCATGAACGGGAGAAAAGAGCTTACCTTGACTTCGATGTAGAACTAAGTTTCTCTCAAGAGGTTATTGAGTAGCCGGGTATGCGCTGTTATATGAAGTATACTTTCCCAAGAAAACCACCTAACTGCAATCACATTTTGAGAGTATGTCAATCATTTTAAACATTAACCTGATACCTCTTCTATGGTAGCGAAACTGATTTAAGTTACCAATCAAGTATATGTCCATTGCCGGATGGTAAAACATGAAAGATCCTATTGAGCCGGCATTTCCCCATACATTATATTTTTGTGGCATTAGAAGAGGAATGGTTCGGAAATTCATTAATCCGTAGCCATAATCAATACCTATAGAAAATCTTGCCCAATCTTTCATTTTCTCAAAAGTATTTCCTCTAATAATCTCATGTGTTACCAATGCTTTCATGAATTTCAGCAAATCTTCGGATGTAGCAACAATTCCGCCACCAGCGTAATCAATACTGAGACTGCGGTACTCTGTCACATTTGTAGTACCTGAATACAAATCAGCCACAGGGTAGTTGCTTCTTACCATTGATTCAGAATAATGAGCCAAATACGAGTGATTCATCTGAAGAGGCTGAAAAATGTAATGTTGAAGTGCTTTATGAAATGGTTCTGATGTTATTCTCTCAATAGTTAATCCTAAAATATGATACCCTGTATCTGAATAATGAAATCCTTTTCCGGGAGGGAAATGTGATTTCAAATGCTCTTTAGACCATTGGATCGTTTCCTGTGGAGTCCAGAAACGGGATGGTTCATCGAAAATCATGTCGATCATTGATTTACCCTGTTTCGGTTCATCATCGAAATAGTCATGCAAACCCGATGTGTGATTCAACAAATGTCTAATCTTTATTGTGTTTGTATGATCCTTCCCCTTGTAGATATGCAGGCTGTGCAATAGATTACTATCTAAAAACTGAGTGATTGTATCTTCGTAAGATATGATTCCCTTTTCAACCAAGATCCCAATAAGAACAGATGTAAACAACTTGCCGATGCTGGCAATAAAATAAGGTTGCTGTGCATTAGCAGGCATACTACCAGTTGAGCCTTCTGCTATATTCAGGCGAATGTCGAGCTTTTCCGAATGGATTAACAAATATGCATTGTGTATTTTGCGGTCTTTCTGTACTGTTTTAGTAAAATGTTCCGCAACTAATAACTGAGCTTCTTCTTTCTTCATGTACTTACCACTCCTCGTGTGAAGTGTATTTCATATGAGCACTGAATCTGCGTCATAAGTTTCGCCCATCATGCCTCTTTGGTATGTCTTGCGAAGTGACTTCGTCAATCCGCTCCTGCCACAAAGTTATGGGGGCACATCTTTTGCCCCTTTCATAACCTGGTCCAACGGACTGACTATCTTCTCAGCCTGCTGTCTGGCAAGATGGGCATAGATCTGAGTTGTGTTGATGGTGGAATGCCCTGACACTTCTTGAATATACCTCATATCTACCCCGTGTTCCAATAAGTGTCCTGCAAAGCTATGGCAGAGCATATGTGCAGTGGCTCGATTGCTGGCTCTCATGGATGGGTCAGAGAGTGTCGGTAGAGCGGCAAGGCATGTCGCGGCTGATTGATCTGTCAGTCCTGACAGTGGCCCTCTAGTTCCTGCAGCGTCACGTCATCATTATCCGTCTGCCGCATAATAACACCCCAGCATGCCTACTCCCGCAAGATCGTCGCCCGAAACCCTCAAGAACATAGTGCATATTTTTGACGTTACGCGCTGAACGAGCTAGTATCGGTGTGTGACCCAAGATTGGTTACTCTAGGGACTGCTGGATTGCATTATAAACAGATTAACCCGGATTTATCTGGGACGACATTCTTGAACGGGTGGGAGCTGAACAATGGAAAGAACAATCTTTATTTCCTCAACTTACGAAGACCTAAGATCCCATAGATCCAAGGTATGGGACTTACTGCAGCAGTACAAGGCTAACATACGTGGAATGGAGCTATTCGGCGCAAGAACCGGTAGTTCGCTGAAAACCTGCGTGGCCGAATATGAGTTGTCGGACATATACATCGGGATAATAGGCATGTGTTATGGGTGCATAGACGCAGAATCTGGGAAATCATACACAACTCTTGAATATGAGGCAGCTTACAACAAGCGTAAGCAGATCCTCTTCTTCCTAATCGACGAGAAAGATTCCAAGATACCTCCGATCTTCGTCGATGTTGGCGAAAGAAGGGACAAATTAGATTCTTTTAAGAAATTGGTAAAGGAGAGACACACTGTGGCCACTTTTGCTGATGAAGAAGACTTGGTTGCCAACGTAAAACTGAGCCTAGATAAGCTGCTCGATCAGAACGTTGACACGCCTCAGTACTCGGATAAAACAGAAAGATCATCCGAAATAATCACCAAGTTCCTCTTGATGCCAAAAGCATACTCTGGCAAGTCAGTGGACATGAAGGTTAGAATTACAGGTGACCCATTTCCTGCCTCGAAACTGGTGTGCAACCATTTCAACTTGACTTACGGTGCCACTGTCGGTGTAAACATCACTATCGAAGAGCCCCCCATCGATCGTTTCACCAATTACCTGTTTATCGAGCAGGAAAAATATGAAGGAATCACAATAGAAAAGGAGCAAACGTACTACATCAAAGCCGTTCTTAAATTCACAGAAAGCCTCATTGATTCCTTCAAAGCAAGATTTGTCCGCGAGGAACACGTGCGCTACTACGTTCCATCTACAAACACATTTCTGATAGACACCGGTTATCAGTCGATGCTTTTTCCGAAGGACGAGAAAATGGTTTACGAACCTGAAGGCACCATCATAGTCTTGCTCCATGACGTCATGCCGCCGAAGAAATGACACTTGTCATCGGGGGACAGACGCAATCCGGCGTGCTCTTGCAGCTGACCCTCCTGTCAGGAATCGTTCTGATGCTTTTGTCGTGTTTGTGGCCTTCTGGCACGGCAAGCGTCCCTTCTGCTCGCAGCTTATCCTCAGCCCCGTTAGGGAGCCTCAAGACATTGGAGGAGATATTATATGAAACCTGGCGACTACATGGATCTTCTACATTGCAAGACGCCCGAGCAGGTATACGAAAGAGTAAGTGATTGGTCCTCTGGGCTCACTCCCCGCGAGCATCTCGTTCGTTCGACAATTCTGGATATCCAGGCGAGCCTTGAGGGCCTCCTGAAGAATGTTTACTACCAGCTGCTCTTGACAGTGCTCTTCCAGGGGGAAGATGAGGCCGGAAATGAAAAGGCGAAAGATGATCTGTTCAATACGATCACAAGAATGAACTTCTCGTCCATGTTCCGGGTTATGCGTCCGCTTCTGAAAGCCTTTCCCAGTACAGATCTTGAGCCAATTCAGTCATTGAACGATTTGCGCAACAAGGTGACACATCGCCAAGACATGTCAGAGATCGAATACAAAGGTCGGGATCCATTCAATGATGCAGATTGTCTAGCACAGGTGTACCTCGATGCATGGGCAGCTAGAGCTACGCTGCGCAAGTTCTACGAACGGATGATCGAAGATCCAAGAGCATTGTCGGGACATTACAAAAGATTCTATGAAGAGAATTGCGACAAACTCCGCAAAGAAAACAACTCGGCTTCCTAACCACTCGCTGGAGGCGCCCGGAGATGCGGCAGAAATCAAGTAGTCGTGAAGGGTCTCGATTGAGTAAGATGTCATCATTATCTCTCTGTCCGATATACCACCCCCCAGCATGCCTACTCCCACAGGATCCTTGCCAGAAACGCTCAAGAACACAGTGCACATTTTTGACACTACACGCTGAACGATCTAGTATTCGTGTGCAAGCCAATAGTGATGGGAGGGGAGTGTTAGCTAACAAGAGAAGATATGATGAGAATCACACAGATAGTCATTACCCTTGTGGCATTGAGTATTATCGCAGTCCATCTGAGGTGGCCCGATCTAAGAATTGATCCAATTACTCTGACTCTCTTGTTGGTTGCTGCCATTCCGTGGTTCGCCAAACTGCTCAAATCTTTGGAGCTTCCGGGGGGATGGAAGATAGAGTTCCAAGAGTTGCAGAAGGCCAAAAAGCGGGCAGATGAAGCAGGCCTGCTTTCCGGCAAAATCAGATCTGAGACTCCATATTCATTTCAACTTGTCGCTGATGAAGATCCCAATCTAGCATTGGCCGGGTTACGGATTGAGATTGAGAAACGCTTATCTCAGATTGCCGAGTCATATCAGGTTGATTCAGGCCGTTCTAGTGCTGGAAGCCTCTTACGCATGCTTGGTCAAAGAGACCTCCTGAGCCTCCAAGAACAATCAGTTCTGGCTGACATGATGGGCCTGCTCAACGGCGCTGTGCACGGTGCTAAGATCGATTCTCGTGCGGCGGTCTGGGCCATGGACGTTGGCCCACGATTACTCGCATCACTTGATGAGAAGATAAAACAAAGCTGACACCGGGGTGCAATTGATGCTACCGTACGCCGCCACTGACACCGTGCGTTGGCTGCACTTATTGATCTGAAAAGGATAGTTGGCCAATGACAAGAAAGACCTACGATGGCGAATATCTCGGCTTAGCCAAGTCTACTGTAGCGTGGTCCCAACTGCCAAGCCCGGTAGTCGCGATCTGGGGCAATTCGGTCTTCTAAGGCGGCAAGCGAAAAATAGACATATTCTGGACTGATCAACTCGACGGTCGTCTCCGGTGCCCGCGAGTGAGCGCCAATCTGTTAGGCCGCTGTAGGTTTCGTCACACGCTTTGGTTGCAGGAGTTACTCTATGAGCAGCGTTGAGAGGTCGCTAATCATCCTTGAAACAGAGCGTTTGCTGCTGAGGCGACAGAAGATTTCCGATATCACGCCTCTTGTCGATCTTTGGACGGATCCAGAAGTGACACGCTACATGGGCGGGCCGCGCAATAGAAATTTGATCAAATCAGCGTTTGAGGAAACAGCGCACAGCCCCTATGCTGAGCAGTTTGACCTGTGGCCGGTGATCGAGAAAGAAACGGACCGCGTTGTAGGACATTGCGGCCTGCTTGAAAAGGAAGTGGAAGGTAGACCAGAGATCGAGCTGGTCTACGTCTTGGTCTCATCGGTGTGGGGAAAAGGCTATGCCACAGAGATAGCGCAAGCCATCAAGCGGTTTGCCTTTGAAGTAATGGAGGTGAAGCGACTCATCGCTCTGATCGAGCCAGAGAATGAAGCATCAGAGCGGGTTGCCATCAAGGTTGGTATGTGCCTGGAGAAAGAGGTGATTCGCCCAGGGGGAGCGCAGCGGCTAGTGTATGTGGTCGAAAAGGAAGGTGAGGCCCGCTAGCACTGCTGCAGCCGACACGACTTCGAGGGAAAAAGGGGTGAGTTGTGAAGCCAGAACAGTTGATCACCTATTGTGGTGTGTATGGCGGGTACTGCAGTGGTTGGTGTGAGAATACAATCCGTGTCGATCTTGCCAAAGCCCTTGCGGAATTGGTAGACGCGTCTGGTTGCCATCATTGGATGCCAACTGAGATCGAAGACTTCGATTACGTTGAGTTTAGAAAGGGATTGGATTTCTTTAGCAAGGACCCCAGAGTTATCTGCCGAAGCTGCTGCAAGAGCGGGAGAAGTGGATACCTGGGCTGCGAAATTCGCAAGTGTTGTCAAGAACATGGGTTGGACGTGTGCTTCGAATGCAGTGAGTTTCCCTGCAGCAAGGTTGAGGAGAATGCGGAAATGATTGAGAGGGCAAAGGAGTATAAGGAACTGGGGAAGGGCGAATGGCTTCGGCGACAGATTGCGAAAGCAAACCAAGGATACGAGTACCATACTGGAAAGTACTATAGACTTTGGGTTGGCAAAGATCTGTCTAATCGGCGGAAGTGATGCGATAGGCTAGAGAAGGATGCCGCATAACAACTCGTTGCACCCGACCGCCTAATCAAGCATCC
>Ga0315541_1003759_pt1 | contig 11494 bp, 5 predicted proteins | sample SalMarSW160190MG_FD_203095 | JGI IMG/M metagenome (GOLD analysis project Ga0315541, IMG submission 203095) | Salt marsh sediment microbial communities from the Plum Island Ecosystem LTER, Massachusetts, United States - Salt Marsh Sediment SW1601-190 ...
CTCGCCCTCGTCCCACACGCCGTTCTGGTTCTGATCGAGGTAGATCTTCCAGCCCGGCAGGCCCGGCTCGCCGCCATCCCAAACGCCGTCGGCGTTCAGGTCGTGCCACTTGCTGCCGTAGATCCGGCCGTACTGGAAGTTGCCGAAATTCACCTCGGGGATGTCGTCGCCGCTGATGACGTCGATGGCGTGCGCCCCGCCGAGGGGCACCGACTGCACCCAGTCGACCTGGAGCACCTCGGAAAGGATGTAGGTTCCCGGCACCAAGCCGGTGAAGGAGTAATTGCCGTCGACGTCGGTGACGGTCTGGAAGGTGGGATCGCCGGGGATGCTGGGGGGGCCGGGGGTGCCGGGGGTCAGCAGGCCGTCGCCGTCCTGGTCCAGGAACATGTCCACGATCCAGCCGGCCAGCCCCGGCTCGTCCACCGGCTTCTGGGTGCCGTCGGCGTCGATGTCATGGAAGACGGTGCCGCTAATCGCCGAGCCCAGGAAGTTGCCGAAGTCAAAATTGCCGACATACCCGTTGCTGGCGAGCGTCCACCGGTAGCCCCAGGGGACCGGGGGGGCCGGGGGGGCCCAGGGAGGCGCGGGCTGATACACGCCGACAGCGTCCGGCCAGGATTGCACCCAGCCCGGCTGCTGGACCTCGCGGATGATGTACGTCCCCGGGCGCAGGCCGGTGAAGGCATAATGGCCGGTGTCGCCGTCGGTCGTGGTCCAGACCTCGCCCGCATCCAGCATGCTGTTGTCGTTCCGGTCCAGATACATGACCCACCCCTCCAGGATGGGCTCTTCGGCGTCCCGGACGCCGTCGCCGTCCAGGTCGTTCCACTTGACGCCGTGAAACTCCACGGGCATGGCCCCGAGGAAGATGCGGTCGATGAGCTGGGCGCTGGTGACGGTGATGGCGAACTCGCCGGTGCTCGGATTCGTGTACAGCGTGCCCGGCGGCAGAACGTACTCGAGCATGTACGGGCCCGGCATCAGCCCCGTGAAGATGAAGCCGCCGAAATCGTCGGTGACGACCTCCTGGAGGCTGCCCTGCTCGGACAGGTCCATCCGGCCGTTCTCGTTGGAGTCCAGGTACAGCCGCACCGTCTGGAAGGGCAGGCCCGGCTCGTTGATCTGAAGGATGCCGTCGCCGTTGATGTCGTGCCCGACGATGCCGGCGATCTTGCTGTGCTGGGCGTTGCCGAAGTCGACGTTTTGCACCAGTTCGCCGTCCCCGATAACCACCTGGAGGGCGCCGTCGTCGGGGGTGGTGTGCTGCCAGCCGGGGCGAAGGACCTCGCGCACGGTGTAGGTGCCGGCGGGGACGCCGGGGAAGACGTACCGCCCGTCCGCGTCCGTCAGGGTCATTCTCTCGCCCGGGTCGGGCGCGCCGTTGTCGTTGGCGTCCAGGTACACCATCCAGCCGGCCAGGCTGGGCTCGCGGTGCTCCTCGTCCTGCTCGACGACGCCGTTATTGTTCCGGTCGTGCCAGACCATGCCCTCGATGGCCGGCAGCGTCAACTCCACCGTGAGCGGGTAGGTATCGAGGTCGGTGGCGGTGTTGTTGGTCTCGTCCAGTTCCAGGATGTCGTCGTTGGCGTCGATGATGACGCCGACGTAGTACAGTCCCGGCGGGATGTCGGAGAACTGGAACACCGACGCGTCCACGTTGACGGTCTCGCCGGCGGCCACGCCCGGCACCAGCACCGACCCGATCCAGTAGTCGTCGGTCTTGATGGCGGTGTTGCCGGAGGCGTAGAAGTCGACTCGGAACGGCCCGGCGTCGGCCAAGCCGGAGTTGGTGACGTCCCACCAGGCGTCCCAGTGGTCGCCGACCTCCACCGTGGTCGCGGCGAAGCCGCTGTAGGCGTCGCCGCTGCCGGCCAGTTCCGCCCGGTTGGAGATGGTGAACGGATACGTGTCGTAGTCGACGCCGATGTTGTTGTCCTCGTTGGACTCGGTCACGGCGTTGAGCGGGTCGATGATCACGCCGACGTAGTACTCGCCCGCCAGCACCTCCGGGAAGACCAGCAGCGACAGGTTGAGGTCCACGTACGCCCCGGCCGCCAGGCCCGGCGCCGTGACGAAACCGAGGTAATGATCGTCCGGGGTGATGACGTCGTCCTCGGAGGCGTAGAAGTCCACCTGGAACTCGCCCGCGGCGGCGGTGCCGCCGTTGCGAATGTCCCACCAGACGTCCCAACTGTCGCCCGGCGACAGCACGCCCGTGGGATCGAACGTGCTGAACTCGTCGCCGTCATCGTACAGGTCCGGCAAGTCCGGCTGGTAGTTGCCGAAGTCGGCGTTGTCGACGGCCTCGTCCCCGGAAAGCGAGATCTGCCGGCTCCCGCTGACCGGCAGCGTGTACTGCCAGTCGGCCGGGAGCACCTGGGCGACCACGTACGTGCCCGCCTCCAGGCCCGTAAACCAGTACACACCGTTTTCGTCGGTCTCCGTGGAGGCCTCCGTGACCGGGTCGAACTGCCCGTTCTGGTCCTGATCGAGGTACAGCGTCCAGCCGGCCACAAGCGGCTCGCCGGGGTCGATCACGCCGTCGGTGTTCAGGTCGTGCCAGACGGTGCCGCGAATGCCCGGCACCACCAGCGGGTAGTGGTCGTAGTCCACGCCGACGTTGTTGAACTCCTCCGACTCGACCACCTGGTTGTTCGAGTCGATGATCACGCCGACGTAGTACTCCGCGGCCGGCAGGCCGGGGAAGCTGGCCACGGTCAGGTCGGCGACGCCCACCCCGCCGGCGCCCACGCCCGCCACCGTCGCCGAGCCGAGGTAATAGTCCGACTCGTCGATCGTGTCGTCCTCGGAGGCGTAGAAGGCCACCTGGAACTGCCCGGCCGCGGCCGTGCCGGCGTTGAAGATCTGCCACTGGACCGACCAGCTCTCGCCGGGGGAAATGAGGGCGGGCGAGAAACTGCTGCCCATGTCGCCGTTGTCCCGCAGGTCGGCAAGCGCTCCCTGGTAGTTGCCGAAGTCCTTGCCCAGGACGATCTGGTCGCTGATGAGGGCGACCTGGTGGGCGCCCCCGGCCGGGAACGACTGCGTCCAGGAATAGCCGACCTCGCCCGGCTCGTCGCCGATCTGCTCGGCGACGACGTAGTCGCCCGGCATCAGGTCGGTGAAGGAATAATCACCGTTGGCATCGGTGGTGGTGAACGCCTCGTCCGCGTCCAGCAGGCCGTTCTGATTGTCGTCCAGGAAGACGACCCAGTCGGCCAGGCCGGACTCGCCGGCGTCCTTGATCCCGTCGACGTTCAGGTCGTGCCACTTGGTGCCGTGAATCTCACCCAGCAGGGCCACGCCGAAATCGGCGTCGTCAATGGTCTGCCCGACCAGGAAGCCGCTCCAGCGGCCGGCGGCGGGCTGCGTCTGGCCCCAGCCGGCCGGCACCTCCACCTCCACCACGTGCTGGCCCAGCGGTACGTCGTTGAACTCATAGCGGCCCTGGGCGTCGGTGGTGGCGAACAGCTCCGCGGGATCGAGCTGGCGGTTTTCGTTCGCGTCCAGATACACCGTCCAGCCGGCCAGCTCCGCCTCGCCGCCCTCGCGCACGCCGTCGCCGTCCACGTCCTCCCACACCGTGCCCTGAATCTCGCCGACGATGTCGGTGCTCAGCCGCACGATACCGGTGTCGCCGACGGGAATCGGCGTGCCGTAATCGGGCGTGAACCACCGATACCCCCCGTGGCGGATCTGGAAGTCCATGATCTCGGCCACGTCGGCGGGGAACCCGGCCGTGTCGGTGACCTTGAGATACCAGTCCTCCGTCTGGCTCAGGAAGGGCATGGCCCCGGTGACGTCGATGTCGGTCTGGACGAGGTTGTGCCTTCCAGCGTTCTGCCCGGAGGCGTACACCACCGCCTCCCAGACCGGCGCGGCGGGGTCGCCCAGGCCGATGCTGACCTCCAGGGCGCTGACTTCCGGGTAGGCGATGGCGAAATAGGCGGCCATGTCCTGCTGCGGCATCTGCGCCAGGTCCATCGTCATCATCCCAAACGGCTGGTAGTGGGCGGTATAGGGCCAGGACGGTATACTCACCGTCTGCATCGGATACGACCACTGCCGGATGCCTTCCTGCTGCCAGGTGGTCAGGATTTGCATGTAGTATCGAGGGTTGGCGCCTGGGGTGATGTAATAGCCCACGCCCAGGGCCGAGTGCGGAGGGGCTAGCGCGCCCTGCGGGTTGGTGTCCAGGAAGAGCAGGTGCACCGGCAGGTTCGCGTCGATCGCAGCCTGGTAAGCAAGAAAGTCTATCGGCACCGGTTGGGCGGGAGCAGGCGGCGCCGGGTCTCCCAACAGGACCTGGGTGTTGAAGGACCAGGACTCATTGACGACCGTCCGGGGGTCGTCCCAGGCCATGAAGTTCTCCATGGCCCAGGCGACGTTATCGAAGTTCGTCTCGCCCTCAAACTGGCCCGCGGAGGTGAGCATGAAATCGCTGATGGAGTCGGGGGCGTGGCCTTCCCAGGTGTAGTTACTCCACCACCTGGCGACGCTCAGCCAGTCGACGGCGTGGGTGTGCTGCCAGCCGCTGACCACGCCGTTGGCGTGCTGGGGGACGAAGAAGGGCTCGGAGTCGAACTGCGGATACAGGCCGGCCTGCCAATTGGCTGCCCAGTTCGTCTCGGACAGGCCGGGAAACGCCGCGATGTTGAAGTCCCTGGAGCGCAGCTTCAGCTCCAGGTCCCACCAGGCGGCCTGCATCCCGCCCACCGTCGGCGAACAGCCGTAGAACCAGTCGTAGTCGGTGAGCAACTGTAGGTTCGACACCTGGTTCTGGATCGGCGGACCGCTGGGGTTGCTACCGGAGGGCAATGCCGGCAGCCACTGCGGCAGGGCCGCCCCCGGGTCCATCAACGGCACCGGCAGATAGATCTCGGAGACGCCGTCGACGGCGTACTCACCGATCAGGCCGACCTCGCCCGCCGTCAAATCCGCCGTCAACAGAACTCTCGCCTCAAGCTGCTCCAGTACCGGCAACTTCGACGCACTGCGGTCTTTGCTCATGGTGATTTCCTGCCAAATTCGGGTTGCCGCGCGACGACTCAAAGCCTTCGGCTGAACGGCTCCTCCGTTCCACTGCTAGTCCCCTCACCCAGAAACCGCCGTAAATCTATAAGCTACTTCTACTATAACCTGTTCCACGCCGGCGCCAAGTGTCTTTTTGTCAGCCCCGGCGGGCGGGCATTCGCCGGCCGGCGGCTGCCCGGGAACCCCCGGGCGGGGCGGGGCGGAAAGCCGGTCACAGCCAGCCGGTCAGCCTTGCCAGGACGCGGCAGTAATCGACGAAGGCCGGCCAGGATATGTCCGGGGGCACGCCGTGGTCGCAGCCGGGGATGTAGCCGCCGTCGGCGACCACCGGGCCGACCCGCTCCAGCTCCGCCCGCATGGCCTGCCCGCCCCGGGCGATGGCCCGCTTATCGATCCCCTGGCGGAACGCGATGGACCGGCCGAACTCGCGGCGGAACGCCACAATGTCATTCCCGGCCGCAACTTCGATGGGGTCGCAGACGTTCATGCCCGCCTCGATCCACAGCGGAATCAGCTCGCCGATGTAGCCGTCGGAGTCCATGTCCAGCACCGCCACGCCGGCCGAGCGGAGCTGGTCGCACCACTGCCGCCAGCACGGCAAAAGGAACTCCCGGCACATCGCCGGCGAGATCATCGACTTCTCCTTGTACGCCATGTCCTCGCTGAAGTGCACCACGTCCGGGACCACGCAGGCGAGGGCCCTCGCCAGCACGCCGGAGACGAAGTCCCGCCAGAAGTCCACCATGTCGCGGACGAGCCGCGGGTCGTCCAGGAACAGCGTGCAGAGCCTCTCGAAACCGCACCACTCCCGCAGTTGCCAGAAGGGGCCGGCAAAGCCGACCTGGACGACGTGGTCGCGCTGGCCGATGGCGGCGCACCGCTCGGCGAAGCCGTCGGCGAAGCGGCCCGGCTCGTCGACGCGGTAGCGGGCCTTCATCCGCTCGAAGTCCTCGCGGCCGGCGACGGGGCAGCGGATCCAGGTGCGGGTGACGAAGTCGATGGCGTTTCGCAGGTGGCGGGTGCCGAACTTGTCGGAGATCTCGCAGACGTTGCCCTTCCAGTCCTGGACGACGAGCGTCCTCTCGCGGCGCTCGATGATCTTTTCCTCGAACTCCGGGATCATGCGGAAGTTGACGTTTGGCTGGGCGCCCCCGGCCGCCGGCGGCCGTTCGATGCCGACCGTCTCCAGGAGCAAGTCGAGCCAGTTCACGTCCTCCGGAAGGCCTTGGCCGCGCCACGCGGCCAGCGTCGACTCCCGCGGGCCGCCGGGCTGGAAGGGAATCCGGTCGGGCTTGCCGAACAGCAGCGTCTCCAGAAAGCGCTCTCGCTCCGTCATGGCCTGTGTCCGCTCCACCGCCGATGCGCGGGGAGCAAAGATATCGGCCGGGCGCGGCTTTGTCCAACCTCCGCCCAGCTCCTACCCTTACGATCCGGGGTAGTTCCTCGTAGAATTATTGCATGCCGGGAGTTGCCTTTCGGCGGTCCCGGGCCATGTTCAGGATCGGGGTGCGATGATGATCAAGTACAAGTGCCCGAAATGCGGGGCCACGCTGGAAAGCCCGTCTTCGATGGCGGGGCGGAAGGACCAGTGCCCGCTCTGCAAGCACACCTGCACAGTGCCTAAGCGCAAGACTGGCAGGGCGGTCTTCATAGGGTCATGCGTGGGGGAGGGTTGCTGCTCGCAGTAGCGCTCGCCCTGGTCCTTGTCCCCTGGGCGCGGAGGCCCCGGAGCGGGTCGGGCGATACCCCCCACGCGCAGCCCGCCACCCCAGCCGTGGCTCAGGTGAAACGAACGCCTCTCCCCCTCATTCCCTTGGACGAACTTAACCCACCCAGCAGAGAGGGGGAGCCTTCGAAGTCCCAACCCGTCGTGTCCACGCAGCCTTCGGCTATGACCCCTCGACAGATTGCCTCGCTCTTGAGTCCTTACGCGCCATGACTACCAGATAATCACACACTGTGCGCAACCGCGATTCCTCAAATCCGCATTGCGGCAGCAGCACCTTCCATTCTTCTCTTGAGATCCCCAGGAAAGCATGCCAACCGTGCTGCAAAAACCCTTTGAGCCCGACAGCGAAGTCCATGCACAGGAAACTCCCGCCCGGCTTGAGAAGGCGGTATATGGCCTTGACGCATCGGTGCTGGTCCTTCATGCAGTGAATAGCCTGGCTGGTAATTACGTAATCGAAACTCCCGTCTCTTCCCCTGAGGCTCGTGACGGACCTTCGCAGGAATTCGACCTGTCCACCCGTGTCCTCTGCTTTTTGCCTTGCCTTCCTGACGCTGTCTTTTGAATAGTCGAACGATCCGGAATCTATGCCCAGGGCTAAGCAGCCGTGATCGGCGACTTTGAAGGCCAAGTAACCCTCCCCCGTGCCCACGTCCAGGACCCGCTCGCCGGGCTCGCAGTGCCCCATCCACTTCAGCAGCAGCTTTGCTGCCCTTTCTTTGCCGTTCGGGCACTGCCTTTGTTGCTTCCTGTAAATCTGGATCTTTCTGCGGCCCTGCCTGGTGAGGCGCCACTTTGCACCAGCAGGGCTGGTCAGGGCGTTCTTCTCGAGCTGCTCGAGGACCCGACCAAGCTCTTGCTCATCTACCGATAGCTGTCCCGAAGCTCGATAATCGCGGTTACAGGCGCTTTCGCCCTGGATCTTTCCAATGATGCCCCGGCTTGTTAACTGCTTGCTTTCGAGTAGCACCAACACGTAGTAACGCAGGAACTCCCTTACGCTGGGCCCCGTTCTGGCGTCGAGTTCACGCCGTCTCATGGGTGCTTCCCTTTTGCCTTATCGCCTGAGCGATCCACGAGCGCGCCAGCACCGTCACCGCCTCCTGGAAGGTCGGGTGGGCGTGGATTGTGTGGTAGAGCTGCTGCAGCCTCAGCCCATGGCGCATCGCCAGAGCAAACTCGTGGATCAGGTCGGTGGCGTGCCGGCCGATCCAGAGGGCCCCGTGGATGACCCCCGTTTCCGGGTCGGCGATGACATTCACCTGCCCATCCATCTCGCCGTAAACCAGCGCGGCGGTGCTCTTGCGGTAGGCGTAGCGGAGGACCTTCACGCGGCCGAAACGCTCCTTCGCCCGGTTCCGGCTCAGCCCGACCGCGGCGACCTCCGGGTGGGTATAGACACCGGCCGGCACCACGGTGCGGTCGTCCGCGAGGTCGCCGCCCATGATGTTCTCGCCCGCGACGACGCCCATCCGCTCGGCGAGGTGGGCGTACTGCTGCTTCTCGGCGCAGTCGCCGACGGCGTAGACGCCTGGGACATTGGTACGGCAACGGTCATCCACGGGAATGATGCCATCGGCGACCCCGATACCGGCCGTGTCCAACCCGATGTCCTCAATGTTCGCCTGCCGCCCAACCGCCACCAGCGCCACGGCGGCTCGACGGCTGTCGCCGCCTTCGAACTCGGCCGTCACCCCCTCCTCGGTGGCGGTCATGCCGGTCAGCCTTCGACCGAGCAGCAACTCTACGCCGCGCTGGCCGAGAGACTTCTCCACCGCCGCGGAGGCGTCGCCGCCGAGCGTCGAGAGCAGCCGCGGCAGAACCTCCACCAGGACCGTGGGGACGCCCAGCTCGGCATAGATCGTGGCGAACTCGCAGCCGATGACCCCCCCGCCCATGACGAGCGCGCTCTCGGGCAGGCCGTCGGCGACGGTGGCTTCCTCGGTCGTCATCAACCGCGGCGATTGCCACGGCAGGAAGGACGGCTTGACCGGGCGGGCGCCCGTGGCAATCACCACGTTCCGGGCCTCGACGCGCCTGCTCCCCTCGGCGGTCTGGACCACGATGGCGTTGGGCCCGTCGAGCCGCCCGCCCCCGCGGACGACCTCCACCCGCGCAGCCATGCCCGCCTCGTCGCGCTCGCGCAGGGCGCGGACGACCTCAGCCACGCGGCCCATCACGGCGCGCCCGTCGGCGGCGCACCGCGAGCCGCGCAGGCCAAACCGCTCGGCGTGGTTCGCCCGCCAGCACTCGTCGGAGGCGGCGAGCATGGCCTTGGTGGGCATGCACCCGGCGTTGAGGCAGTTGCCCCCGAGGTACGCTTGCTCGACGACGCAGGCGGTGCCGCCGCGCCGCTTCACGGCCAGCGCTGCGGCGTTGCCCCCAGGGCCGCCTCCCAAGGCGGCCACGTCATACACAGGGTCCGACATACTCCGCCTCCCGGCTCATTCGGCCCGATTGCCATGGGCGCGGTGCCCGGCGCGCTTCTCCGGCCAGACGCCGTACAGCTCGCTCAGCAGCCGCGCCAGCCTTTCACTTGCCTGTCCTATCTCGCTCGCCGCCGCCAACAGCCTGCCGTACAGCGCATCCCGTTTCATTCCCTCGGCCTTGCCCAACCAGTTCCTGAACCTCGCTCCGTCATCGCCTGTGTCCGCTCCACACCCCCGCCGATGCGCGGGGAGCAAACATATCGCCCCCCCGCGGCTTTGTCCAACCTCCGGCCGGATCAGGGAAGGATATCGAAGGGACCGCTGATGACCTTTGCCACGGTTCGGGCGTCCAGCCGCTCTTCGGGGCCGAGCCGGACCGGCGGTGCCCCCGTGCCGATCCAGGGGCTGTTCAAGGAAGCCTCCACATGCTATGCTCTGCCCGTGCTCAGAATGCTTCTTACGGGAGATCGGCCATGGAACTCTCCTTCCTCAAACCCACGGACCAGCCCACTGGCAAGCTCAGGCTCATTCACGAGCTGCGTACCGGCCTTAGCAGCAAAGACTTGGATGAGTTCTGGTTCATCGCCGCCTTTGCGAAGCTGGGGCCGCTCCTCAGGTTGGCTAAGGAAATCGGAAGGTGGCGCTCGCGGGGCAACGCATTGCGGGCGGTCTTCGGCCTGGACCAACGCGGCACCAGCCGCGAGGCCCTCGAATTCGCCATGGAGCACTTCAGCGAAGTCCGCGTCGTCTACGCTTCCGTCGCACCATTCAGCCCGACCTTTCATCCAAAGATGTACGTCTTCGCCGGGGCAACGCGAGGCGTTGCCTACATCGGCTCGAATAATCTGACGGTGGGAGGCACGGAGACGAATCTAGAGACATATGTGAAGATCGGCTTGGCGCTTCCTGACGAGACAGATGTCCTCTCAAGCATACTCGAGTGCTGGAAGGATGCTGCTGGCAGCGCTACGCCCCTTACCGCTGACCTTCTCGCCGATTTGGTCGCCGCCGACATCGTCCCGGGAGAGAGCCGCATGAGGCGCCCGGCAAGCGGAGCGGGAGAACAAGGGAAAGGATCACCGAAGAGCCGCAAGAAACTGGCTGTCCCTAAGCTAACGGTTGTGCCGCCCAGCGTAGTCCCTAGGGACGGCATCGTTGCCGAGATGAAGAAGGCTGCAGCCAACGCAAAGCTCGGCAAAGAGATGGCAAAGGCGCCTCTTGCTGCCGGGTCCAGCCTGGGTGCCCAGGTATTGGTCATCCAAATCATTCCTCACCACAACGGCGAGATCTTCCTTAGCAAGACCGCCATCGATCAGGATCCCGCCTTTTTCGGTTGGCCGTTTACCGGCCACACCGTACCGAAGAAGGCGTCGAATCCCACGTACCCTCAACGGGTTCCGGATCCCGTTGTCACCATCGTTGTTTACGATGACAAGGGCAAGGCGGCCATGCGCTACGACGGATGGAATCTTAACACCGTCTACTACGCTACCAAGTCAGAGATCCGCATCACTGTGCCGCCCGAAGTGTGTCGGGCTGCTCCCGAGTATTCTGTCATGGTAATGCGCCAGGCAGAGGACGTCAGAGACTACGACATCGAGATCTACGTGCCAGGGGGTCCGCGGTATAATGCCCATCTCGCGCTTTGTAACCAGACCATGCCTTCTGGCGGGAAAACAGTGGCGAGGAAGTTCGGCTGGATTTGAGCGGTGTTGCTATCGGAGTGGCTTCCGCAGGCGGATAACGCCGTTCTGTGTTATGGCGTTCTTCACATGCTTGTGATTATCTGTCGTCACAGTGATGGGGATTCTCTGGAGTCGCTCAAAGCCTAGCTCTTCGCCGATCGCTTCAATGAACTGGGTCGTGGGAATGTACCGCCTCGTTTTGGCAACCACCGTGTAGCTATCACCAACGACGATCATCGCTTCCGCGCCCGGTTTCATCAGCCCTCTGCAGTTCTGCAGCACCGCCTTCATGTCTCGGAAGAAACGAAGCAGCAAGGCGGGGAGATTCCGTCGCCTGAATCCGACGGACCCGTCGGAGTTCTTCGCGTATAAGTCTTCGACGAAGCCGACGACATCCTCTGGCAGATCATCGATTCCGTCAACGATTGCCTGATCGAGAGTTCTGCGATCCCTAAGACGAATCTCTCGTGAGCCCGTCAGGTCGTTCTCGAGGGGACGTCGATCAGAACCGGTCATACCCAACAGCAGCAGCAGGGAAAGCCGGTCCGTGTCGATGTACGGGAGAGCCGTTGCGTACGGCGGGCTCGTCAGTAGGAGATCGACTTGGGACGCAG
>Ga0315541_1003760_pt1 | contig 11494 bp, 10 predicted proteins | sample SalMarSW160190MG_FD_203095 | JGI IMG/M metagenome (GOLD analysis project Ga0315541, IMG submission 203095) | Salt marsh sediment microbial communities from the Plum Island Ecosystem LTER, Massachusetts, United States - Salt Marsh Sediment SW1601-190 ...
GGGCTTCGAGCGGGGAAGTGCGATTTTTACCCCAATGCGTTGGAGGGCTACAGAGTGCGACGACGGAATCCGTTGATGTCTGGAATCCGTTGTTGAACCAGGGTGGTACCGCGGAAGGTTGCCCCTTTCGTCCTTGGACGGAAGGGGTTTTTGCATAGCGCAGAAACTGGCTTGACGGACAGACCAACTCCCGCCCCTAACCTTCGTCTCCGCCGATGCGGTGCTCTGCCAGGTCGCAGGGGCGGAAGGAGTGGCGGCAGTGAACCCTAACGAACTTGAAGAGTAGCCAGCAACGAGCCACCGGCAACCACCGTGGCCTCTGACAAAGGAGAAGTGAGATGACCGACAAATTTTCCAAAACCTACAACCCTAAAGAGCACGAGGAGCGGATCTACCAGTGGTGGGAGGAGCAGGGCTACTTCCGCCCCGAAAAATCGGTCGAACTGGGCCTGGTCCCCGAGGACGGCCCGCGCTGGTGCATCACTATGCCGCTGCCCAACGTCACCGGCGCGCTCCATCTGGGCCATGCTATGACCGGCGCGGTCGAAGACCTGATGACCCGCTACTACCGCATGAAGGGTTTCCAGGCCCTCTACCTGCCCGGTACCGATCACGCCGGCATCGCCACCCAGAACGTCGTAGAACGAGAACTGCACAAGGAGGGGATCACCCGCCACGACCTGGGGCGCGAGAAGTTCGTGGAGCGTGTCTGGGAGTGGAAGGAGGTTTACCACCGCCGCATTACCACCCAGCAAAAGCGGCTGGGCATCTCGTGCGACTGGACGCGAGAGCGCTTCACCCTCGAAAAGGACTTGAGCCACGCCGTGCGCACTGCGTTCGTGCGTCTCTACAAGAAGGGACTCGTCTACCGGGGGGCCTATCTGGTCAACTGGTGCCCTCGTTGTGAATCCGCCATCTCCGATCTGGAGGTGATCCCCGAAGAGCGCCCCGGTCACCTCTGGTATATCCGCTACCCCATCCTCAACGACGATTGGGATGGCCCCCCCCCACCCCCCCCCAATGGGGGGGGAGAAGGGGGGGGATGGGGCAGCGGCAGATGGGCTGAGGGCGCGACTGAATTCATCGAGATGGCGACCACCCGCCCGGAGACCATCCTGGGCGATACCGCCGTCGCCGTTCATCCCGATGATCCCCGCTGGCAGCATCTGATCGGCAAGACCGCCGTCCTGCCGGCCATCGGTCGCCGCATCCCCATCATCGCGGACGAGGTGGTAGACCCGGAATTCGGCACCGGCGCGGTGAAGGTCACTCCCGCGCACGACCCCACCGACAACGAGATCGGCATCCGCCACGGCCTGGAGGCCCCCAACGTGATGACCAACACGGCTCATATCAACGAACTGGGTGGTCCGTACGTCGGGCAGGATCGCTTGGAGTGCCGTGACAACATCGTCGCTGACTTCGAGAAGGAAGGGCTGCTCATCAAAGTCGAGCCCTACTTCCACGCCGTGGGCACCTGCGAGCGCTGTGCTACGGACATAGAGCCCCGCATCTCTACTCAATGGTTCGTCAACGTGAAGCCGTTGGCTGAGGCCGCGATGGAGGCGGTGCGCAGCGGCGCTACGACGATCATCCCGGAGCGGGAGGAGCGGCGCTTCTTCCACTGGATGGAAAACATCCGTCCGTGGTGTGTCTCACGTCAGCTTTGGTGGGGTCACCGCATCCCCGTCTGGTACTGCGACGACTGCGGTGGCCAGACCTGCGAGGTGACCGACCCCACTGCGTGTGCCCATTGTGGCAGCGCAAACATCCACCAGGATGAGGATGTGCTGGACACCTGGTTCTCCTCCGGCCTGTGGCCTTTCTCCACCATGGGCTGGCCGGACACTGACGCGCCCGACTATAAGCGCTTCTACCCCACCGACGTGCGCGAGACTGGCTACGACATCCTGTTCTTCTGGGTGGCACGAGAGATGATGCTGGGCATCGAGTTGACCGGCCAGACGCCCTACGCCACCGTCTACCTGCACGGCCTGGTGCGCAACGAAGAGGGCAAGAAAGTCAGCAAGTCAATGGAGGACATTGACGGGTATGATCCGCTGAACGTCATCGAGAAATACGGCAGCGATGCGCTTCGTTACACCTTGCTGACCAGTTCCACGCCGGGCCTGGACATGAACCTCGATCCACGGCGGCTGGAAAGCGCCCGCAACTTCACCAACAAAATTTGGCAGGCGGCACGCTTCGTGCTCAGCAATCTGGAAGATGGTCTGACTCCCCTGGCCTCGCTTCCTGCTTCCTGCTTCCTGCTTCCTGATCGTTGGATTCTCAGCCGCCTCAATCACCTCATCCAGAATGTGACCCGCCTCTTCGAGAGTTACCAATACGGCGAGGCCGGCCGCCAGATCCACGATTTCCTGTGGGGGGAGTACTGCGACTGGTACATCGAGGCCAGCAAAGTGCGCCTTTACGACGAGGAGGCGGACAAGGCCGTTCCTCAGGCTATCCTGCTCCACGTGCTAGAGACGGCACTGAGGTTGCTGCATCCCTTCATGCCCTTCGTCACTGAGGCGATCTGGCAGGCATTGCCCACCCCCCCCCTGCCCCCCCCTCATAGGGGGGGGAGAGGAGGGGGTGAAGCGCTCATGATAGCCCCCTGGCCAGAGCCGGACACCGCGTTGTTGGATGGTGAGGCTGAGGGGCAGATGGAGTTGGCGATGGCACTCATCCGGTCCATTCGCAACCGGCGGGCCGAGTACAACGTGATCCCTGGCAAGCGTATCCCGGCTCTCATCGCAGCCGGTGATGCCACCCGGTTGCTGGACGAACAGCGCGCGGTCTTGTGCTCCCTGGCCAAACTCGACCCGGACCGGTTGACCATCCGGCCCACGGTTGAGTCACCAGCCCAGGCAGCGACCATCGTCGTGGGTGACATCGTCTGCTACCTGCCGCTGGCCGCGCTGGTGGATCTGAAAGCGGAGCGGGAGCGGCTATCGTCAGAGTTGGCCAAGATCGGGACCCGCATTGCTCGCAGCGAGACCATGTTGGCGGGGGAATTCGCGCAGAAGGCCCCTGCACACGTCGTTCAGCGGGAGCGGGACAAACTGGCCGATTTGCAAACCGAACAGGCCAAACTGAAGGAGCGGCTGGCAGCGCTGGAGTAAACCGGCTGAAGCAAAGCGTCGCAGACTTCCGAAGTCCGTCAGACTTCGGAAGTTATGCGTTTTGTGTATGTCACCAGTTGTGGTATCATTAGAGCCAGCGAAACCACAAGCGGAGGCCCACCATGCCCGTTGATCCCAAGATCGAGGAACTGCACCAGATGCGCGAGCAGGCCCGCCTGGGCGGGGGGCAGGCGCGCATTGACCACCAGCACGCCCGGGGCAAGATGACCGCCCGCGAGCGAGTGGAGACACTGCTCGATCCCGGCTCTTTCCGCGAACTGGACATGTTTGTCACCCACCGCGCCACCGGCTTTGGCGTGGAGAAGCAGAAATACCTGGGAGATTCCGTCGTCACTGGCTGGGGCACGGTCAACGGCCGCCTGGTCTACGTCTTCTCCCAGGACTTTACTGTCTTCGGCGGCAGTCTCTCCGAGGTTCACGCCGAGAAGGTGTGCAAAATCATGGACCTGGCGCTGAAGAACGGCGCGCCGGTCATCGGCTTCAACGATTCCGGCGGCGCCCGCATCCAGGAGGGAGTTGTCTCCCTGGCCGGATACGCTTACATCTTCCTCCGCAACGTCCTGGCCTCCGGCGTCGTCCCCCAGATCTCTGCCGTTATGGGGCCCTGTGCTGGCGGCGCGGTCTACTCCCCGGCCATGACCGACTTTATCCTGATGACCAAGGAGACCAGCCACATGTTCATCACTGGCCCAGAGGTCATCAAGGCGGTCACCCACGAGGAAGTGACCTTCGAGGAACTGGGCGGAGCGATGACCCACGCTTCCAAAAGCGGCGTGGCTCACTTCGCCGCCGAAAACGAGGAACATTGCCTGGCCCTGGTCCGCCAACTCCTGAGCTACATCCCGCAGAACAACCTGGAGGACCCGCCTTTCGTCCCCACTGCCGACCCCGAGGACCGGATGGACGAGGAACTGAAGACCATCATTCCCGACAGCCCCACCAAAGCCTACGATATGAAAGACATCATCCATCGCGTGGTGGACGACGGGCAGTTCCTGGAGATTCACGAGCACTGGGCGCAGAACATTGTTGTGGGGTTTGCTCGTCTGGGTGGCTTTTCTGTCGGCATCATCGCCCAGCAGCCAATGGTCCTGGCGGGGGTGCTGAACATTGACGCCTCCAGGAAAGCCGCTCGCTTCGTCCGCTTCTGCGACAGTTTCAACATCCCTCTGGTCACCTTCGTGGACGTGCCGGGTTTCCTGCCAGGGGTGGACCAGGAGCACGGCGGCATCATCCTCAACGGGGCCAAACTCCTGTGGGCCTACTGTGAGGCCACCGTGCCCAGGATCACGATCATCACCCGCAAGGCCTACGGCGGGGCCTACGACGTGATGAGTTCCAAGCACATCCGGGGCGACATCTCCTACGCCTGGCCCGCGGCAGAGATTGCGGTGATGGGGCCTGGGGGGGCGGTCAACATCGTCTTCCGCAAGGAAATCGCCGCCGCGGATGACCCGGAGGCGGAGCGGGCGCGGCTGGTGCAGGAGTACCGGGAGCAGTTCGCCAATCCCTACATCGCCGCCGCTCGCGGCTACGTGGACGACGTCATCGAGCCCCAGGAGACCCGCCCCCGCCTGATCGAGGCGTTGAAGATGCTGCAGAACAAGCGGGATACGAATCCGCCGAAGAAACACGGGAATATCCCGCTGTGAATGACAAATGGGCAAACCGGGGAGAGGGAAAATGATGCATACGAAGGTCAACATCGCTCAGGTCGCCGCCAGGCTGACCGAGCCGTTCAAACACATCGTCGTGGGGCAGGTGGATGACTACTGCGCCTACCTGACCCGCATCGAGGGCGCTTATCTCTTCCACCAGCACGCCAAGGACGAGATGTGCCTGGTGCTGGAGGGAGAGATCGCCGTTGACTACACCGACGGCGCTAGCGTCACCCTGGGCCAGGGAGAAAGCCTGGTCGTGCGGGCCGGGGAGAAGCATCGCTCCCGGTCGGAGGAGGGAGCACTGGTGCTGATGTTCAAGGCGCGGGATCTCTTTGCGAAGTAGATTGGAGGCAACATGACCAACCAGCTCAAGGTCTGCGACCTGATGTTACGCGACGGTCACCAGTCCCTCCTGGCCACCCGCATGCGTACCGATGACATGCTGCCCATCGCTGGGAAGATTGACCAGGTGGGCTACTGGGCCGTGGAGATGTGGGGCGGCGCCACCTTCGACTCCGCCATGCGCTTCCTGGACGAGAACCCCTGGGACCGCATCCGCCGCCTCAAAGAACGCATGCCCAACACCCGTTTTCTGATGCTCCTGCGTGGGCAGAACGTCGTCGGCTATCACCACTACCCCAACGACGTGCTGGAGCGATTCATCGTCCACGCTCACGCCGACGGCATTGACGTCTTCCGCATCTTCGACGCGCTCAACGACGTGCGCAACATGCGCAAGGCGATGGAGGTCGTCAAACGGGAAGGCGCCCACGTCCAGGCCAGCATCTGCTACACCATCGGCCCACCCTACGACGTGGACTACTTCGTCACGACCGCCAGCCGACTGGCCGATATGGGCGCCGACTCCATCTGCATCAAAGACATGGCCGGCCTCATCACCCCCTACATCGCCTACGAATTGGTGGCGCGGCTCAAGGCCGACGTCGGCTTGCCGGTGCATCTCCATTCCCACTCCACCAGCGGCATGGCGACGGCGGCGCTCCTCAAGGCCATCGAGGCCGGGGTGGACATCGTGGACACCGCCATCTCCGCCCTTTCAGGGATAACCTCGCACCCGCCGACAGAGTCCATTGTGGCGACGCTGGCTGGTACCGAGCGGGACACGGGGTTCGACCTCAACCTCTTGGCCGAGATCGCCGCCTACTTCGCCGAGGTGCGCAAGAGGTACGCCCGCTTCGAGAGCGGGATGAAGACTGCCGACGTGCGCGTGCTGCAATACCAGATTCCGGGCGGCATGCTCTCCAACCTGGTGTCGCAGTTGCGCGGGCAGAACGCCGAGGACAAGTACGAGGATGTGCTGGCGGAGGTGCCTCGGGTGCGGGCAGAAATGGGCTGCCCGCCGCTGGTCACGCCATCAAGCCAACTGGTCGGCACGCAGGCCACGCTCAACGTCGTGCTGGGGGAGCGGTACAAGGTCATCCCCGAGGAGGTCAGGCAATACGTCCGGGGCTACTATGGCCGCCCGCCGGCCCCCATTGACTCCGGGATACAGCGGCTCGCCATCGGCGACGAGGAGCCTATTGACTGCTGCCCCGCCGACCTGATCCCGCCGGGGATGGAGAAGGCGCGGGAGGAGATTGGCGACCTGGCGCGGGATGAGGAGGACGTGATCTCCTACGCCCTGTTCCCTCAGGTAGCCCGTCCTTTCCTGGAGCAGCGCGCCCGTGGCGGCGATGGGAAGGAGCCAATCGTTGCCGCTGTCGCCGGGCTGCTGCTCAAGCGGCTGGAGGAACAGGCTGCCGCCACTGCCGCCCCCTCCGGCCCGGCCATCTCCTCGTGGAAGGTCGCCTGGCGGCCGGGAGCTGGCCGCTGGATGGGGTTGATTGACGGCGCGGGAGGGATGCGATGAAGCGGGAATTCACATTGACGCTGGACGACGTCGAATACCCGGTAGTCGTCGAGGACGACACTATCACCGTCAACGGCCGTCCCTTCACCGTCGAGGTCACCGACGGCGGCACAGTATTGGTGGACGGCATCGCCTACGATGTCGCGCTGGAGGGGGAGACGGCGACCATGGGTGGAGAGTCCTACGCGGTGCAGGTCAGCGGGCTGGCAGTGACACCCGTAGCCGCCGTGGCCGCGCCCGCTGCGCCAGTCGTCGAGGCAGCGGGGGCCGGTGCAGTGCTGGCGATTATGCCAGGCAAGATCATCCGCGTGCTGGTCGAGCCGGGCCAGGAAGTCCAGGAAGGAGACCCGGTCTGCGTGCTGGAGGCGATGAAAATGGAGAACGAACTGCGCGCCCGCCAGAGCGGCACCGTGTGGGCGATGCACGTGAAGCCAGGGGATGACGTAGAGAAGGATCAGGTGCTGGTAGAGATCGAGTAGACTTCCGAAGTCTCAAAGACTTCGGAAGTCTGGCCCGGAGAGCACCTCCGGGCCGGTTTCTTGTGCCAGCGATAGGCAGCGTCACGCCTTCTCGACCGGGAACTGCACCTCGGTCACGCAAGCGGCTGGATCGTCCGCCAGGTAGTCAGCGTATCCGACGACGTCCGGGGCATCGTAGTCATTGTCCGGGCAGCGCAGATAGACCTCCCGATCAGGGCCGGTGACGCAATAGCCGTTGGCCTCGATCCAGGCCAGCAGGGCGGTGTATGCCTGGCCAAGGGTGTCGTAACTCCCCTGGTGGATCGTGCAGGCCATCAACTCAGCACCGGGCAACTCACGGACCGTCACCCGCTCGTTGCCGGGCAGCGGTGCGCTCACCGGAGTGGCTACCTCCACGTCCACGTCCCGTTCGCGGTATTCGGTGTTGTAGTAGATGGTCAGTGAAGGGCCGGCTGCCCTGGCTCCGTGCTGCTCCAGGTAGACGGACAACTCTTTCCAGAGCGGTCCCTGGTCGCCATAGGTGGGGATTACGTCGCGTATTGCAGCAACCGTCTGCGGACCAACTTTCTTGAGTACTACATCGTAAGTTGGCATTTTATCCTCCTGTTCTATTTGCCTCAGCCGTGCTTCTACCCGCGCCAGTCGCGCCTGCTCTTCTTCCAAACGCTGCTGAATCTCCGCCTGCTTCATGCGCAGCATGCCCCGGATTTGAGCCGGTGGCAGATCGTCGTCCAGCAGCCAGGCGATCTGCTCCAGTGAGAGGCCCAGGTCTTTGAGGGCCAGGATGCGATTGAGTCGGTGCGACTGGTCAACTGAGTAGTAGCGATAGCCGGTGAAGCGATCCACCTGGGCCGGTTTGAGCAGCCCAATCTCGTCGTAGTAGCGCAGCGTTTTCACCGACACCTGGCTGATTCTGGAAAAGTCGCCGATCTTGAACATCCTCTTTCTCCGCGCGCGTTATGGTTCTCCGAAGGTCTTCCTCACTATTATACACCCTCCAGTAGGGGGAGTGTCAAGACCCAATGTGGTGATGCTCCATTCGTTTGGGATGTTAATCCAGGAATCAGGCTCGGACAAACACCCATTGCCTGTCCTGTTCTCCCGCTTTCAAATTGAACGGGCTTGTCAGTTTGACCTTTTGGCGCAAGAGTGGTAAACTATGTTCGTGGGACGAAGTGAGTTCTGGCTGTGGTAACGAAAACCGCCCAGGATTGCGGAGGCCGGGCGGTCTTTTGGGTTCCGGCCGCCCTGCTTCGCCCAGAAATCACATAAGTTAAGGAGCAGTAGAAAGTGAGCGAAAGAGAGACTGGAACCGTCAAGTGGTTCAACGATGCTAAAGGATATGGCTTCATCTCCCGTGACGCCGGGGAGGATGTGTTCGTCCATTTCTCGGCCATTGAGGGAGCGGGGTTCCGCTCATTGAGCGAGGGCCAGCGGGTCGAGTTCACCGTTGAGCAGGGTCCTAAAGGACTGCAGGCCGTCCATGTTACGGCTCTGTAGCTGGTTGTAGGCTACTTCTGGAGGAGAAAAGAATGCCCAAGAAACTGTACGTCGGTAACCTGAGTTACGAGACAACCGAGGCCACTCTGTCCGATCTCTTTGGGACAGTAGGGGAGGTCGCCTCCGTAAACCTCATCACGGACCGTATGACAGGTCGCTCCCGGGGCTTTGCCTTCGTCGAGATGGCAGAGGAGAGCACGGCCCAAGAGGCTATCGGCCAACTCAACGGCCGGGAAGTGGATGGACGGAACCTCAAAGTGGCAGAGGCGCGCCCGCGGCGGCCCCGCGGGCAGCGAGACGATTGGCAGGGTGGGGACCGTAGCCGCTACTAGGGCCAGTCTGCCTGGGTCACGATAACCGACCGCACGGCTCCTCCGCAGGCCGTGCGGTTTTTCTGTCATCCAGTCCCCTACCTTCGTGTTTCTAGCCCCCAGCGCCGTCCGTTCCACGGCGGCGCGGGTCGAGCAAAAGTGAAAAGAATTTATGAGAGCTACTAGAATCAGAGGTTTTGCGCTTCAGGATAGGATATGCTATACTGAAGCACAGTGAAAGAATAGGCCTCGAGGCCCCTGCCCATCCCGAGGCAGTGGCCAAAGGTGATGGATGCGCCCTGGCGGGAATATGTAGGGAAGGGGAACGTGCATGCTAGCTAACAACAACGAGATCGAAAAGCGCCTATGGTTGCGTTTGTGTATTATCTCCAGTTTGGTCGCGGCGATGTTGTTTGGGGCTGCACCGGTTGGCGCGGCTTCGCTGAATCCTGGCCAGGCTCAGGATCAAATCGTCCACGTGGTCCAGCCAGGCGAGAACCTCTTTCGCATTGCCCTGCGCTACGGCACAACGGTGGAGGCCATCGTGGCCACCAATGGCCTGCCCAACCACACGGTTTACGTCGGCCAACAGCTCGTGATCCCTCGTGCTTCAGGCAGCCCAGTGACCGCAGGTCGTCCGACGACAACTGGTTCTACCTACGTCGTACGGTGGGGCGATACATTGAGCACCATCGCGCTGCGCCACGGGGTCACGACCTGGGCGCTTATACAAGCGAATGGCCTGACTGGCTCTCGAATGATCTACGCAGGCCAGCGACTGGTCATCCCTGGCGGCGGGGCTGCGCCGGCCCTGGCCCCGGCGACGGGCAACACCTACGTCGTGCGTCGTGGCGACACTTTGAGCCGGATCGCCCGGCGCTTTGGCACTACAACCGCTGCGCTGGCCCGCTTGAACGGCATTGCCAACCCATCGGCCATCTACGCCGGGCAAGTGCTGCGTCTGTCGGGGGCAGCGCCTGCCCCGTCGGGTGGCGGCAAACGTATCGTGATCAATCTGTCGGAACAACATCTCTACGCTTACCAAGGGAACCAGTTGGTCTACTCCTTTGTGGCCTCCAGCGGGGCCGCGCCCAGCTATACCCGCACCGGCGAGTTTCGCGTGCAGAGCAAAGTCCCCAACGCCTACGGCGCGGCCTGGGGCATCCAGATGCCCCATTGGCTCGGCATCTATTGGGCTGGTTCGACCGAGAACGGCATTCACGCCCTGCCGATCTTGTCCAACGGCCAGACCCTTTGGGCCGGCTACCTGGGCCGGCCGGTCTCTTACGGCTGCATTGTGTTGGGCACCCACGATGCGCAACTGTTGTACAACTGGGCTGAGATTGGCACGCCGGTTTCTATCCGGTAGACGGTGGCGGAGCCAACCGTCGCTATCGTGGACGAGGAACTGTGCGTGGGCTGCGGGCGCTGCGTGTCGGCTTGCCCCTATGACGCCCGCGCGCTCCACCAGTGGAAGGAACTGGCGACAGTCAACGTGGCCCTCTGCCAGAGCTGCCGGGCCTGTGCTGTCGCCTGCCGAAACAAGGCGACTGTCATGCGCAATCTGGCCCCCGAGCAAGTGCTGGCGGTGGTAGAAGCGATGCTGTAGTCAACCAGCGGATGGTCGCTGGAAACAGGAATCCCGATGCTCGCTTTTTCGTGAGGATGAACTGGGGGAATCGGGGTAGCGCTCAGTCGTAGAACTCTCGCTCTTCGTAATCCCGTGCCATTTGAATGTAGTAATCCCGGTCTACCCGCAGTAGTTCCAATACCTCATCGGCCTTCTCGGGCGGCACTTCACCCGTCTCCTTGAGGCAGGCGTAGAACTTTTTGAGCGAGGCGATGTTCGCTTTGACCGTTCCCACCGATACCCATGCTGCCTCGCGCATGAACCACTCGACCAGGAATTCGTCCACATCCATCGTCCCGGCCCGGTCGGCAGGGCGCGGGGCCTCCACGCTCCCCCCGTCACTGGCCATATAGGCATCGGCGAAAAACATCACGTTATCCAGGTGCCGCTGCACCGTCCTCGCTGAAAGCCCTTTGCGGGTTAGCCACTGTTCAAAGGTGCGCAGAAGTTCCGCGTTGCGCTCGTGCGCTGCCTCAGCCTGTGCCTTCTCTTTCTCTTCGATGGTTGCCCAATCTTCCTCGTAGGGAATCTCAAAGCCGGGGACGGGATAGTGCAGGCGGACGGTATCTTCGCCATCGGCCATGGTCACGGTCAGTGTGTCCTCGGCCGGCCGGGGGAACCCCCTGTCTGCCTGCATATAGTCGCGCACGAAGGTTGGGATGGCCAGCAACGCTGCCTCAAGCCACAGCAGTTCCGACTTGCCGGGGCGGGCGGGTTGTCCAGAACGGGTGACCCGAATAGGGAGCGGATAGGCCAGCTCACCTGCCACCGGCCAGCCGTACTTCTCCATATCGTCGAGGTCATCGAAGGGCATCTCCATCACCTTGCCAAAAAGCAAGGCGATCCACTCCATCTGTCCGATCACCCGCTCGGGTGGTACCCCGGCGTAGAGTTCCC
>Ga0315541_1003762_pt1 | contig 11492 bp, 12 predicted proteins | sample SalMarSW160190MG_FD_203095 | JGI IMG/M metagenome (GOLD analysis project Ga0315541, IMG submission 203095) | Salt marsh sediment microbial communities from the Plum Island Ecosystem LTER, Massachusetts, United States - Salt Marsh Sediment SW1601-190 ...
CTTCTAAAGACCAAATGAATATGATTGGTCATTATACACCATGCAAAAATCTCCATACCTTTCTCTTTTTGGCAATATTGCAAACTATCAATAATAATATCCTTATATTCATTTCTTATAAATACATCTAACCAATCTACTACTGCAAAACTCACAAAATATACACCTTCGGGATTATGAAATTTATAGTTACGGCTCATAAAAACAAATATAAAAAATTATTAAGCAGTCATTTAATGAGAAAGTAGTATTTGTTAGTTGCCAAGTATACTATACCACACGCAATCGTGCGGTAGCGGGGTGCGTTTTGCTCGTGAATTTTATACTTGTCAGATATACATAATGAATTAAACCTAACGAAAGTACTAATATACTATTTTCTGATATGCAATAAGCATAAAGATTATAGTTATAACAATTGTATTGTCTACCGGCTGAAATAACGCCCGGATTGCGCTACGCTAACCGAACGAACCGACCAACGGGAGCTCATGACCGAAGGGAATAACATTGTGAGCTCGACGAAGTCAAATCCGCGCGAGCGGGGGTAAATTAAATCAGATTGCTGCGCTGTAAAAAAAAAAGCCCGGCATTTCTGCCAGGCTTGATATCTTATATTTTTTATTCTTTTTGAATGCAAAACGGGAGCATACCCTACAAAATTAACAGCGCTAAGCATTAAGGTATTAAAAAGAAAAGGAAGATGGTTAATACAATAAAAAAAAAATATAAAATCAGTAAGATCAAATACCCCATTTTTTCTTTAAGATTCTTTTCATTCTTTATTATCTTAAAATAATCCCATAAAAAACCTGGATGAACAAAAAGAATAGGAATTTTGAATCCTTTAGTTCGTAATGTTTTACTCATACCTATACCTAATAAAAAAGTAATTATGAGTGAGATTATGAATCCTATAATTGCTATTGTGTTTTGAAGTATCATTTTTAGATATTATTTTATCTTAACTAAACTATGATTATACAACACCATTCCATTATAATAAGAAATAGTATATGCAGTACTTTTTGATTGAGTAGGTTTTTTAACAATAATAGTTTTGCCTCTAACATGACTGGCCCCAACTTTTAATCCAAGTGATGGTCCACCAGAAGTTGTATTAGCTGAATTATTTGGCTCAAATAAATTACTTTTCAAATTAAAGAAAGTTGATTTACCTTTTGAAAAACCCAAACCAGGTAAGGATAGACTATTAGATCTAAATGTCCCTGATAGGCTTTCAATTGGATCAAAATTGCTGTCACTACTTTTTACTATTAGTAATTTTTTAGAAATCCCTCCCTCAACACCAAATGCTAATCCCAATGAACCAATCAAATACGATCCACTATTGAATGAAATTTCACCAAACTCAAGTGAAATTCCAACTGGAAAAGCAAGTGTTATGCTAGTAATATCACCAACTCCTATAGTTGTTTTGCCTAGTAGATTATCGTTCTTATCATTTTCATTAGTTTTTCCCACTTCTTCATCTCCAACTTCAACGTAATTGCTCCTTTGCTCCCGATTATTCTTGTCTTTGTACCAACTAGCCATCCCTGAATATCCATAAGAATTTAACCATTGGCTATTTGTCAACCCATCTGCCCCGATCATTTCTCCATTTTCGGTAGTGTCGTTTCCGAAAGGATCTATAAATCGTATCGGATTGTTGAATGCGTAATTGTAAGGGGTATAATCGAAGTGGGACTCTGCCAGGTTATCAATACAGTGCCACCTCCCCAATGCCGGGTCATACATCCGTGCGCCGTAGTCATACCAACTTACGCAACTTTTTCAATGTTCATCCAACCGCCTACCTGCTCCAAAACAGGTGTTTCAAAGAACTTTATTTGTTCCTAAAATACTGTTTTTCTTCTCAATTAAAAAGAAAAAGCTTTGGTATTAGTCCTTGAACTGGATAATTGAGGATTGTACTTCCATCGTTTTTCCATCCTCAGTTTCGATAAAGGCTTTGGTATATTCACTTCCTTCTTCATCTTTTAAGATCAACCAGTGATGAAAATATCCTTTTTGAGGTATAGCAGTTGTTCTATACTCAATTGGTCTTAAATCTTCCTTTTTCATTTTTATAAGTATTTATTTCTATAAAATTACAGTATAAAAAATAAAAGATTTTTCCACCTTTCTCCCCTCGCCAACCCTTCTGTGGTTTTCCTTTCCCTGCGCCATTTACAGCACATTGCCTTTTTCTTTTAACTGATTTTTAATTGAAGCGGCAAAAGCAAAAAGTCAAAGAGCTGTAAAAGTCCGGTCGCGCAGATAAAACCACCCAAAGCTAAGTAACATAATAAACCTTATACAACAGCCGCTCAGATCCTCCGCTCTCTCCTAAGCTGTCAGGTATAAGGGTTACTATGTTAAATAGCCACACGGCCAGACCCGCCCAAAGAAGAAGCATTCCGGTAAGAACGATCAAAAACCAAAGCCCTTAAAGCAAATCTAGCCCCGTATTGTTTTTGCCCAAAAGACTACGGCATAAACCCACCATCCGGCGCACTATCCATTTATTCCGTTTCCTTTTGTCCAAAACCAACACTTCAGCTTCCGGATGCCTAAGGTTTTGGTTTAAGGGGTTTTGTGCTGTTACCTTTAGTTAAATATCTCTAATAGTAGTTTCGCAATTTCCAATAATAACTTTATGGCTAATTTCCAGTTTCTTAAGTTTCGTTTTGCATTTTTCTTTTTAGATTTTTTCATGACGTTTTACACCCAAGGGTTTCAGACGCCCAAAAGGTCCACCTGGATAAAAGCACTACTTTAAAGGATGGCTTACTGCTTTGGATTAGGCCACCGATCAGCAAGCGGGTTGGGAAGTGTCAAGGTTCACAGCAAAAAGTTTTTTCAGCTATATCAGTTAAAAGAAAAAGTTTTTGCTGTGATTCATTTTAACCTTGACTGTGCGTAGGCGGAAGCTACCTTTGACTAAACCAAAGTTGTATGCCTCACAGGTTTGGGGTGGTGGTCGGGGTTGCCGGAGGTTTGAACACATCAACAAGGGTTTGTAAAACTCTTGTTTCCGCTTTAGCCTCAAACAGCTCTTTATAAAACTTTGGTATCGAGCGAGGATCTGTAGCGGTTTTTTAATGTGTTGTTTGTCCAGGTTGGCGTGTGTAGGGATTGGGGCAATTTAACATAGTACCAGTTATAACTGACAGCTTTGGTCTGGCCGGGCTTTGCGGGGCTGCTCTTATAACTTGTATTATGTTACTTTGCTTTGGGCATCAGATTTTTTGGCATGTCTTTTTGCCCTGAGCGATGCATGAATGGAACCGCAAAAAGCATGACAAAAAATATGTTGCAGAAGCGTGGGTATTGGGTCGGCTGTGGGTATTAAATCATTGCTGCCCTGCTACCTCCTAAGTAATCTTTGATTGAAGATATATTCAAAAGCTTTTCTTTCTTTTCAGCTTCCAGTTTTATTTCCTTATTTCCGTTGACCAAAGATTCCAGGGGTATCCCTAAGTATCTGTTCAGTAAGGTTATCATTTTTAGCGTTAAGTTCCTTTTTCCATTCAACACTTCAGACACTCTGGTCTTGCCTCCAAATAGTGGTGCTATGTCTGCTTGCTTCAGGTTCATTTGTTCCATTCTGAACCTAATAGCTTCTATCGGATCAGGAGCTTCCATCTGGTGGTGTTCCTGCTCGTATTTCTCAACAAGTAATGATAAAAGCTCGATTTCTTCTCCTTCAGGACTATCGGGTTCGATAGCATTTTCAGAGCTGTTGATTAGGTTATAAATCCTTTCGCAAGCTTCATTGTATTCCTGTTCTGTCTTTAATATTTTAGTTTTCATAACTTACTGTTTTAGTATCTATTTTATCATATTCTTTATGTGTGCCGAACCACACGATAAAAACAATTTTGAGTTTGTATTCAATATCCACGATTAACCGATAATCATTGCCTTTTATATTGAACACTACTCTCTTTGAGCTTATTATACTGGCATTTCCATATTTTGCCTTTAGTTCGTTTGCATTATTCCAGGTCGAGTATTTTACTTCATAAATCCATGCTTTAAGCGATTCTGCTGCTTGCTGGTATTTACTCAACTTGCAATAATCCGTGAGAGTTCTCTCTTTTATTATTCTCATACTTTACAAAGTTAGTAAAAGTTACCAAATAGGGTAACTTTTTAATATTTATTTAAAGGATGATATTTCTCCAGCTTACTCTGCAGCTTGTCCAGATTATTCAATTGATAACGTTCAGTTGAGCTTACATACTTGTGTCCGGCCATATATTGGACTTCCCTTAAATTGTAGTTTTTCAGCCAGTAGGTTATCACGCTTGCCCGGATCTGTTTCGGGTTCAAGATTTCAGGATGTGTCTTGCGGATTGCCCTGAACAAGTGGTGCAGTGAGTTCTTAAGTTCTATGTTTCCTTCCATGCTAACAAAGAGCTGCTGCGTTTCCTGCTGTAAAAGCTTCGGCCTAATCTTGATTTCGTATTCATACAGTTCGAGGATCTGGAAGGGTTTTAATGTTAATGTCCGGCTGTTTCTTCTACGGTTTCCCGGAACATGGATTTTTCCTTTCTTAAGCTTCAGGTGGTTTATTTCCAGTTGGTGCAGTTCTTCGGTGGTCAAGCCTTGGTAAATCAGTAAACCTAAAATGACTTTGTTCCGTTTATCCCGGTCGGTGGTTATTTCAAAGGACTGGTAAAGGTTTTCAAGCCTGTCAAAGCTTATAATGTTGGAAGGTAGTTTTTGTTTTATTCCTTTTAAGTGAAGGTTTAGAGCGGGATTGATTATGTTAGGGTTTTGTTTCTTTAAGTATTCGTAAAAGTTTCTGATGCTCCTTAGTTTGCTGTTAATGTGTTTTTTGCTGTTTCCCTCCAGTTTGCAGTAATCAATGAAGTTTAATAAATCGTTGTACCGGGTTTCTTCTGGCTGCAGGTGTTCCGATTCCAGCCAGGTTAAAAAGTAACCTGCATAATTCGATTTCTGGCGGATGGTGTTTTGATCGTTTCCAAGTTTCTGCAGGTAGTCTTTAAAGCCTTTCAGCTTGCTTTGCACATCTTTATTAAAGCTGTATTCTGGTTTCTTACTTCCCGATTTCATCGGGATTTCGCTTCGCTCAACATTCATGGCTCAAGTGTGTATAAATTTGTGTGCTTTCAAGGCTTGCATGGCCTAAAAACTGACTGACTTCTTCCAGTGTCATTCCCGATTGTAAAAGGTGGGTAGCTATCGAGTGGCGCAAGGTGTGTAAGCCTGTTTCCTTTTCTATTCTCGCTTTGCTTACCAGGTGCTGCAACCGAAGTATTAAACTATTACCGTGCATCCTTTGAACCCGCATGCTTAAAAACAAAGCTTCCGGTTTGATATTCTTAAAGCTGAGTATTTTTCCCCTTGCCACATAGATATAATTTTCCAGATCCTCTTTTACTATTTCTGTCATGGGTACATATCGCTCCCGGTAGTTCTTTCCTTTTCGCACATAGATTCGTTTTTCTTTTAGCAGGATATCAGATACATTTAAAGCTATTCCCTCACTTCTTCTTAGCCCACAACCATAGTACACGCTAAGTATTGCTCTGTCCCGGATTCCCAATATATCATTTTCACAAGCTTTGTACAGCGCTTTGACTTCTTCCCGGGTTAATACGGTTTTGGTTTCTGTTGTGATGGTCTGCAGTGGGATGTCTATTTCTATTGAGGCTTTTCCGGTTACCTGTAAGTATTTGCTGAACCTTTTCAGTGCATTGATATTGCTTATAATGTAGTTGTTTGACAGGCTGCCGGATTGTTTCTTATTGGCTCTTTGTTGCAGGTATTCATAGTAAGTTTTGATTACCTGGTTATTGATCTGGTTTAGTTCTTTGATGGGTGTTCCATGCCTGTCGGCAGGTAAATTCTCAAGCCAGACAAAAAAGTCCCTTACATAATTTACCGAGGCATATACCGTACTTTCTGCGTAACCTATCGCATTCATCCACTTTTCAAAGTCATTTTGTATTATAACCTGTACGTCCATTACGATGATTTTTCTTACCCCCTGCCTTGCATTTCGGTGGGCTACTGGGATACTGCCTTTAACTCTCTGACATCGTTTAGATTAAGTATCCCATTTTTGTTTTGGGATACTGTTGGGATACGGGATACCTGACTGCCGTCGAGGCAGGCTGATTTTTTGATGTTTTCCAAGGCTTCATCCAGTGCCGTCTTAACATGTTTCTGCAGCTTCTGGTATTCATCCGGTTTGATAACCTGGTACTCGTAGCCCTGCCGGTGTTTGTTCCCTCCTGTTATTTTTATGTAGTTATTACGCAGTAGTTCCAGTATATAGCGGTTGCAACTGCTCGATGTCATGCGGAAGGTTTCCCGTATTTCCTTACCGTAAAAGTTTTCCTTTCCCTGGGATCGCATCCATTTTTTAAGTCTCTCAAAAAAGGTTCTCACAGCTCTTGGCAGTTCATCAGCCTTGGCCAGTAAAACATCTTTTAACAGCTTGTTTGCCCATTCAATGTCCTCTAAGTTGGTTTCAATATATCTTTCGTTAGTCTCCGGGTCGGTCTTTATTTCTCTCTGGTATTGATGGTAAAAGGTAATGGTTTCGATAACTGCAAGGTAATGTGAGTTTGTCCGGAGTGGCTTAAAGATGTATTCCGGGAGCTTGAGCATTTCAGCGTAAGGGTTTCTGACCTTTACCGTTTTTAGTACCGTTTGCATATCCTTAAAGAACTCTTTCAGCTCGTGTTCTGCTTTTGTGTTGACTTTTCCAGCCGATAGTTTGCGCTGATATTCCATGATTAGTTCTTTATGGTTTTGGCTGCCATCCAGATATATAAGCAATGAGCGGTTTGAGTTGTCCTCGTACAGTCTTTCCCTTGTGGTAGTTCCGGCCAAACAGATCGGCCCCTCTACATGCAGGGTAATGGTTTTTAAATTTCCCTTACTGTCTTTGATGGGGATTGTCTTGGATATCTTCTTTTTGCTTTGCAACTCCCGAAGCGGATAAAGTACATCCTGCGCCCCGTCCATGTCCTCGATCAGGACCAGCTTGTTTTTTAATTCCTTGCGGTCGAAGTAGTAAAAGGCATTCTCTGATAGTATGGTAATCTCAAGCTTTTCCTGTTCCGGTATCAGCTCGCTAATTTTCTCCTGCAGGTAAGTTTTCCCGGTTCCGCTTGCTCCCAGACTGATAATGTGTAAAGGTTGTTCCCGCATTCTCGATGTAAATACCAGGTACATCAGTAGCCGGTTGTTTTCTTCTCCTATCATTCCGGTTTTACCGATGTCCTTGTTTGTGCGTTCCATTAGGTTCAAGGCTTTCAGGTAATTGATTGCTTTTCTGTAACGCTGTTCGCTTAGTTGTCTTTCTTTAGGTTTTTGCTCCTTTTGGCTTTCGATTTTGCTTAACCTGTACCCTTCTATTTGCTCGGTCAGCTCAGCTATGGCTCGCCTGATTATATTGGTTCCGGTTTCCAGTTGCTCGCTGGCTTTATTGATAAACTTCTCCAGGTAATCGGAGTGATACAGATCGATAGTGTGCCGGATGGCATGCAGGGGATTTCTTGTATCGGTTCTACTGAGTTTTAATGTGATCCGCAGCCTGTCCAACTGATGCAGATTAATGCCGCCCAGGATAATGATTTGTAAGCAGTCATTAGTATAAACTATAAACTCAGGGTTGCTCACATTGAGTTTTATTTCCTGATGGTGTTCGCGAGCTCCCTCCGGTCGGTTGTGCGTGTTGAGCCTGCCTGCCTGTGCACCGACAGGACCTGGCTCTGGCACACTCCCGGTCAACTCCCCAGTTCCGGGTAGATTCTCATTTAAAAGAAAAAGATCCTTTCTGTTCTCTAGTAAATGGGTAAATATTTCAGATTCATGAGCTACTGATAAGCTGTTTATGTCTTCGTCTTGTGGGGTTTCTACTTTGCTTAGTTTTACTCCGGGTATTAATTCGCTAAGTTCTTCCTGGTATTTCTGTATAGCTTCATTTGCTGCCTGGTCTCCATCAAAGAAGAAGATTATTTCTTTCTTATCCGCCGAAGCTTTATGCGTAGGTGGATTAATTGCCCATTCTTTAATGGCTTGTCTGTGTTCCTCTGTAAGTCCGTTAGTTCCGTAGCAGCTTAATATTTCATAATCTGTTGTAATCTCCGGTATTTGTAAAAGTGTTGCAGCATCTATAATCGCTTCGGTTAATATTAGCCTGGTAGTTTCCAATTTCGGGTAGTGCAGGTAAAGACCTACTCTATTTCTTAGATAGTAATGTTTTGAGTTATTATTGTCGATTATCGACCTACCATAAATACTGACTATCTGATTTTGCTTGTCCTTCAGAGGAAAGATAATACAGTCTTTGGCAAAAGCCGTGTAGGTTGTACCGTTGCTATTTGGAACACTTCCATTGTATGGGATCAATAAGCCTGCATCTATACACTTTTGTTTGTCTGCTTCGCCTAGTTTACCCCGGTGGTGGAACTGGCCGGAGTTATAGCCAATCTCTAAAAGCTCATGATTCAGGTTCCGGCTTTGCAGGTATTCCTTTGGCCTTATACTTACCGGGTGAGCCAGGTTGTTTTGGAAGTTTGCAAAGAACTTGCTTAAGATTTCAGTATGGTTTTGCTTTGGTTTCTTTGATTGCTTGATATTTCCGTTTATTGGCTGTACTTCTCCTGCCTTCGCTGAAGCTTCGGCAGGCAGGCCACATAATTCCGTTGCCTTTAAGATTCCTTTGTGTTTGTTTCCTTCTTTCAGGCTGCAGAACTCGATTGCATCGCCATTCTTCCCGCAACCAAAGCAGTTAAAAGTATTGGTGTTGGTGTAGATCTTCATGCTTGCGTTTTCATCTTCATGAAAAGGACAGTTAAGCATGTGGTTTCGGTTGGGTTTTAGACCGTAATGGTTTAATACGGATTGGATAGATAAGCGCTTTTTAATATCGGGGAGTTGCATTGTTAAAAAGTTTTTTAATATGTCTTATAAGACACAAAGAAAAGCATAAAAGACATCTGGCAAAAATAACATTGATGTCAACTTATTAACAATAAGACATATTTTGTCTTTAAAACCAAGCCTTATTAGGTATATTTGTATGTTGATAAATACTTTTAAGACATGATTTCAATAGGTGCTCAAGTACAAAAACTAAGAAAAGAAAACGGTTTAAGTCAGACGCAGTTGGCGGAAAAGGTTGGGATTTCATTAACCCAGCTACAACGCTATGAAAATAAAGGTGTTCAGCCTCCTGCTGATATACTTAAAAAACTTGCTGATACATTTAACACCTCTATTGATTTTCTTGTCTATGGCAACTCTGAACAAAAAGCAGAGCAGAGCATTGAAGACAACGAACTTTTATCGCAATTTAAAGAAGTAGAGAAGCTTAACAGTAATGACAAAAGTATTATCAAAAATGTTATTGACGCTTTTATTAAGCGCAGTAAGTTAAATCAAATTGCTACACTGTAAATTTTTCCTACTAATATGCGCTTATTTACCTGGTCTTACCATAAATAATGCTGGCTGACCAAGTATTGTGTCATATTTATTACTATTCAACTTTGTATTTGTCCTAATCTTAACTTCTTTACTATCTAACTCATAGATAAAATAATTATAAGAGTTCTTATCAATATTTGATAACCACTCCCATTTTATTTTTTCAGCCTCGTTTATCTTTAAATAAGATTCCGATTCAAATACATAGTCAGGATGCCAAATTGTGAGTTTATTGTTATTAAGAAAAACAATTTTTAATATGCCCTCATTCATTTCATGCTCAACTCTTGATAGCTCATTTATTGACTCTAAATCCCTTCCTTCCCAATCACCCCAAATCCTTATTATTCCTCCGGTAAAAATATTCTCCTTATTACTAAATCTTTCTGCAAATTCTTGTGCACTGAGTTGCTTTACATCGGTTTGATCAGTCAGAGGCAGATTATCTAAAGTTGGAGTCGCATGTATTGCCGTAAGGAATTCAAGAATTCCCCTCCTTAAAATAACTGCATAGATTTTGTATCCCAACTGAAGTCTTGAATGGTACTCTTCCAGATAAGGATATGTTTAAACCAGCCCTTCTCCAAGCTGCCAAAAAACGAAAGGAGATAAACCTAAATTGCCGTGATTGCGTAACCCTTCGGCCACCTACATCTTTCACAAGATAGCTGAGCCCCTTATCTTAGCGTGAAAATATTTTCATGAATAAATCAGAACGTAAGAACGTACAGCAGCAAATGTTTGCCCTTATCAAGAAGTGGAATGGCAACGAAATAAGTCAGAAAGAATTTTGCAATGATCATGATTTACCGATTCATATCTTTTATTATTGGCTCAGAAAATACAAACAAGCCAGTCCACCCTCAGAAAACGGGTTCCTGCCGATAGATGTTACCCCTGCAAAGCTCAGTGCGGATGGAGAACTTCAGATCCATTATCCTAACGGAGTTATGATTACTCTGGATAAGGCTGTCAGCACCTCGAGAATCAAGGCATTGATTAATGCCATTTGATCTGTATGTTTTCACTGACATCTTCATTCCGTTATTATCTGTATCGTGAACCTACCGACATGAGGAAAAGTTTTGATGGATTGAGTGGTCTGATCCAGGGCCGGCTTTACCGGAACCCAACCTCGGGTGAGGTATTCATTTTTATTAATCGTCGCAGAAACAAAGTAAAACTTCTCAGATGGGAACAGGGAGGATTTATTCTTTACTACAAGCGATTGGAAACCGGCACTTTTGAGCTTCCTGAATTTAAAAACGGTGCGCTTTCTTGTCAGATGAGTTGGACCACTTTGATGTTGATGGTTGAGGGAATATCAATTGAGAAATACAAGAAAAGAAAGCGATTTTTTATCAACAATCCGGTATACAGTTCTTGATAAAAACCCCTGTAAATATTAGGGTTACAGAGATATTGTCACGATCTTGCATTCATGCAAAACGGGCAGGTCAATCATAATGAAAAAGGCGTATTTCTCACACATGAGGATTACAGCAAACTGGTTGATCTGGAAAATGTGAACAGGGAGCAGAATATTGAGATTACATATCTCAAACAAGAGCTTGCCCAACTCAAGCGGATGATTTTCGGTAGTAAGAGCGAAAGGTTTATACAGGAAGATCCGGGACAGTTATCACTGGATTTGGGTATAGAGCAGCAAGAAGCCCCGGAAGCAGAGACAGAAGAACTCACTTATACCCGCAAAAAATCCAAAGCAGAGAAAAAAGAATCACCCGTTCGCCTACCGCTTCCTTCACATCTACACAGAGAAGAACATATTATTGAACCTAATGAAGATATTACCGGGGCAAAGAAAATTGGTGAAGTGATTACCGAGATACTGGAATACACTCCCGGAAAGTTTTATGTAGAGAAGTTCATTCGCCTCAAGTATGCCTTACCCGAAGATAAAGGTATTGTTATCGGCGAGCTTCCCTCTTTTCCTATACCTAAAGGCAATGCCGGATCGGGACTTCTTTCTCATATTACAATCAGTAAATTTG
>Ga0315541_1003766_pt1 | contig 11488 bp, 10 predicted proteins | sample SalMarSW160190MG_FD_203095 | JGI IMG/M metagenome (GOLD analysis project Ga0315541, IMG submission 203095) | Salt marsh sediment microbial communities from the Plum Island Ecosystem LTER, Massachusetts, United States - Salt Marsh Sediment SW1601-190 ...
CCGCACCTGGAGGGACAGCCCGCCCCGATCATCGTAGTACGCCATGAACTGCATCGAGGCGTTGCCGGGGTAGGTCCGCAGGTTCCACGGGTGCCGCAGCAGCCCCTCGCGGCCGGAGACGTACCCGTCGCCGCCCGGCATGAATAGCTTGACCGTCCGGGCGCTGTCGCCCAGCCTGCCGCGCAGCAGCAAGCGCGGGAAGCGGACTTCCTCCAGGATCTTTCCCGAGCCATTGTCCACTTCGATGGCGGCGATCAGGCCCTGGGCGCGGGCGGCGAACGAGACCTTCACACTGACTGCCTGTGGGCATTTGTATGTAACGATCAGCTCTTTGCCGCTCTCGCCTTCGGCCAAAGTCATCGCACTGGCGTCGTCGCTGCTGAGCGATGCGGAGATCGACCTGTCCGGATCGGTGAGCTTGAAAAAGAACATGGGCTGGGCGGCGGCGGCGGCGAACTCGCGCCCCGTGACCTGCAATGAGAGCAGCCGGCCGCTAACCCGGTCGACCGAGAGGGAAATGCCGCCTCCGCTCACCTTCGCCGGCCCAACCTCGGCGCCCCAGGCGGCCGGGGCCAAGCCGGCCGCTAGAATCGCCGCCAACAGCACCGCCCGCCAGAGGGCCGCCCTCGCGCTCGTCGCCGTTGCTGACTCCCTGTTCATAAGAATGCTCCCGGATTGATGCGACACTCTCGCTCGCCCGCCTCGTGCTGAGCAGGCCGGGCTCCGCCGCCTGCCGGAGATGATATCGCATCGCCCCGGGCATCTCAGAAATTTTCGCGGAGTCCACGCCTCCAAGCGCCGGCGGGGCCGCGGCCAAATCTGTTTGCAGAAACGTCCCGCGCCCGGCAATATGCCCTCCGGCCGCCCGCCAGCGGCGCGGGCTATCGGAAAGACCAAGATGCCGATGCGGTTGTCACTGTCGCGGAGGAAGCTGACATGATCATCGACGCCCACGTGCACGCCGGCCACTCCGACGCGCTGGCCCACTCCTGGGACAGCTTTGAGGATATCGACATCTCGCTGCGGCGAATGGACCGGGCGGGCATCGACCAGGCGGTGGTGCTGCCCATCGGCAATACGGGCATGCGGCAGCGCAATCGCGAGCTGGCCGAGATTGTCCGGGCCCATCCGGAAAGGCTGCACGGGTTTGCCAAGGTCAGTCAGGCCGAGGACGCCGGGCGGGTGCGGCCGATGCTGGAGGAGGCCTTCGGCGACCTGGGCCTGCTCGGGCTGAAGCTGCACGGCCACCCCAACCGCGAGATCATGGAGGCCGTGGATCGCTACCGCCGCCCGCTGCTGGTCGACGTGGCCGGCGAGGTCTACGGCCTGCGGTACGTGGCCGAGGGGTACCCGCGGGTGCCGATCATCGTCGCCCACATGGGAAAGTTCTGCTGCATCGACACCGACGTCCGGGTGATGACGATGTGGCTTGCCAAGCGCTACGCCAACGTTTACTTCGACACCTCCACGGTCATGGACCACGAGGCGCTGGAGATGGCCGTGGCCGAGGGGCTCTGTCACAAGATGATCTTCGGCTCCGACTCACCCGGCGTCCACTGCGGCGTCGAACTGGCGCGGATTCAACAATTGGACCTCACCGGCCAGCAGCGCGACCTGGTGCTCCGGGCCAACATCGCCGGCCTCATCGGGATCGGGCAGTGAAGCCGCCCGGCCCGCCGCCCGCGCCCTGCGCCGGCCTACCCCGATGCGATTGGCGCTGCCCCGTACGCCTGCTCGCATTCTCAGCGGCGGCTTTGAGTGAAGCAGGCGTCCACGAGTGGGGGAGAGCTGTCACGGATGTGGACATCGGGGCGACTACCTGAGCACAAGCGCCCGCGTGTGGAAGCCGTGCCGTTCAGTTGGCACCGCGGCGCCGTCGCGGTGACGAGGGGATGTGAATGCAGCCCGCGTTCACTCGCCCAAGGGGTCCGGCGGACGCCTTCCGGAGCGGACTAGCTCTGCAAGTACCTGGTAGGCAACCTATCCCCGCCCGTATTTGCCCGCGGTATGAAACGAGTATCCCGCAACCATCTGCCTGTACATATCTCGCAGGTCTTGGGGAAGAGAATCCCTGGCGGCCAGATATTTCTCGCTCCTCTGAAAACGGTATGACGGCTTATCGCGCAAGCGTACTGCCTCGCTTCGGATCACTCATGAAGGGTTTCGGGCGTGAACCCAGTGAGTTCTGACAGGCGACGCATCGCATCGCGAGGTCTGCCGCCGTGTGAACGCAACCATGCCGGCGGGGCCTTGGGATTCGCTGAGATCCAGGCCGTATCGGTTCCACGTGCGCCGCCGTGCTGCGATTGGATGTTGCCCGTCTCGTGCCACTGATGAAGGATCTCTGACTTCTCCAATACCCAACAATGCGCGTCAAAGGAGGTGACACCCAAGCACACAGCAATTTCGTAGTTCTGGTTCCGGAGTTGCTGGAACTTGTACGATCCATTTTTCCAGAGAGTACTGAACTTGATCTCCACCCGCTTGTTCTCGACCAATCTGTCGGCATCAGAATCGGGGCTTCTGGTCACGTTGAACCCTCGGGCCGCAAGCCAGCCCGCCACCAGTTGCTCACCAATCTTACCTCTCTGGCGCGACGGTCGCGTCTTTATCCAAGAGAAGTGAGAACCCTTCCACTCGTCGTCGACTGTGGGGTATTTACCCTCCAAGCTGGTGGCCTTATTGACGAGCAAGCTGACGTCAGGATCCTGGATTTCCACGCTGGCGTCTTTCTTGGAATTAGAAAAGGGTTGCCCGTGGAAGGTCTTCATGGCAAGGCGTATACCCGTGAAATCGGGGCTTCGCAAAGGCCAAACGTTTCGCCATCACTCTCACGGCCTCTTCGTTTGAGTCGATCAGGACCGCGCTTCTTCCATTACTCACAGCCGCTTCGCCGGTTGTACCGCTGCCTGCAAAGAAATCTAGAACCTTATCCCCAGGGTTCGAGTGTATGCGCACAATGCGGTTCATAATGCCCAATGGCTTCTGCGTGGGGTATCCCGTCCGCTCCTTGCCGTTTGTGGGTACGATCGTATGCCACCAAACGTCGGTAGGTGTCTTTCCTCGCGCCGCCTTCTGGTTTGTGAGAAGCCCCGGAGCCATGTATGGGATTCGGTCCATGTCCTGAAACCGAAAGGTGTAGCTATCCGGATTCTTCGCATACCAGAGAATACTGTCGTGCTTGGCGGGCCACTTGCTCTTACTTCTCGCCCCATAGTCGTAGGCCCAGATGATCTCATTGATGAAGGAGTCGCGACCGAACAAGCCATCCAGCAGAACCTTACAGTAGTGGACCTCCCGATAGTCGAGATGCACGAAGAAGCTTCCACAAGGATCAAGAAGGCGGTGAGCTTCCTCCAGCCTTGGCTCGATGAAGGCCAAGAAGTCATCGAAACTGTCGGCAAAGGCTCGCATGCCGACCTTCACGGTTCGGTACCGTTGGCCCTTGAAGCCATTTCTATCGCCTTCTGAATCGCGGATTGTTTGAATCTGGGTACTCGCCTGAGTCTTTCCGGTATTGAATGGCGGGTCGATGTAGATAAGGTCGAAAGAACGATCTGGGAAGTCCTTGAGGACGTCCAGATTGTCACCGAGATATATGTCCAGGTTCACGTCCATCATTGTATCTTCAAGCTACCAGACAGCACGGTTTCGCCGGCGCAAGCCTAATCAGGACGGGACGTACCGACGCAAGGATAGCGTCGAAACACTCCCGACACTATGACTTTTCGGGAGTTGGTCGTGCACGGCGCCGAAACGAGCTGGCGCGGATTCAGCAGTTGGACCTCACCGACCAGCAGCGCGACCTTCTGCTCCGGGCCGACATCGCCGGCCTCATCGGCATCGGACAGTGAAGCCGCCTTCCCCGCCGCCCGCCGGGGCCCTGACCTATCCCCAGTTCGCCGAATGGGGCCGGGATCTGACAACCGCGTGGGTGGCGACAGCCCCGACGGGGCGTGTCTGTTAGCCCCGTGCGGCAGCACGGGGCAAGTGAAGTTCATCGACGCCCGCAACCGCGCGAGTGCCTCCTCGTAAGCTTCTCGAGCCCGGCCTCCCTGCACGGGCTTGCACTGGGGCTTCATTGTTGCCAGCATATCGGCCAGGGCCGCCCCGGCCGGCGTGGCCGGGCGGCATCCGAAAGGACTGTCCGGTAAGAGGCTTCCCGAATGAAGGAACACCGAGGCAAGGCGGTGGTCTTCACCCGGCCGCGGCGGGCGGAGGTCCACGACGGCGTGCGCTTCCCCGAGATGGACGACGAAGGCGTGGTCATCCGCACCCGCTACAGCGTGATCTCGCGCGGCACCGAGCTGGACCTGTACACCAACCAGATGCACGGCCGCGGCGAGAACGCGCAGTGGTACCCGCTGCTGCCGGGGTACCTGCCCTGCGGGGAGGTGATCGAGGTCGGATCGAAGCTGACCCACCTGAAGGCGGGCGAGCTGGCGATCGCCTCGAACCTGTTTGCCGGCTTCGACGAGCGATACTGCTGCGCCTGGGGCGGGCACTGTGAGTACAGCGTGGTCAGCCGCCACAGCCACCCCGCCCACGCCGGCCGGCGGGCCGTGAAGGTGCCCGACGGCGTCGCGGCCAGGCACGCGCCCCTGGCCGTGCTGGGGGCGGTGGCCAGGAAGGGCGTTGAGATGAAGGTCCGACCGGGCGCGGGCGAGACGGTGCTGGTCGTCGGCCAGGGGGTGATCGGCAACTTCGCCGCCCAGCTCTGCCGACTGGCCGGGGCACGTGTGATCGTCGCCGACCTGGAGGAATCTCGGCTGGAAATCTCCCGGGCCTGCGGCATGGAAGAGACCGTCAACGCCTCGGCCGAGCCGCTGGCCGAGGCCGTCGCCCGCCTGACCGACGGCCGAGGGCCTGATGTCGCCATCGACGTCACCGGCGAGCCGTCCGTGCTGGCCGGGCTGTTCCGGCTCACCCGCCCCGGCGGGCGCGTCCACGCCCAGGGCATGTACCTCCAGGAGGTGAGCCTGTACTTCCCCGAGACCCTCTTCGGGCGGGACCTGACGCTGTCGGCCACGTGCGGCGAGCAGCCGGCCGACGTGGCGGCGGTTCTCGCGCTCATGGCCGAGGGGCGGCTGGTCTATAAGCCGCTGCTGAGCGACGTGGTGCCGGTGGCCTCGGCCGCGGAAGCGTACCAACGCGTGCACGACCGGCCCGACCAGCTCATGACGCTGGCGCTGGAATGGTAGGAAAGGAGCCCGACGTGGCAAGGGACCTTAAACTCTGCGCGGGGGCGTGGGGGTTTCGCCAAATGGAGATTCCGGCGTATCTGGAGGCGTGCGCCGGCCTCGGTTTGCGCTACGCCGAGATGAACCTCACCGACGCCCCCGGCACCCGGCACTTGAGCTCCGATCCGAGCCGATCGGAGCTGGACGCGATGGCGGCCGCCGAAAAGGCGGCGGGGGTGAAGGTCGTCTGTCTGTGCGTGGGAAACGATTTCACCGACGCCGACCCGGAGCGGGTACGGGCCAGCGTCGCCCAGGTCACCGGCTACGTGGACATGGCCGTCGACTACGGGGCGGAGGTCCTGCGCGTGTTCGCGGGTTGGACGCCCTTTGAATCTCTGCGGGCGGAGCACTACGAGCGGTGCGGGGCCGCCCTGGCCCAGGTTGGGGCCCACGGGCAGGACCGAGGCGTGCTGATCGCCCTGGAGAACCACGGCGGTCCGACGGCGACGGCGGCCCAGGTCGCCCGCCTGCTGGACCTAGCCGGCCACCCCAACGTCGTGGCGAATTTCGACGGGGGCAATTTCGCCCATTGCAGAGAGGACCCCCTTGCCGCCTACCATGTCCTGCGGGGCCGCATCGGCTACACCCATTGGAAGGACGTCCGTCCCGCCGCCGGCGAGCTGGAATACTGTGCCCTCGGCGACGGGATTACCGACTGGGCGCCGCTGGTGCGGGCGATGCTGGCCGACGGCTACGACGGGTATTGGACCATGGAGTACGAAGAGCCGGCCGACGTGGTCGCCGGCATGCGGAAGTGCATCCAGGTCGTCCGGGCCGCCGCTGGTCGCTGACCGACAGTCTCGGCACGGCTGAGACGGGGGGCGGCAAGGGCATTTACAGGAGGATACTCATGGGCAAGCAGTTCGAATGGCAGACGGCGCCGCCGGAAAGCCAGCGGCTCTCGACAGCCGCCCTCGACGCGCTCAGGGACGCACTGGCCGAGGAACAGACCGCAAGCCTTCTCGTCGTGCGCGACGACCGGATCGTCTACGAATGGTACGCACCCGGCCACGGCCGGGACAGGAAGCACTACAACGCCTCGATGGACAAGGCGATCGTCTCGGGGCTGTCGCTGTTGGTGGCGATGACCGACGGCCGCATATCGCCGGACGATCCGGCGTGGAAGTACATCCCCGCCTGGAAGGATCATCCCCAGAAGTCGAGGATCACCATCCGGCACCTGGCCACGCATTCGGCCGGCATCGAGAACGCCGAGATCGACCGCAAGCAGCGCGAGCGCCAACTGGCCGCCGGCCAGAGCCGCTCCGACCACCACATGACCCTTCCCGGCTGGAAGGGCGCGTTCTGGCGGCGCGAGCCCAACCCCTTCACCATCGCCCGCGACGATGCGCCGGTGGTCTTCCCGCCGGGCTCGCAGTACGCCTACAGCAACCCCGGCATCGGCATGCTCGACTACGCCGTCGCGGCCAGCCTGACCGGCGCCGCCCACGAAGACACGCTCTCGATGCTCCGCGAGAGGATCATGCGCCCGATTGGCGTGGGCGAGAAGGAATGGGAGATCGGCTACGGCACCGGCTATGACACCGACGGTCTGAAGCTGTACGCCGGCTGGGGCGGCGGCGGCCAGACCGCGCGGTCGGTCGCCCGCGCGGGGCGGCTGATGCTCCGCAAGGGAAACTGGGAAGGTCGCCAGCTCATCAATCCGGTCATCGTGGAGGCGGCGGTGCGGTACGCGGGCATGCCCGTGCCGGACCGCTCGTACGACCCGCAGCCGGCGTCCGGGCTGAGCTGGTGGGTCAACTTCGACGGGGCGATGGCGTCGCTGCCGCGCGACGCTTTCGCGGGCATGGGCGCCGGCGGGCAGATGCTGGTGGTGATCCCCAGCCTGGACATGATCGTCGTCCGTCACGGGGAGTACGACGGCGATCGTCTCTGGGCCTGGGCCGAGGAGCATCTCTTCCGGCCGCTCATGGGGGCGATACTCCCCCCGTGTGCGTACAGCCCGGTCATCACCAACATCGAATGGGCGCCGGCCGAGACGATTGTCCGGAAGGGCTTCGATCACGGCGCCGGCGGCTTGCGGCCGCGCAATGCCTGCGACAACTGGCCGATCACCTGGGCCGACGACGACTGCCTGTATACGGCCTACGGGGACGGCTGGGGGTTCGAGCCGCCGGCGCCGAGGCGGCTGAGCATGGGAACGGCCAAGGTGCTGGGCGACCCGCCCGACGTCCGGGGCGTGAACGTCCCCTCCGACGCCGAGTGCACCGGCGACGGCCGCACCGGCCGGAAGGCCTCCGGCATGCTCATGGTCGACGGCGTGCTCTACATGTGGGTCCGCAACGCCAATGGGAACGGCCAGCACAGCCACCTGGGATGGTCAACCGACCACGCAAAGACCTGGACCTGGGCCGACTGGCGCTTCGAGGAGTTCGGCTACTGCACCTTCCTGAACTTCGGCCGGAACTACGAGGGGGCCCGCGACGAGTATGTCTACGTCTACTCCCACGACGACCCCAGCGCGTACGTGGGCGCCGACCGGATGATCCTCGCGCGGGTGCCGAGGGAAAGAATCGCCCAGCGGGCGGGCTACGCGTTCTTCGCCGGTCTGGACGCCGCCGGCTGGCCGGCCTGGAGCGAGGACGTCTCCCGCCGGCAGGCCGTCTTCACCCACCCGGGTTGCTGTCTGCGTTCCGGCGTAAGCTACAACGCCCCGTTGGGGCGATATCTTTGGTGGCAGCAGATTCCCAAGGCCCCCTACGCCGACACCCGTTTCAGCGGCGGGTTGGGCGTCTACGATGCGCCTGAGCCCTGGGGGCCGTGGACGGCCGTGTACTACAGCGAGTGCTGGGACGTCGGCCCCGGCGAGACCGGCAGCTTCCCGACCAAGTGGATCGGCGCCGACGGCCGGACCGTCCATCTGGTGTTCTCAGGCGGCGACGCCTTTTCCGTTCGGAAGGCCACGCTGACCGTTCGCTCTTAGAACGGCAGAGCCGGCAGCGCCCGCGGGGTCTGCTCGTGCTCGCGCCGGCGTGGGCGGAATTTTCTTGCCAGCGGCGGCGATGGTTTGGATGATCGTGCCGCGCCGGCCGGTGAGGTCGGCCCGGGCCGCTGTTGCAGTCGATCCCATGACGCCGCGAGAGAAGTTCATCATGGCCCTGGAGGGCAAGCAGCCCCCCGGGCGCGTGCCGCATTTCGAGCTGGTCTTCTACCTGACGATGGAGGCCTTCGGCCGGGTGCACCCGTCCCACCGACAGTTCGGGCAGTGGGACCAGATGAGTAAGTCCGAGAAGGACCTCCAGCGGCGGGACGTCGCCGACCTGTACGTCCGCATCGCCGCCAAGTACGAGCACTCGGCCATCTACTTCCTCGCCCCCGGCGGCTGGGCCGAGCACCGCACCGACGAACGGCAGCGCTGCCTGGAGCACGTCCGCGAGCTTTCCGGGCAGCGGTACTGCCTGCTGCTGCCCGGCGACGCGACCTACTCCATTCCCTCCGGCTCGGACATGGTCGAGTTCGCGGCGTGGATGTACGAAAAGCCCCAGGAGGTCAAGGACCGGGCCGCCCGGATGGTGGAGGCGGCCCTCCAGCGCGCCCAGGCCTACGCCCGCGGCGGCGTGCTGGACGGCTTCTGCCTGTGCTCGGACTACTGCTTCAACGACAGCCCCTTCCTCTCCCCGGCGATGTTCGACGAGTTCGTCGCGCCGTATCTGGCCGAGCTGGTCGCCGGCTACCGGGAGATGGGCTTCTACGTCATCAAGCACACCGACGGCAACATCATGCCCATCCTGGACCGGCTCGTGGCCGCCCGCCCGCACGCGCTGCACAGCCTGGACCCCCAGGGCGGCGTGGACATCGCCGAGGTCAAGCGCCGCGTCGGCCGGCAGGTCTGCCTCATCGGCAACGTCTCCTGCGCGATGCTCGACACCGGCACCGACCAGCAGTGCGTCGAATCCGCCCGCTACGCCCTAGCCAGCGGCATGCCCGGGGGGGGGTACGTCTTCTGCACTAGCAACTGCATCTACACGGGCATGGACCTGCGGCGGTACGAGCTGATTCTGGACGTGTGGCGGGCCGAGGGCAACTACGACTGACGCCGCCGCCGGCTGCCGGAGTTCCGCTTCCGCTTCGAGTTGGACGGGTTGGCCAGGTAACTGAGCTGCTCCAGTTGGACCGCCAGGTCCACCGGAATCACCGCCACCTCCGGCGGCAGGCTCAGCGTGATCGGGGCGAAATTCAGGATTCCCTCGATTCTCGCCTGGCAGATTTCCTCGGCGACCTTCTGGGCGACCGCGGCCGGCACGGCCAGGATCGCCAGCCGGATTTGTCCGGCCCGCACGACCCCTGCCAGCTTGCTCATGGGCTGGACGGTGATGTTGCCGAACTTCCTGCCGATCTTCGAAGGGGCGCTGTCGAAGGCCGCCACCACCCGGAAGCCCTTCGTCATCCACCCGCGGTATCGCAGCAGGGCGCTGCCGAGGCTGCCCACGCCGACCACGGCCACGTTGGAGGTCGTGTCCGTCCCGAAGATGCTGCGGAGATGATGGGCCAGCTCCGCCACCCGGTAGCCGACGCCCGGCCGGCCGAACTGCCCGAAGTACGCCAAGTCCTTGCGGACCTGGGCGTCGGTCAGCCCCAGGGCCTTGCCGAGCTGGCGGCTGGAGACGGTCGAGCGGCCGTCTTCGGCCAGCTCCTCCAGTTGGCGCAGGTACAAGCTCAGGCGCTTGACGGTAATGGGCGAGACCCCGCCGCGGCGCTCGCCACCGGGGGGTCGGTGACTGCCGTCTGCTTTCATGCCAACCTCATTCTAAGCCGGATGTTGGGAACGCGTCAAGGGGGCCCGCCGCCGGCCCTCGCGGCCGCGGCTACTGTCTGCCCGCCCGGGCCTCGGCCACCGTGCGGACGAATCGTTGGGCCAAGTCTGTGATGGTGGCGAAGTCGCCCGACCGGATCGCGTCCTTCCGGACCAGGGCCGAGCCCACACACAGCGTGACCCCTCCGGCTCGGATGAAATCGCCCGCCGTCTCCAGGTTCACGCCGCCGGTCGGACAAAGCTTCAAGTGCGGCATCGGGGCCAGGACGTCCTTGAAGAACCCCGGCCCCAGGCGCGTGGCCGGGAAGACCTTCACGATGTCGGCGCCGGCGTTGGTGGCGGCGAGGATCTCGGTGGGGCTGAACGCCCCCGGCACGGCCGGCGCGCCGGCCTCGTGGGCGGCGCGGATGATCCCGGCGTCGAAGATGGGCGAGACCACGAACTGGGCGCCCGCGGACAGCGCCTCGGCGGCGGCGGCCGGGGACAGCACGCTGCCGACGCCGATCAACGCCGCCGGGTCCATCGCCTCGCGGCACCGGCGAATCGTGGCCAGGGCGTCCGGGGTGGTCATGGTGATCTCAATGCAGTCCACCCCGCCGGCCAGCAGCGCCTGGGCTACCTCCAGCAGTTGCTCGGAGCTGTCGGCGCGGACGACGGCGATGACGCCTTTCCCGCACAGGCGTTCGACGGTTGCACGTCTCTCTGGTGCTGTCATTGCTGCAATCTCCCGGATGCGGGCGGGCGGACAACGCGAGCCGCCGGCAGCCACGGTTCTTGTATGGGTTTTCCGGCCCGGGTTCAATGGTCGCCGGCCGCTTTCCGGCAGGATGCCTCCGCGGCGATCGCAATGCCCCCCCCGCGGCGGGCCTCAGACCAGTTCGAAAATCGACTGGGTCTTGATGATGGTCAGCTCGTCGGGGAAGGCGTGATAGCTGAACACGTGCAGGTGGCGTACCTTGGCGTCGTAGTCGATGTAGCTCAGCGGCGCCAGGGAGCCGCTGGACCATTCCGGAAAGGGCACGAACAGGCCGCCGCGGCTGGCCTGGGCGGCCAGCTCCTCGTGCGAGTGGGCGTACAGCCTCGCCGACATGGTCTCCACTTGAAAGCTCGTCATGTATCGGATGCCGTCGATGTGATTGATCTCGCGGTCCTTTTCCCCGCGCAGCGGCAGCGAGATGAGCCTGCCGCGCCGGGGCAGCTCGGCGCCGGTCTCGGCGATCAGCTCCACGATGGTGGCCCGGCCGCGGAAAAAGCCGATCAGATGGCTGATGCCCGTCACCCAGATGTGGGCCTCGTAGCCGGCCTGGACGATCCGGTGGTCGTGATAGATGTCGAACAGCTCCGGGTGCAGCGGGCGGCTGTACAGGATGAATTGCAGCTCGGAAACAGTTTGCTTTTGTGGCAACGGCATCGTTCCGCTCTTTCAACTCACTACCGTCAATTATACCCGACGCGCTGCTCGCGACAAGCCGCC
>Ga0315541_1003775_pt1 | contig 11466 bp, 8 predicted proteins | sample SalMarSW160190MG_FD_203095 | JGI IMG/M metagenome (GOLD analysis project Ga0315541, IMG submission 203095) | Salt marsh sediment microbial communities from the Plum Island Ecosystem LTER, Massachusetts, United States - Salt Marsh Sediment SW1601-190 ...
AAGGAGAGTCTGAAATGCCAATTATGGATTGTAAGACGGGAAAAATAAAAAGGGATTATACAATGGAAGAGTTGGTGGAGAAAGCAAGGGAAATGAGAGCTTATAATATGGTTAGTCTCACTGCAGCTCGCTCAGGACATACAGGGGGAACCCTGTCAGTTATGGACATTGCTGCCGCCTTATATCTCAAAAAAATAAGGCATGACCCACAGAATCCCAATTGGGAAGATAGAGACCGAGTTTTCTGGTCTGTTGGTCACAAAGCTCCGGCTCTTTACGTGGCTTTAGGTGAGGCGGGCTATTTTCCAGTAAAAGAGGCAGTAAAGTTAAGAAAACTATGGTCGGGCTTTGAGGGTCATCCGCATAGATTGAGCCTACCAGGGGTTGAGCTTTCGGCTGGATCTTTGGGACAGGGTCTGGGTGTGGCAGTAGGCTGTGCGCTCAATGCTAAATTAGAGAGTAAAAATTATCGAGTCTATTGCATTAATGGAGATGGGGAGCTTGATGAGGGTTCTATCTGGGAGGCCATAATGTGTGCTGCTCATTATAAATTGGACAACCTGGTCTCTATTATAGACAGAAATGGCTTGCAAATTGATGGTCCTACGGAAGAAGTTATGAAACTAGAATCTCTTGTTGCTAAATTGACAGCCTTTGCATGGAATACCATTGAAATAGATGGCCATAATATTAAAGAGATCCTGGGTGCTCTTGACGAAGCTGAGAAAGTAAAAGAAAAGCCTACAGTAATAATTGCCAAAACAGTTAAAGGGAAAGGTGTTTCCTATGCTGAAAATGTAGTAGGTTACCATGGTATTGCCCCAAAGGATGGAAGGTCAGGCAAAGAATCATTGGATAGGGCCTTAGAGAACATAGGAGATTCTTCCTTTACTAAAGAGAAAGTCGATGAACTATTAAAAATTGCTGATGATTACCAAAAGGAAGTGAATAAGAAGATAGAGGTTTCTATGCCTCAATTTAGCAAAAATTATTGGTGGAATGAAAATGATACGATGAAGGTTACAATGGATGCTACCAGAAATGGTTTTGGTAGAGCTATAGAGAGATTAGGCGCCGATGAAAGAGTTATTGCATTAGGAGCCGATATTACGGGCTCCATAAGGATGGATAGATTCTATGCGGAACATCCCGCCAGAAAAAAGAGGTTCTTTAGTATGGGTATAGCTGAGGCTAATATGGCTCTGGTAGCTTCTGGTTTAGCCAAAGAGGGAAAAATACCATTCATTGGCTCCTACGGGGTCTTTATAACTGGCAGAAATTGGGATCAATTAAGAACCACGGTATGCTATAACAACTTCAATGTAAAAGTGGCCGATGCGCATGGTGGTATTTCAGTGGGGCAGGATGGAGCTACTCATCAAGCATTGGAGGAAATTACCAACATCTGTTATCTACCCAATATGCATATGGTCATCCCCTGTGATTCAATTGAGACAGAAAAAGCGACCGAATTTATTGCTTTTATTGAGGGACCGGCGGTGGTCAGGTACGGAAGGGAAGCAACTCCCCTGGTGAGCACTATAGCTACTCCCTATAAGTTTGCTTTAGCCAATATAATAAGATACCGAGGTGAGAAAAAAAACTTTATTGAGGCATTTGAGGTAAAGCTTTCCCCTGACTATGAGTCAGAAAATGAAGATTTAAGTATAATTGCCTGTGGACCTATGGTAGCAGAGGCAATGAGGGCAGCTTATATTTTAAAGGAAGAATACAGAATTGAGGTAAGAATACTAAATGTACATACAGTTAAGCCCATTGATGAGGAGGCAGTCGTAAAAGCAGGGGAAGAAACAGGTGTGATAATAACAGCCGAGGAACACCAGGTGGGTGGTTTTGGAAATATTATTGCTGGAGTGATAGCCCGGGGTAAGAGATACCAGGCACCATTGTTAATGGAGATGGTGGGAGTGGAGGATAAGTTTGGTGAATCCGGAGTACCCTGGGAGTTGATGAAAACATTTGGATTAACAGCCGAGCATATTGCCCAAAGAGCTAAAAAACTATACGAGCGAAAGAATGGAGAATAACTTGCATCCAAAAAATCTAAAGTCTCACCTGGGAATTTGAGAAAAGATTGGGGATAAGACTAATACCCAACCAATTAACCAAAGAAGAAGTGAAGCTATCCCAGGAGTTAAGGCAGACCAAATACAGTACTAAGAATTGGAATTACCGAAGATAGGTGCAGTTATCTTCATCTATACCTACATTTTTTAATTTTTCTTAAACTGCGAAGGATATCCTTTGCAGAGATTGAGGAAACTGACCTAGAAAGGGCTTTTTTTCTTTCTGGGATAGCAAAAGATGTAATTTGGCAGTAAAGGTGAACACTTGACAAAAAATTTTGGTGTAGTATAATATAAATGAAGACAATTTTCAAAAAAGATATTCATGTGATAAAATTAGATAGACCTGAGGCTAGAATTCCTTGGAATAAGAGAAGAAATTGAATTTTTCTTTCAATAAAGTGAATAAAGCATTAAACCCAGAGTATAAGGTAAGATCTGTTGATCGAGCACTACACCTGCTTGAAATTATGGGAGGGGAAAAGAGGGAAGTGGAACTAAAAGAACTTTGTAAAAAAACACACATTAATACGACAACTCTCTATCGACTGTTGCAGACTTTACAGAACAGAGGATTCGTTACCCAGAATCCCTCGACGGGAAGGTATCAACTTGGATTAAAACTCTTGGAACTCGGAAACGCAGTAGGTGATCAAATTGAGCTGAGAAGAATTGTCCTACCTTTCCTAGAGGAGCTAACGGAAAAAACAGGAGAGACCGCCAATTTGGTTATCTTAGATGAAGGTGAGGCAGTCTATATTGAGAAGGTGGAGAGTTCTGCTTCCCTTAAAATGTTTTACCGAATAGGAAAGCAGGCTCCAGCTCATGCTACCGGTGTTGGTAAAGTTCTGCTTGCCGCCCTTCCCTCAGAGAAGGTAACACAAATTATAAAAAGCAAAGGCCTATCCAAGTTAACTGAGAACACTATTACCTCTCCCGAAAACTTGCAAAAAGAATTAGAAAAAATCCGTGGAAATGGATTCGCTATTGATAATGAGGAATGTGAGGTAGGAGCAAGATGTATAGCTGCCCCAATTAGAGATTATACCGATCAGGTAGTTGCGGCGGTAAGTATCTCAGGGCCCGGTGCCCGACTTTCAGAACAACGGTTAAATCAGTTAGCAGAAATGGTAAAAGACACAGCCTACAAAATCTCAGAAAAAATAGGGTATCGCGGGAAGATCTAGGTTTCAAGGTTGGATGGGACTGACTTTGTTTGGGTTGGCAGTGAAAAGTTAAGGGAGTGTGTGAGGGTTGGTTGCATGTTGAGAAGTATCTCGCAAACCGGGAGAAAAAATGAAAGTTAATCCAATATATCAGCATGGTTTAGAAATACATTTACATGGTGCTGGACCAAGCGATGTGCCCCCAGAAGTTCTTAGAGCTATGTCGATGGCTACCTTGGGCCACCTGGATTCAGAGTTCATCAGAATAATGGACGAAACCCAGGCGATGTTACGAGAAGTATTCCAAACCGAAAATCGAATGACCATTCCCATGTCTGGCACAGGAAGCTCTGGCATGGAGACTCTGGTGACTAACCTTGTTGAATCCCAGGATAAAGTAATAGTTGTGAGAAGTGGACTCTTTGGAGAAAGATTTGCTGATGAAGTATCTCGATTTGGGGGAGAAGTTGTACCTATTGATCTAGAATGGGGAACCACAGTTACACCTGATGAGGTAAGAGAAGTTTTCTCTAAGAGTAGCTGTCAGGCACTTGTCCTGGTACATGCAGAAACATCTACTGGTGCTCATCAGCAACACATGAGAGAAATTGGTGAGATTGTTCATCAAAATGATGCCTTGTTTCTGGTTGATACGGTAACATCTTTGGGAGGAACAGAGGTGAAGACCGACGAGTGGGGAATTGATGCTGTCTTTAGCGGAACCCAAAAGTGTCTTAGTGTGCCGCCAGGACTTTCTCCTGTTACTTTAAATGAGAGAGCTATGGAAAAGCTTCGAAAGAAAAAGACGAGAAGCTGGTATTTTGATTTAAGTATGATAGAAGAGTACTGGAATGAAGGACATAAAAGGAAGTATCATCATACCGCTCCCATAAATATGATCTACGCTCTGCATGAGGGACTCAGATTAGTGTTGCAAGAAGGACTTGATGCCAGATTCCAGCGTCATAGAAGAAATGCCGCAGCCCTTCAAGCTGGACTTGAAGCATTAGGTTTTACCTATGTGGTGAGGGAACAGGACGAAAGACTTCCTATGCTTCATGCTGTCTATCTTCCTGATGGAGTAGAAGAGAGCAAGCTTCGCCAGGAAATAAGATCAAATTACAATATTGAGATTGGTGGAGGCCTGGGCAAGTTTAGTGGAAAAGCCTGGAGGGTTGGACTAATGGGTCACTCTTCAACAGAAGATAAAGTATATAGACTTCTCAATACTATTGGAGAAGTATTTAAAAAATATGGTATTGTTGATGATGCAACAGTCGGCTCTCAAGCCGCTAAAGCTATTTATGCTCTCGCTAATGTTAATAACGAAGTTAGATCTTCGGTAAGGAAAAGCTAAAAATAAGGCCAGAGGGAAATGAAGGGAGGTAGGCCGCTAGCTGGGAAATAAAAGAAGGCTTCCCAAAAGGAGAAGTGTTGAAAGATTAATTTCTCTTTTTGGAGACTTTCCACAGAAAAATGAACAATGTCATTAATTCATATGTAAGGAGGTTCCAATGTTTGCTTCGCAGCTAAAAAAGTGGGTTATGCTTATATGCGTTGTACTTCTAGTTCTTTTTGCGGTCAGAACTACAGATGAAGCATTAGCCGGTAAGGAGCAACTTAAACTCTGGACGTTTTTAGATCCTGAGGGGCCCAGTGCACGGGGTCAGGCTTTAAAAAAAATGATGGAGATCTTTGAGACTCGGAATCCTAACGTGAGCATCACCGTCGAGGTAGTCTCCTGGGCTCAGTTATCAATGAAGTACATGATGGCTTACGAAGCCGGTAATGAGCCAGATATCAGTTGGGTGGAAATTTCCTACCAATGGCCAATCATGGAACAGGGATCAGCAGAGGATTTGATGAAATGGATTAGTAAAGAGTGGTCTGCTGAAGATCGTAACGATTTTCCACAAGCTCTCTGGGAGGTGGGATTAGAGGATAACAAGAAGTATTTTTTAACTACCTACCATATGTCTCATGCACTAGGTTACCGTAAAAGTCTGTTTGCTGAGGCAGGCATCGATCCTAATAATATGCGGTCTTGGGATGAATTTATTGACGCCGCTCGTAAACTTGTTGTAGATAATGATGGGAAACATCCCGGAGAGAAAGGATTTAATGAGAATAATGTGAAAAGGTGGGGTGTAGGCTTCGCTCGTACAATGAAACAACATGACCTACCTCTTGAGCGTATTATGAGGTCAATGGGAGTACCGCTTTTAGATCTTGACACATACAAGGCTAATTGGACTCGTGAAGAAGGAATAAAGGCTATGACTTTGTGCGTAGATCTTATCACAAAATATAAGATAGAATCTATTCGGGATCTGACGTACAATAATGAAGAACAGGTCAATAACTTTAGTGCCGGGCTTTTTTCAATAGGAGTGGTTGGATCACAGAAATATCGGGACATCCGCAGAAAAGCAGCCTATGATCCAGACGATATAGCTCTAATGCGCTGGCCGACTTTTGATGGCAGGAAGATTGGAGCTCCAGCGGATACGTGGGGTTGGGCTATAGTAATGTCCAATCATTCAAGAAATAAGGAAGAGGCTTGGAGATTCCTAGATTTGTACGAAAGCAAGGAAGGTGATTTAATTAATGTGAAGATTGGTGGACAACTCCCTTGCCGAGGGAGTACGGTGACCGATCCTTATTTCGATAGTCCTGAAGCAGCCTACCTCAAGTGGTATATAGAGTATATGAAAGATACATCCTATATGCAACAAACTCCTGTTGTAATGCCTAGCGATGATCTTATCATTGCTTTTCACGATATTGTCATTAAAGGGGTTCCTGTGGAACAAGCTTTGCAATCCGTAGCCGAAAGATACAACAAGAAATTGGAAGAAGCTAGGTAATAGTCTTAGAACCTAGAGCGAGAGTAACATCTCGCTCTAGGTTTTCTCCTAATTTTGCCAGCCTTCATTGAAGTTGCAAGACCATTGGTAGTAACTTGAACAGAAAAAAAGAGGTAAACACCTTGCGAAGATCAAGAGTACGTCTTTTGCCGTATGTTTTTATCGCTCCAGCATTTATTCTAGTGGCACTTTTCATTTACTATCCTATTTTCTATGCGATATTTTTGAGTTTCCATAAAATGCGATTTATTACTACAATAGGATTCACAGGTCTAAGAAATTACCGTAGTATTTTTAGTGATCCCTTGGTGTGGAATAGTATTATTAATGGTTTTGTCTATACTTTTGGCTCCTTGGGTGGTGCTGTTGTTTTGGGTCTTATTTTGGCGATTATTTTAAATGAGCCTCTCCGGGGCCGGAACGTTTTTCGTGGTGTAATATTGATACCGTGGATAGTCACTCAAATAGTATCCATGACTCAGCTAAAGTGGATGTTGAATTATGACTATGGCCTGGTGAACTTCGCACTTGGGATTGTAGGTATACGGCCTATAGATTTTCTGGCGGACCTAGACATGGCAATGGCAACCGTAATTGGAAGTAATATCTGGAGATCAATGGCTTATCCAATGATACTAATTCTAGCTGGTCTACAGAGTATTCCTCCTACTCTATATGAAGCAGCTCAAATCGACGGAGCTTCGTTCATGCAACGTATTATCTTCATAAGTCTTCCTTTAATCAAAATGCCACTATTGATCATATGTATTATTTTGACCATAAGCTATTTTACTCTGATAATCCCTATCTTGGTTCTAACTGCAGGGGGACCAGCTGGTAGCACGGAGACCATTGCCTTACGTATGTATAATGAAGCGTTTGTGAATTTTAGACTAGGTATAGCATCTTCGTTAGGGGTTGTAATATTCATTATTAACCTAGCATTGGGTTTGCTCTATCTCAAAGTTTTGCGGTCAGAAACTGTATATTGAAAAAACAAAAAAGGAGTATCTCGGTGAAAAGATTAACGAATTTCATAGGTAAGACATCTATCTACTTAATACTGTTGATTATAGCCATTTTATGCCTTTTTCCTTTCTTCTGGGGTGTGTTGAGTTCTCTGAAAACTGAAAGCCAACTTTTTGTTTTCCCCCCGAAATTTATTCCAAACCCTGTTACGTTTACCCATTACTTTGGGACTATAGAGAGAGGATTTCTTAGGAGTCTTAAGAATAGCGGCATTACTAGTTTGAGTAGCGTATTTATTACTTTGTGTATTGGTTCGCTTGCTGCTTACAGCGTCTCGCGTTTCCGTTGGCGTGCAAGCAATTTAATACTATTATTCTTCATTGCTCCGCAAATGTTACCCTCCTTAGTCAATCTTGTTCCTTTATACGTTATGATGAGTAAGATGGGGCTTTTGGATACGCATTACGTTTTGGTCCTTCTTTTTAGCGTAGGAAACATACCAATAACGCTTTGGATTATGAAAGGTTTTTTTGATACTATTCCACGCGAAATTGAAGAAGCTGCTATCATAGATGGCTGCACGCGGCTACAAGTTCTATATAAGGTAATGCTTCCGTTGTCTGTACCTGGTCTTGCTGCCGCTGCGATATTTATCTTTCTAAACTCATGGAATAATTTTCTGACTGCGGTAATCATGTCTTCGTCAAAGAAGATGCAAACCATTCCAGTATTTGTCTATTCTTATATAGGTGATTATATGATTAACTGGCCTGGATTAATGGCGGCAGCTAGTCTTGCCTCAATTCCCATCATCATATTCTTCATCTCATTACAAAGGAAGTTCATTAGCGGCCTTAGCGCTGGGGCCTTGAAGGGGTAGTCCCTCAGCTACTCTACGACGAAGTAGAAAAAATCTATACAAGAAGAGCTATGCTGCGATCATAAAAGATTTTATGAGTCCTGCTCAAGTTTCGATTCTACATCTCAACGGTAGAAATTGTAAGCAATTTTGAAGAAGAGGATAAGGCTAAAGGAGGGAGGTAGAGAATGACACACTTTATAAAGGAAGAGGTGAGAAAAGTTCCGGTAGTAAAGAAAATTGGAGTTCTAGTTATAGGGGGTGGGCCGGCTGGCATGATTGCTGCTTTAGCCGCAGCTCGCAATGGTACTGAGACGCTACTGATAGAACAGGACGGCTTCTTGGGTGGTATGCTAACTGCTGGGCTTGTCCAGGTGATAGCGCCTTTACATGATCGAGCTGGATCCCTGGTAATTAAGGGTATTCCTTTAGAATTTATTGAGAGGTTGTGGAAACAAGGAGGAATGTCGGGGGACCTCCGAGCTATTACCTGGCTTCCTCACGATTCTGAAGCTACCAAGTATGTAGCAGATCAGATGATGGAAGAAGCGCGCGTTGAGGTTCTTTTCCATTCCTTGTGCGTCGACGCAGTATTAGAAGAAAAAGGGCTAAAAGGTGTAATAATCGAGAGCAAATCAGGACGTCAGGCGGTTTTAGCAAAGGTAGTGATTGACGCGACTGGAGATGCTGATGTTGCTTATTACTCAAAAGTTCCCTACGAGAAGGGTTGGCCGGAAACTGGGTTGCTTCAACCTATGACTTTATCCTTTCGAATGGGGGGAGTACGTCTCTCAAAATGGCCGCATATTTCTGAAGAGTTAAAGAGGACATTTGAGGAGGCTGTTAAACAATATGGTCCAGTTGGCGGTCAACGAGGGTTAGGGGTATTGCCGTTGATACGAGAAGAAGAGTGTTTTATCAATAAAACCCGAATTGCTGGAGATGGAACAAATGTGCGAGATCTGACGCGAGCAGAAATTGAAGGTCGCAAACAAGCATGGCGGTGTCTCAAATGGTACAGGGAACACTTACCAGGTTTCGAGAATGCTTATATAATGCAATCGGCCTATCGGGTGGGAGTTCGTGAAACCCGCCGAATTATGGGAGAGTACGTATTAACCAAAGAGGATATTTTAGGAGCAAGGGACTTTCCAGATGGCATAATGCGTGGAGCTTATTGGATAGATATCCATGATCCCCGAAGTAATCGTACGGAGTATGTTTATCTAAAACCAGGAACATCATATGCCATACCTTATCGCTGTCTAGTGCCAAAGAAGGTAGACGGTTTACTGGTCGCTGGAAGATGTATTTCAGGAACTTATGAGGCAGCTGCTTCCTATCGCATTATGTCACATTGTATGGCAATGGGACAAGCTGCTGGAACAGCTGCAGCCCTCTGTGTTAAGACTCGGAGAGAACCTAGGGAGCTGGATGTAAGGAGACTTCAATCTAAACTTATAGAACAAGGAGCAGTTGTTAATAGGTAGTCGTTTTTATCTCCCACTTATAGCATTGACATCGAGGGGGGCGCAAAATATAAGTTCTGTATAGAATTTAAACTAGTTGAAAATATGGCATAAGTAGAGGACGATTAAGGGAGAGACCAGGAGTATCTGGCGCCGAAAGGGCATCTTTAATTTAAACTCTCAGGCAAAAGGACCTTAATCGGCCAGCTCTCTGGAGAAGCTTTCCTTAATGTAATCAGGGAAAGAACCGAAGGGGCACTTACCGTTACAGGCAAGGTGAATCTCTCAGGTAAAAGGACAGAGGGCACGACATTCATCAAATTGTTGTGCCCTCTTTTTATTAAGGATGGGAAATATCCAGAGCATTATTTCTATCCCGGGAATGAAAGAGCGAATGATTCTGGTTGATGGATTTTCTAAGACTTACGCCATGACTGGCTGGCGATTGGGATTTGGAATAATGAAAAAGGAGTTGGCCTTATATGTGGCTCGAATAGAGACCAACGTTGATTCCTGTACAGCCACATTCACACAGTATGCGGGAATAGAGGCTCTGGAAGGTTCACAGGATAAACCTAGAGCTATGATAGCTGAATTTCAGAAAAGGCGAGATCTTATCCATCAGGAATTGAACAAGATTAGAGGTATCAAATGTTTGAAGCCAAAGGGAGCCTTTTACATATATCCAAGTGTAACTGAGGCTTACCGATAGGGTGGGAGCCATACTCTTTGCGGCCCTCGGGGTGCGGCTATTCTGATATGAAGGAACCCTACGAAGAGAAAAATCAGATTCTTAAGGTGGACCTTGATAAGAGTGTTGTAGAAACCTGCTTAAGCGCAAGTCAATAAAGCATTTTAGTAACTTGGTCCTTTTCGAACTAGAGGAAAAGTCCAGAAAAATTGGGACTTGACTATAAAATGGCACCTGTTACGTAAAGGCTTAAATTTCCTACTAATGTAAAGGCTTAAATTTCCGGTTTTAGGGAATTTTTGATTGGAGATTGGCAATAGTTCTGAATTTGAACCTCACGTAAAGGCTTAAATTTCCTCTTTGATATAGGGAAATTCCTGAACAAATTCATCTTTGTAAAAGGCTCTGATCTTTCTCTGTGGATGAATATGTAACTCTACCTTAGCTTTTCGAGTAATGGATCTTCTGTTCCTCGTTAGGTTATAGGTGGTGCCATTGTAGCTGAAGGTATTATCTTTCTTAAGGCCCCTTTTTTCTATGAGACAGAATATATCATCAAGGTTTGCATCTTCAGGAAGAGGGCGGAATCTTGTTTTTCCCTCCTCAAGCGCTCTTTGAAATCTTTTATTTGGCCTCTCACCTATTCCCTCATGGAATCTATCATTGTAAAAGTCGATAAACTCTTGAAATTTCTTATCAAGCTCAGGTAGAGGAAGGTTTTTGAATTCATACTCCCTACAAAACCAGGACTGAAGAAACTGAAACCATTTCTCTATCTTTCCGGTAGCTCTGGCATTTCCTGGAGAGTGGGTTAGGAGTGTGGAGTCTATTTTTAAAAGAGCATATTTTATCTGGGTTATGACCTCATCCGGGATAACTATCAGAGTTTGATACATAGATGGTTTTCTAGGACTGAACTTGAATTTACTATCACAATCAGTATAGGCTATCTCAAAGATACCATATTTTTCCATCACTTCCCTTAAAACGAGCATATTGCTATAGGCATCATCACTTTCAAAGAAATGTCCGGCCAGGATCTTTCTAGAGTGATCATCCAGGCAAACTATGCAATAGATGAGTTTTTTTCCTAAGTAGAAGAACCAGCTTCTCGAGGATGAGGTGTCCAGTTGAACAAGTTCTCCTATGTTCTCCATCTCAAATCTTTTTGCTGGTCTGAATCTAACTACTGCCGGCTTGTAGTTAGGAAGCTCAAGGAGAATATTTCTCACTGTTGTCCGATTAAGCTTTATCAATATTCCTCTTTCTTTGAGCTCTCTTTCGGCAACGTAGGCTATATGGGGATTGGTGAAATTAGGATGCATTTCCTTAATCTCCTTTACCTTATCCCTTATCAC
>Ga0315541_1003776_pt1 | contig 11463 bp, 3 predicted proteins | sample SalMarSW160190MG_FD_203095 | JGI IMG/M metagenome (GOLD analysis project Ga0315541, IMG submission 203095) | Salt marsh sediment microbial communities from the Plum Island Ecosystem LTER, Massachusetts, United States - Salt Marsh Sediment SW1601-190 ...
TTCCGTCATTAGAAACTGAACTAGTATTTCCATCTCTTTTTCGGAGATATCCATGCTAGAGCACAATCCGTTCAACTCTCTTATTATAGTTATAAGCAAATTGAGCTTTCTATTCTTCCTCTTCCTCTTCGTAGAAGGAAGACTTTCTATGTCTATATAATAGAGAAGGTAATTATACACGGGAGGATTTATCAGTTTTTGCAACTCTATCACGTATGATGGATCCTCTAAATACTGGATGAGTTCAAAGTCTATCTTTAAATTGATAAAGGCGGAATAAATCACTTTAAAATATCGAAGAATAGAATACGTAAGAACGAAAAAAGGGATAAGAATCCCATATTCATACCTCCGAGCATTTAGTAATCTCAGATGTGTCCATTCTCGATCACTAGTTTCCTCTATGAAACAATCCTCGCAGGAAGAGAAAAAATTATTTATAAGAGTCGTTCTGAATCTCAAATTCAAAAGATTGGTTAGATTCGTTCTCAATTTCCATTTGATAGGTTCCCATAATGGATGAGAAAGTTCCCACAATATATTCCATTTAAGCATAATATTATGCTTAATATCTTGCAAAATAGAAACAAATGGATTACTGCCATGTAGTAATATCTCTGGAAGAGTATATAAAAGCATATTTTCAAGATATTTACACCATGCAGAGGTAAAAAACCATGGCATATATGTTTTGAACAAATCCCATTTTGACAAAATACTATCTATTTGAGAGATCCTATACGTCTCCTGTTTTTTAGCAGGTTCATGAAAATGCGGTGATGGTTTAATCTTCTGTTCCTCTTTAGATGAATTAGAAAGGGTACTCCTCCCATCTATGCCCTCGTTTCCAATTATGTTTTTGAAACTTTTGGTTACAAACCAATCTTGAATACGATGAAACATTTCCTGGTTCTTATTGGAAAATATTTCGGATAGTAAATCATCTTGATAAGATCGAGTTTGAATAAGACCCACGTTTGAACTGAAACCCCTTTTAAGGCATTTATCCAAGTTGTTTTCTTCTGAATCGGATCTATTGAAAAAAGGTTGGCAAAAAGTTTTTTCCAAATTGACTATTTGTTCTTTTGTTAAAGGCGTTGTAGAAATCTCTTCGATCGAGGAAATATATCTCTTGTCACGAACGAATGGATTCAATTGAGTTAGTAAATTGAAGGATCTGTACAAATCATAGATTAATACAAACGGTTGTTCACCACTTCGTTTTCGTTGTAAATATTTAGGTAAGAATATGTTAGATACTTGTGACTTGATCAAAGAAATAGTCTCTTTTTCCGAGTGAACGGGTCCTATTTCACCAATGAGCAAGGAAGATATATTGTTGTGGATGAGCAAAAGATTGAATAATTGTCCATATGTAAGATTCTTCCTTTTTATATAAATCCTTTTCATATCAGAAGGTAATCTCTTCCTATAATTTGGCCGAGGATGATGCAAATAATCAAAAAATTGGAGCGTATTTGCTCCGTGAAAAGAAGCTCTCAATGAGCTCTGATCAGATAGTTTCACAGGATTCAACCAATTTTCTCGATCGTTGGATATCGTCGAAAAATCAGTGTTATCAAACGATTCCATGCGATTCTTTTCATTATAAAAGAAGTCAATAATCGATGGATTAATCGGTATATCATTCGGAACAAATGGTGCAATTGTTCCTTCATCAATCAATAATTTCGATCTTTGTGAAAGATTATGGTCATCCAAAAGAAAAAGAAAGGGTTTTAATTTTTTTAAATGAACGATTAGAGTACCCATTAGATCCAACAAGTCATTTATATCTAAGTTATTTTTCTTTAATAGTTGAGGATCAATACTTTTGAGCTTATTCAAGTGAGAATCCAAAATAGAAATGACAATATCGAACTTAGAATTTAAGTTCGATATGATATCGAAGTTCGAGTTTAATATCTTTACAGTATGTTGAAAAAACTGAAAATAATCTTTCCAACCCATTTTGTTTCGATTAGTATTAGTACATGATTCAATTAGATCGAACACTCTTTGAAAATAGTTTTTTTTATAAAAAAAATGTTTCAAATATTTCATAAAGTATTCGGTCTGATGGGACCATTTGTACACATTCAAATTCCGATTTATATTTTTATCCGTTCGAATAATAGAATGGTTCAACCATTCTCTCTTAATTTTTTTCCAACTTGATGAATGCCGGTCAATTGTATCTTTCGTTACATTATTCAAATTTTCATTTTCTATCCAATTTGTTCGAATTTGATTCTTTAAATTGTGACTGAACCTATTTATAAAATAGAATCTATTGAATAAATTTTCCGAATACCTGGCAATTTTATACCGAATTGATTCATACCAACTCAAAGCTTCAGTTATATAATTGTTAAAGGGAGTTCCTATCTCTAAGCGATTTTTGGAATCGATTTGGCTCAATTGTTTGTCGATTATTTGATCTAAATAATCATCCGCTTTATCAATAATATTGAGTAGGACCCATAAAGATTGATTCTTCCATTTTTCTCTGTGGTTGAAGATCCGATCCGATCTCAACGATCCATTCTTGTTGAGTTCATATAATGGATTCATGTAATAATAAATATTACAAGAAATTTGATCATGAACCTGACTAGGCTTAGTTATTGATAGAGTGAATTGATCTGTCATTTCCAGAACAATTTTTTTTGTTTTCGATCGAAAATTGTTGTGCAATATGTTAAGAATATTCCATCCGGGATCTGATGGAATAGCACAATTTGAGGAAGGATTTTCAATTTCAAAATATGTTTTGATCTTCCATAGATCAACTATCCTATTCATTAATGAATAGGATTTTGAATCCCTTAAATATTGGGAAAAAACATTTTGTTGTCTTTTCAATAACCTTTTGGATAAGTTGAAATCCTCAATGGGCTTTTTAGTAGCACTAGGACCACCCATACACGGTTCATCCATTGGCCATATGTAAAAAAAAGAATAACGAATTGATTTTGTAAAATTTTCAATGAATCTTTTCCTTTCCAAAGGAAAGGAATTATCTTCTGTATATCTTTGATCTTCTGTAAATAATTCTTTCGCCCAAGAAATTGGATAATATTCTGATAAACACTTTGAGGACAAATCCGATTCTATTTCTATTTTTGTTTGTTCTCTTTCAATAAATGAATCTTCACAAAGATCTTTTTCAGGTTCCCAATACTCATTTTCGGTTGAATTAAGAGTCGAGTCGATCTTCAAATTGAGATCTTTCTCATTATTTTCCAAATGAATTTCGCTCGGTCCTTGATTCTCCGAGATCATCTCATCCTTCTTGTTCGTGTTCCTGCCATATCCTGAATTGAAACTAATGGGATCAAAATGCTCTATGAATCGATTGTAAGATCTTTTCAATTGGAAAGACAGGAAAAGATGTGGAAATATCAACCAATTTTTAGTGAAAGGCTTTAAATATTCTTCCGGTGTTTCATTTCCAAGTTCCATAAAGTTATGTATAGGAAAGAGTTTCATCGAATAGAAATTTTTTTTCTCAATCATACTACTTTTATGATTGAAGTGATATATGAGGATCGATAATGTAAGTACTACTATACCTTTGACCAAAAAATATGGATTGCTTTTGCGTAGATCGCGTAAAAGCAACGTACTGAGAATTCTAGGGTCAAAGAGCTTTATAAGGCGCTCCCGGTGTGAAAGGATTTGAATTAAAAATCTCATCAAATTGGATTTGGTCCATGGATTGCATAGAAATTGATAACTTTGTATCTCTTCCAATTTGATTATCCAGGATCTTCTTTTTTTTCATTTCTTTGTTACCCCCTCTCTCTCCCTTTTTTTTTTCATCCCAATGAATAGAATATATAATATAATATTGATTAAATATAATTGGAAAGCTCGTGTCAACCACTCGACTCACTACTAAGATATGATGATCAATATTTAATGAAATGGGCGGAAACACTTTTCTTCCTTATGACAATTTGGATATCTTCCAATTGAAGATCTAGCTCCATTTTGGTCATTTCTTCTTTGAAAAAGAGCTCATGTAAATGACACGAGCTCTCTGGAGTGAAGAGAGCTATAAGATGAAAAAAACAAAAATTTGTTTGATGGAAGGGCTTACATTAGGTTTAGGGATAATCAGGCTCGAACTGATGACTTCCACCATGTCAAGGTGACACTCTACCGCTGAGTTATATCCCTTCCCTACTCTCATCTGAAAGGAGAACTGACTTATTAATAATAAGTTATCAAGGGGTCGAGAGACTCAAAACAACTCACTATTTTCTCTCGAACAACTTGAAGACAGACCTTCCTTCTTTTCACACTACTACGAAAAGAAAAAAAAAAGGAGAAAAAAGATTGGAGCCTATGTAAATCCTATCGAAAGTAGTATTTCCTACTGATTCGAATCATAACATATGGTCCCGTAAAATCAGTAATATTTTACCTATCTTGATCAAGCAAGTTTTACATGAACATGAAAAATATTTTGTTCAGCATGTTTGATCCGATCTAGCACTAGTGTGTGCGGAAAGGACTCAATATTGTTTGGAAGAACAAGGAGAACAAGGAGAACAAGATCGAGTAAAGATTATACAGAGATGATACGGATCAAATTGTTCTTCTTGCACTAAGGAGAAGACCCTATGCAACCAACCGTTAACTAATTTATATAAATAAATTTACATCCTACCGGAACATAATTTGTAACTAGCACTGCTATCCTCTCGTCTAGCGAGCAAATATTTACCCCCGTGGATTGAAATACTTCTTGATCTGGATCGATGTAAGAGTACAACTACATTTCCGAAATCCATGTTGTCTCTTCGGAACAGGTTGACCCCTTCGCTCTCTCGTGGTACAATCCTCTTCCCGCTGAGCTCTCACTTTTCTACCGGTCCACAGAAACAAGATATAGGACTGATGCCAGCAGTTCATCATAGGAAAAAGGACTCACCGAGCCAGATCACTGACTAATCAGATCAAAAAGAACTTCCTTTTCCGTATACTCTCCCTGGCCATATCGATTGCTATTCGTGGGACTTACGCAGTCGATCAGATCATATCTCAGATAGATATGGATATATATCCCCCTCAACATAGGTCATCGAAATGATCTTGGACAACCCCAACAAAAGCACGAAAGTCAGAATCTTTCATTAAATTGATTCCTGTTCAAACTCGAACAGTGTATAACCACATGGATAAGCTCACATTAACCCGTCAATTTCGAATCCAATTTGTGATTTGTAGGAATGATATATCGAGATATCAAGAAGGAATTAGCATGTAATAATGTCGATTCATACGACAGAGTATTTCTTCAGGCGCTGTACTTATAGGATGGGAATAGAGAAGGAAGAGGCAATCCCGAAGATTTTGCATAATCTTTTTTACCTAAAATAAAAAATAGGATTCATTAGTTTTTTATTAGAATACGAAAATGTGTTTGACTAAATTGGTTCCAGTTACTCTTTGAGACACAATGCATAAAGGAAGGGAATATGAAGATTCTCGAACAACGAAAATAATCCAACCTACTTCGAAAAATTGAACGAGAAGCCGTATGAGGTGCAAATCTCATGTACGGTTTTGTAGAGTGACAGTGAAGAAAACTTATCTGTCAACTTTTCCACTATCACCCCAAAAAAACCAAACTCTGCCTTACGTAAAGTTGCCAGAGTACGATTAACCTCTGGATTTGAAATCACTGCTTATATACCTGGTATTGACCATAATTTACAAGAACATTCTGTAGTATTAGTAAGAGGAGGAAGGGTTAAAGATTTACCCGGTGTGAGATATCACATTGTTCGAGGAACCCTAGATGCTGCCGAAGTAAAAGATCGTCAACAAGGGCGTTCTAGTGCGTTGTATATTCTTACTTATCTAATACTTGTATCATTTCATGATGATGCCATGTGAATTGCTAGGAACATGTTAAGTATATAGCTAACCTAATAACGAACGTTTTGTCAGGGGACTAGAGCAGGCTACCGTGGAAAAAAACGATCTTATTTTTCAGGAGATTTGGAACTATTATATGTCCAAGGTTTAATATCGAAATCATTTTCGAAGTTTTCCCTGATTGTTTCAACAGAAAATTAAAAATACCTTGACCTTTTTAGAACGGGTTCAAGTCAAATAGCAATGATTTGAAACACTTTTTTATACACTATTTTGTAAACCTAAGGACTTGATCGTATAGATATGTAAAATACAGGATTTCCGATCATAGCAAAAGAAAGAAAGGGAACGGATACTCAATCGAGAGTGAGTAAACAGAATTATGTGCATAAATAATATATCTCATCTATGCAGATAGAATCATGTGGAAAGCCGTATTCGACGAAAGTCGTATGTACGGTTTGGAGGGAGATCTTTCATACCTTTAGAGATCCACCCTACAATATGGAGTCAAAAAGCCAAAATAAATGATTTTCAGCCTTTATGAAATATATTCTTAAACCTTTTTCACACTCATGTCACGGCGAAGTACTGCAGAAAAAAAAACTGCAAAATCCGATCCTATTTATCATAATCGATTAGTTAACATGGTGGTTAACCGTATTCTGAAAAACGGAAAAAAATCATTGGCTTATCGAATTCTTTATCGAGCCATCAAAAATATTCAACAAAAGACGGAGAAAAATCCACTATCTGTTCTACGCCAAGCAATACGTAGAGTAACTCCCAATGTAACAGTAAAAGCAAGACGTGTGGGTGGATCGACTTATCGAGTTCCCACTGAGATAAGATCAACCCAAGGAAAAGTACTTGCCATTCGTTGGTTATTAGGGGCATCTCGAAAACGTCTGGGTCGAAATATGAAATTCAAATTGAGTCACGAATTAATGGATGCTGCTAGAGGGAATGGCAATGCTATACGCAAAAAGGAAGAGACTCATAGAATGGCAGAAGCCAATAGAGCTTTTGCACATTTTCGTTAACTCATAAACAGGATCGAGATCTACCTATCTATATAGTGGATTTACATATTCTGAGAAATTCGAAATTGATTCCCATTCAGATCGGGCAATATTTTTATTGGAACAAAAGAGAAAAAAAGAAGAAGGAAAGAACTTAAATAATAGATAGATCTAAGTCCTCTTGGGGAGGCTTCCTTAAGGAAAAAGGAGATAGATTATGGAGGAATATTCGATCCTATTCATGAGGATTATGTAAATCTCCTAAAATTGGAAGTTAGAAGCTGTTTCTACTCTTTCGGAGATTGAAATAAATTACTAATTTATGATCTAACATGTACAAAGTGAAAACTTCATTTTCAATTATACCCTTAGATCGTTTGAAATAGTTTCATTTGCTTTTATTCCATTCTGGTTTATGGTCTTTCTTGGCTATATGGTCTCTCCAGGGGAAAGATTGAGCTGAGCTTCAAGAAATAGTAAAAGATCTTATAGATACACAAATGTATCACTCTCCAGGAATTTGGATTGCGCTTATATCCATAACTGTAGGAATTGGATCCGAACTTTTTCCAGTCTCTTTTAATCAATGAACCCCTTATGAAGAAGTGCAATTCATTTTACAAATTATTACCTCTCTAATAAAATAGAGTGAATAGATATCCATCTTTCTTTTTTAGAAATGTTTCTATCTCTAAAAACTCTATGGACATGTGGAAAAGAGAAAGAAAAGGACTGTTACCCCTACCTCCACTCGGACCAATACATCACTTTTACCGAAAAAAAAAAATTCAATTTTTTTTTTCGGTAAAATCACGATTAGGGTAAAGCAAGGTCAGAAACAACTAATATCTTTGAATGAACAAAGATATTTTAGGGATTGGTAATACTTTCTATTGATTCAATAGATTTGGTCTTATACATACGCGAGGAAGGTAATAAAAAAAGGAATCAATTTATTATTTTCTTCCTTCTTTATCACTTAGGAACCGCGCGAGGTTCGAGTCCCATGCACGGTTCTGAATGAGAGAAAGGAGTGAGGGGTCCTATTTTCGACAACTCTATCATTCCAGTCGTTGCTTTTCTTTCGTTCCAAAATAGCTGCTCCAGCCGCTAAACGCATAGCAATGGATATATATGCACATATAGAACGGATAGGATCCTTGACATATTGTTATTTTGTACCATATTCAATTTTTTAGGTTTCTATTGAATTGAAAAAGAAAGGATGTTCAGTCGTCTTCTTTATGTATATGAAATCTCCTTCAGATAATGAAAATCAAAATAAAATTGGATGATATATGATGAACCTATATGACCAATCTATATCAATACTTGAATACGCTATCTATAACATATATTCTATATTCATAGATCAGAATATTTTGCATATATATATATATGCATGGAATAGAATTCACTTTTGGGATGCCTTGATGGTGAAATGGTAGACACGCGAGACTCAAAATCTCGTGCTTAAGAGCGTGGAGGTTCGAGTCCTCTTCAAGGCATAATATTGCTCATGCTTATTGAATGAGCAATTCAATGGCAAATCTCGTACGAGAGTCTCTCAATATATTGGGATATATTCTCTGTTTATACGAGGTATTCCGACGATTACCTACAAGTTAACGCTGTTGGAATAGGACAATGGATCACAGGTAGGATCAGATCTTCTCTACCTAATGAGGAGTCCATTCCGAATCCACCCTCGTATTATAAGGTATATTTCATTAAGGCCACAGATTGAGAAGATCGATACATAGATTGACCATATACCACCTCTCTCAAGATCTTGCAAGATCCGCGAATTACGACCGAACCTCAACAACTATATCCATGTCGGATCCTGTGACTCTATCCTTTCCTCTCTTCCGAATAGTGTGGGAAAAAAGAATGCTAGAACAAAAATAGAGGAAATAAGGAGTAAGCATAGTCTAGTAGAGAATATCTCTCTCATTAAGTTCAAGAAAATTGGCTTGTCTTTACTATGCTTACTCTTACATGGTCGAAATCTCGGAGTGAGGAACCTATCTTCAAATTAAAGATCTCTCAAGTCTTTTTTTTTTTTCCTCCAACATACTTACTATATTTGTACAATACCAAGAAAGGATTCATTATAGGATCTTAAATTGGAGCATATATAGAACAGAACCTCTCATTGATTCCCACGACCCTACTGCCCGGTCAATTTTCTTTTACTTCATTCCAGATTCTCCCAGCTGATATCAAATCTTAATCCTGTTGTATAAATTGAGTGTTCAATTTCATTCGGAAAAAGACATTCCTTCTCCAACAATGTCTTTGTAATTTGATCCAATAACACTCTGTTAGATAGGAACAGATTTGATAAATATTGATAACTCTCGAATAGAGTATTATAAAGAAAAGATTCATTAGATAATAAACTATTGGTTCCGAGCCATCTTTTTTGGCGATGAATTAACGATTGGAAGCGGTCAACCCTTTCTCTCGAATTTTCGATCAACCAACATTTATATAAATATGGAGAAGAATATGGCTGTATACGTTCCAAGTGGATACCAATTTCTTGAATGTGTTTGAAATGCTCGATATGTCTATGTCTAAGAGACAATGGTTTCCACGAATTCATGATCAAAACCGAATTGATCCCGTATTTTGAATCATATCTATGAAAAGCACTTTGGAAACTTTGTTTAGGGAAAAAATTAGGTTTTGCTAGTAATCTCCTTGAACCATAAGTAATATAAAGCCTTTTCAGCAGTTCTTCGTCTGCGAAAAATTCTCGGCGTGAAAACACAGGGCGCTGCTCTTGAAATAGGAAGGGATCCCAAATAAATCGTTTTCCTCGACAGAACGTGGGTTTCTCCGAGGATTTATATTGCCTCGGATATTGTCTAGCAAATTTCGATCTTTCTATCTGCGCTTTTTTCTTCGATCCGAACCGATACGAAGATCCCAATGAATTGGGTGTTTTTGTATGATCGAATCGATTACTGCGAAGAAAACTAAGACGCCAGGTCCTAGGAGTCCAAACTACGCTCTTTAGTAATTCTTCATCCATATCCATATCCCTATACATTTTTTTTGTGGCGAGAGTAAACTTCAATTCATATTCTTTCAGAAATCGTATCATATGATTATTTCTCATTTTGGGTTGAGGAACAAATGTGATTTGATCCTTATCGAACTTACTCTGATCCTTATCGGGCTTACCCCGACATATTCCTAACCTAGAAAATGGAAACTCCACCAGAATACTTTCTAAAAGACTAGAAGCTAGATCAAGATCATGCTCAGCGAATTTATCGAGAGGAATCCAATTCTCTCTATTTCGTTCCGATATAGACCAAGAATCTCGAGCCGCTGATCCGGCCAAGCAACCCAAAATATGGGGAAGTATGGTCAATTCCTTCATAGTTGTTTCGGCAATCGAAGGTTCTAAATACCATTCGGACAAATAACAAAACCTTTTCTTCCATAATTCCTTTTTGGTAGATAGAGGATTCATGGGAGAATTCCTTCTAAGCGTATTTTGTATAACAGCCTTTCCTACTTTGTAGATAAGTCTTTCGTCATTTTGACCGGATCCAACCTGATTATCCATAGATTGAAGATGACAAATTTGACTATAAATAGCGTATCGAATTGTATTAGTGTCTATAACTGATTTCTTTCGGGTAATACTAGTTATTAAGGCTTCATTGGCCAGTGCTGCTAGATCTCGTGCATCAGAATCTATGGTTATAGATCCAAATTCATCGGGACAGGATACCTCTTTTTCCGAGTATAATCCCTTGCTACATAAAAGAATAGGAAATTCCCTTTGTCGCTGTGGGATAACAAGCATTCGAATATTGATCGAGCTATCTAATCGATTTGGAGCTATTAGAGCTGGATCCACTCTTTGGGGGATATGAGTCGAAGCAATAAAAAGAATATTTCTAATAGAATCTTTCTCACCACCCCTAGAAATATAGTTCAATAATAAACCAAGGAAAGAGTCAGTGAAGCCTAAACCAAATAAATGGGTAATTGTGTCATTGACATTCAGTTCATGAATGTTTGGAATCCATATTATACAAGGAGACATTCTTTTCGCCAATTCGAAGGTAATATGGAAATGGTCTATTGTGTCTCTCCAAAAAGTATTAAACTCAGTAGGAATACGTCCAGGATCAGGGTAATATAAAAACTTACCATACAAGAGCTTCTTCAGAGATATTCTTATTAAAGGAACATATGAGTCTGCTGCTAGACTTTTGATCAAATAGGATCGGCCAGTTCCCATAGGACCTATAAGTAAAATCCCTTTGGAAAATAATGATCCTGAGTGGAATGAGAAAGGCATTTTGGGGTTGGGTTGACACAATATTTGTGAAGAGGTAATCTTCTGATAAAAAGCAAGGAATATCCGGTTTTCTGCTAAACAAAACGGATTTAACTCGTAATTCATTAGACCTTTTTGATAAGTGTGGGCCAAATATCGTAAGTGAATAAGCCCCGGCTGTCCAGTGATTTGATCTCCAAATTCCTTCTTGAGGAAAATATGACTTACAGTCATATTTGA
>Ga0315541_1003777_pt1 | contig 11462 bp, 10 predicted proteins | sample SalMarSW160190MG_FD_203095 | JGI IMG/M metagenome (GOLD analysis project Ga0315541, IMG submission 203095) | Salt marsh sediment microbial communities from the Plum Island Ecosystem LTER, Massachusetts, United States - Salt Marsh Sediment SW1601-190 ...
GTAGCTAATTTGTATTTCGGAAGAACCAGTCCACACGCTTTTAATATATCCTTCGCTTCCTGTTCTAGTAACTGTAATCTTCCCTCTTCTCTCACTTTGTTTATTATTGAATATATTTTCTCTTTGTTTATATCTAACTTTTTTATTTGTTTTTTTTCTGTTTTTGTGTATTTCCACCATTTATACAAAGCTCCCAAAGAATTTACGGCTCTTTCAGGCTGAGGATAAGCCGGGATTTTGTTTTTATTTAAAATATCCATAGCATTTTTACTTTTAACTCCGCCTATGAAATTGAAAACTACAGGTTTCTTACTCTCTTCTGATAAAGAATGGAGGTACTTTATAACTTTTTCTGAAAATTCTACAGTATCAAAAGCGGCAGTTTCACAGTTCAACACAATTAATGCAGATATTTTATCAGATTCCATTGCCTTTTTAAAGGCATTGAAATAATCTTCCACCGTTGCTTGTCCCGTTATGTCTATAGGATTTCTAGCCGATCCGAAAACTGGCATATAGAGTCTGAATGTCTCTTCAAGATATTTATGATCATCTAAAAGCTTTATTCTCTCTTTATCACAAACATCTGTAGCTAGTACACCAACTCCTCCTCCATTTGTAAGGATCACGGCCCCTTTTCCTTCGGGAGCTGGCAATGAACATATCCTTGCCCAGTCAAAGGCTTTTTCCATAGTATCCGCTCTTAAGATACCGCTCTGTTTAAATGCAGCAGAAAAAACTTTATCACTGCCTGCAAGGCTACCAGTGTGCGAAGCAGCTGCTTTGGCTCCTTTCTCACTTCTTCCAGATTTAATTATAACAATGAGTTTTTTCTTCGAAACTCTTTCTGCAGTTTGAAGAAATTTTCTCCCTTCTTTAACACCTTCCATATAGACTACTATACCCTTTGTGTTCTCATCATGGAAAAAATACTCCAGAAGATCAGAGTCATCTACATCAGCTTTATTTCCCACACTTACAACTGCAGAAAGACCTATATTCTCTAAAACAGTCCATCCTATAAGTGCAGCACCTAAAGCCCCACTCTGGGTGATACACGCTATGTGTCCAGGCATTACATCTCTCGGTCCAAAGGTAGCATTTAATTTAGAAGGCGTGTAGATCACACCAAAAATATTGGGTCCAAGTAGAGATATTCCATAATCTTTTGCTATATCCACAAGAACTTCTTCTTCGTTTTTATTCCCTATCTCAGAGAATCCAGAAGATATTATAGCTACAGCCTTAACACCCTTCTTCCCACATTCTAAAAGTACAGAAGGTACAAATTTGGCGGGCACTACAATTACAGCCATATCTATATCCTCTCTCACATCCAAGACAGATTTATAAGCTTTAAGCTCCATTATCTCTTTTTCTTTAATGTTTACAGGATAAACTTTACCTTTATAACCATACTCTATGACATTCTTCAGGATCTCATACCCTATCTTTCCTTTCTCGCAAGATGCCCCGATGATGGCTATACTTTCAGGAATAAATAGATGTTTTATGTTTCTATTAGGCATTCATTTCACCAGCTTTATACCATGAGTATGCTTATATATTTCTGTAAAAAAGGAGATATCCATACTGCCTGGGTTTAGTTTTACGCCTTCAATAGTTTTTATTTTTTCGTTGATGAATTTTCCAATCGTTTTGGTGTCTTCTCCAAGTATTTCTACAACCATGTCATGGGCTCCAGTTGTTATCCCTACCATCTGCACCTCGTCATACTCCGATATCTTTTTTGCTACCTCCTCCATTTTATCTGGATCAACACTAAGCCCTATAATAATAGACGCATTATAGCCCAACTTCTCGTAATTAATTAAAGCTGAAAATTTCTCTATTATTCCTTCCTCAATTAACTTTTGAATCCTTGAATAAATAGTAGTGGTACCAGCTCCAACTTTTTCAGCTATTTTGTGATACGGCATCTTTGCATCTTCTCTGAGTATGTCAAGGATCTTTTTATCTATCTCGTCCATGTTATCACCAAATTGAATTAAGTTCTTCCCTTTATAAATTTTTCGGAAAAATATTCACAAATTCCATGTTTAAGAATACATATATTCTAAAAAAGCATCTTATCTTGTATAATATACCGAAAGATTTTTAAATGAATTATAATACTTAGTATCATGATAGAAAAAAATTCTGCTATAAGAAAAAATTGTAGATTATTATTCCTAGATAAACCCATTTCAAAGGAAATAAATAAACAAGAAGTCTTAATTTCTAAAAAATATATTAAAAAAATACATAATGTTGAAGAAGATCTTAGATCTATTGTACGAGAAAAAGATCTTAAAAAAGAAAAAATTTACATCCTCCAAAATGCATCGTTGAATTTTATAAGATCGTTAAGGATACACAAGCATATGGGAAATTTTTTTAAAAATTTTGAGGATCCCGCGTCGGAAACTAAAAAAATGCTCGAAAATTTGGCAAGAGAGAACATAGTGAGTATCGTATATACGAAAAGAAACGAGATAATAGGATATCTAACTGTGGTAAAACCGGAAGAAAAGAAGTTTAAATTTGATAAAATCTATCAAATAGGTGCTATAGAAGTAAGTAAAGACTATAGAAACTTAGAAATTGCTATGGAACTAATGAAGTTATTTGAAAATAAGTTTTTTGATAATAAAATTGTCTATACTTTTTGTTATTCATGGCATTGGGACCTCACGGAGTGTAGTAAAAAAGAGTATAGGGAGAAAGTGTTAAGTCTTTTACATTCCCAGCACTTTTTGGAAGAATATATCGATGATATAAATATAAAAATGGATCTATACAATGTTTTTGCAGTTAGATATGGAAAAAAAGAGGATACTTTCTTAATAAAAAAATTCAAAAGAAAATTATTTAAGGGAGATTTTTCATTAAGTTAGGTGACCAAATGGATTGGAAAGAAAAATATAAGAACAAAATAAAGCATGCTGAAACGGCTTTGAATGTTATAAAAAATGGAGATAGAGTTTTCATAGGAGGAGGAGCAACCCAGCCTCAGACATTGGTAAAATTGTTAGTAGAAAGAGGAAAGTATTTAATGGATACGGAGATAGTGCATACACTTACATTGGGGGTATCACCCTATACGTCGCCAAAATTTGCAGATGTTTTTAGGCACAATGCTTTTTTTATAAGTGAAGATGCTAGGAAAGCTGTAAGGGAAGGCAGGGCAGATTATACACCCATATTTCTTTCTGATGTGCCCAAGATAATAAAATCTGGATTAATGCCTATAGATATAGCTCTAATTCAAGTATCACCCCCCGATGATCATGGATTTTGCAGTCTTGGAGTTTCTGTAGACATTGTGAAGAGCGCTGCAGAAACAGCAGATATTGTGATAGCAGAAGTAAATAGACAGATGCCAAGAACACTGGGGGATAGTCTTATCCATATTGATGACATTGATATAATAGTAGAAAGTGATCTTCCACTTCCAGAGTGGCCTTTAAATAAAGAAGATGAAGTTGCAAATAAAATAGGAGAATATGTAGCTACTCTTGTAGAGAATGGTGCCACAATTCAGACAGGATACGGGAATATACCAGATGCGGTTTTGCAAAGCCTCTATGATAAAAAGGATCTTGGAGTTCATACTGAGATGTTTTCTGATGGAGTAGTAGACCTCGTAAATGAGGGAATTATAACATGCGATAAAAAAACTATCCATGAAGGAAAGATTATAGCATCTTTCTGCCTAGGGAGCAAAAAACTCTATAAATTTGTTGATAACAATCCGATGGTAGAGTTTCATCCTTCAGATTATACAAATGATCCTTTTATTATCTCTAAAAATAATAAGATGGTAGCTATAAATTCTGCACTGGAAATAGATCTTACAGGTCAGGTCTGTGCCGATTCTATGGGGCATGTGTTTTATTCGGGTATAGGAGGGCATTGCGATTTTATGAGAGGAGCTGCCAGATCTAAAGGTGGAAAACCAATTATAGTAATGCCTTCTACAGCAAAAAATGGAGAAGTTTCAAGGATAGTTCCATTTTTGAGTCAGGGAGCAGGAGTTGTTGAAACAAGAGGAGATATTCATTATGTTGTCACAGAGTATGGAATTGCTTATCTATATGGGAGAACTATAAGAGAAAGAGTATTAGAATTGATCAACATAGCACATCCAAAGTTTAGAACAGAACTTCTAAAAAAGGCCAAAGAATTAAATTATATCTATCAAGATCAGCTTGAAATGAGTTTGAAAAGAGATGTTGTATACCCAAAACAATGGGAAACACAAGCAATAATGAAGGACGGAACATTAATATTTTTCAGGCCAATAAAACCCACAGACGAGTTATTAATGAAAGAATTTTTTTATTCTTTATCAGAAGAGAGCACATATCTGAGATTTTTCACTATTGTTAAAGCCATGCCGCATAAAAGATTACAGTATTTCTCAAATGTAGATTATAAATGGACTATGGCGATAACTGGATTTATAAAGGAAAAAGGTATAGAAAAACTTATCGCCGTTGGCAGATACGGTATGCCTAGGAATTCAAACATGGCGGAAGTTGCTTTTCTTGTGCATGATGATTATCAGGGGATTGGAATAGGTAAATTTTCATTGAATTATCTTATAAAAATAGCTAAGGCAAATAATGTAAAAGGCTTCACGGCAGAAGTACTTCCAGAAAATAGAAAAATGCTCGATATATTCTATAAAAGTGGGTACGAAATAAAAAGTAAACTGGAAGAAGGAGATTACCATATCTCCTTTGATTTTGAGTCAGTGAATAAGAAATATAAGAAAGCTATTTAAGCCCCGAGGGGGATTTGAACCCCCGACTTGCTGCTTACGAGGCAGCCGCTCTACCACTGAGCCACCGAGGCATACAGTTATTTGATTTTTAGATTTAAAATTTTATACTATAACTTTTTATTTACATTCATATTAAAAGAGTTATGCATCCTTACATAAGGATTACGAGACCAGTGAACTCGATAATGTCAGGTTTTGCTGTTTTCATAGCAGGAATAATCGCGGGAGGATACCCGTTTACATATAAAGTCATACTGGCGAGTATAGTCTCAATTGTTGCATGTTCAGGAGGAATGGTGATCAATGATTATTTTGATTATGATATAGACAAAATAAATAGAAAGGATAGGGTTTTACCCCTGGGTGAAATGAGTTTAAAAGCAGCATTTTTTTATGCTATCTTTCTTTTTGTTTTTGCCTGCTTTATAGCCTATTTTGTTAATTTTAAAGCATTTTTTATCTGCATTACTGCAAGTATATTGATGTTTTTATACGCCTATAAACTGAAAAGAATGTGCTTTGTTGGGAATATACTGGTAGGTTTTTTGACATCTCTCACCTTTCTTTATGGTGGGGCTGCCGTAAATAGAATGGAAGCTGTGGGAATGCTTTTCATATGCTCATTCCTTGCGAATATTTCGAGAGAAATTATGAAGGATATAGAGGATGTAAAAGGAGACAAAGAGATGGGATCATCTACCCTTCCTATAATTTATGGAGAGAAAAAATCTCTTTTGATATCTCAGATATTTTTATTATCAGGTATGATTACCACATTTCTCCCCTATGTTTACAACATTTTTGGAGTTCAGTATCTTTTCATGATATCGGTACTGAATATCTTTGTATTCCGGACTTTATATATCAGTAAAAAAAATGTTTCAAGAGCAGAAAAATCATTAAAAATAGAAATGTACGGCGTTCTCTTTGTATTTTTTGTATCAAAAATTATAGATCAGATCTAAAAATATTCTTGCATAAAATATAAATACATGAAAAGATATAGTTAATACATGGTAGAGAAAAAGTGTGTAATCCCCATAATCTTGTTGTTAATTCCATTGGTAAGTGGGGTTGTAAACTGGATATATGAAACGGATCTCAGTACAGTATGCGAGATGGCGAAAGCCGAAAACAAACTTGTACTTCTTTATGTATACGATGAGTGGACAGAAAATGCGGATCGTATTCTTGAGGATTCAAAAGTTTCTGGGTATATAAACAGTCATTTTTATGCAATGAAGCTATATAAATTTACTTCAAAAGCAATATGCGAAGCTTATGATATAGAAAAAGCTCCAACTGTTGTATTTTTAGATGTTTATGCGGAAGAAATTGGCAGAATTGAGGGATTCTCGAATCCAGAGGATTTTTACAACGAAATGAAAGAGACAATTGAAGCTAAAGAATTCAGAGAAAAACTTAACGATGAAGCTCATGAGGCACTGACAAATGCAGATTCCCTTTACGTAAAAGGAAAATACAGAGAGAGTAAGGAACAGTACAATATAGCATTGAATAAATTTAAGCAATTGGGAGAGAAAGAAAAAGAAGAATACTGTAAATCTAAGATATCTAGCGCAGATATGAAAATACAGTTAGGCCTTTTGAAATACGGCTTAATTATATTTGTAGCAGTTGTAGCGTTTTTTGCTCTTGTGTATTATATATCAGCAAGAAAATAATTATCTTTCAACTACAAAGGCTATTTTAACGTGTGCTTTAAATCTTACAATCTTATTTTCTTCTACATCTCCTTTATATCCCAAAATATCTATTCCCGTTATATTTTTCACAGTTTTTTCAGCTTCTTTCAATGCATTCTGCACTGCATCTTCCCAACTTTTTTCGGAACTTCCTACGAGTTCGAGTATTTTAACTACACTCATTCGATCACCTAATTATTATAATGTCTTTCAAGTTAATATATCTTTTCAGGTTACACAGTTTTCCAGTCTTCCTACTTCATCTATTTCTAGGATTATACGATCTCCCTTTTTTATCTTCCCCACGCCTTCAGGAGTTCCTGTTGCTATTATGTCTCCTCTTTCGAGCGTCATTATTTTAGAAACATACTCTATAATCTGATCTATCGTAAATATCATGTATTTTGTATTTGAATTCTGTTTTATTTCATTATTTACCCACAATTTAATATTTAGATTATGGGGATCTTCTATCTCTTCTTTTTTCGTTACCTCAGAGATAGGTGCAAAGGTGTCAAATCCTTTTGATATGCTCCATGGATATCCCCTGCTCTTTGCATAACTCTGAAGATCTCTTGCCGTTATGTCCAAAAATGCAGAGTACCCCAAAATATGAGAATATGCTCCTTCTTTTGATATATTTTTTCCTTTTTTTCCGATTATTACGGCCAGTTCTCCCTCATAATGTATTTCTTTTGAAATTTCAGGGATCACTATATGATCTGAACTGTATATTATAGCTGAAGGTGGTTTTAAAAAGAGTATAGGCTCAGTAGGCAGTTCACTCCTCATCTCCTCTGCATGCTTTCTGTACGTTCTTGCCAGGCAGATTATCTTTGTAGGGTAGATTTTTTCATCCGTATCTTTTACTATTAGAGGTTTCATAGAATCTCTATGTGAAAAGGTTTAAATAACTTTTTTTAGATTATATATTGATGGAAGTACAATTAAAAGTTGCAGGTGCAAGACAGGAAGATGTCGGAAGAGGGATCGTCAGGATAGATAAGAAGTTCCAGAGAAAGATAAATGTGGTACAAGGAGACGTTGTAGAGATAATTGGTAATAGGGAAACTGCTGCATTAGTTATAGACGCTTATCCGGATGATATAGGCTTGGATATAATCAGGATGGATGGACTCATAAGAAAAAATGCTAAAACAACTATGGGTGAGTTTGTAAAAGTTAAAAAGGCAGATGTGAAGCCTGCAAAAAATGTTGCAATGGCACCAACGCAGAGGGGTATGAGAATAATGATCTCTGGGAATGTAGTTTCGAGGAATCTCAGGGGAAGAGTTTTGAAAAAGGGAGACGTAATAAGTCTTATCTCCCAGAGAAAGGATCCTTTTACTGAATCTATATTCAGTGATCTTTTCGATGTTATCTCGGGTTCACCTTTCGGTCTTGGCGAAATTAGATTTGTAGTTGTAAATACGTCCCCTTCTGGTGTAGTCCAGATGACGAACATTACAAAAGTAGATGTTCTTCCTGAGGCCGTCGAGATCAAAGAGACAGAGATGCCGACAGTAACATACGAGGATATAGGGGGCCTTAAAAGGGAGATACAGAAAGTAAGAGAGATGATCGAGCTTCCTTTAAAGCATCCAGAGCTCTTTGATAGGCTCGGAATAGAGCCCCCAAAAGGTGTACTTCTCTACGGACCTCCAGGTACAGGAAAAACTCTTATTGCAAAGGCTGTAGCAAGTGAGAGTAATGCTCACTTTATATCCATAAACGGTCCCGAAATAATGTCAAAATTCTATGGGCAGAGTGAAGAAAATTTAAGAAAGGTTTTTGACGATGCTGAAAAAAATGCTCCTTCTATAATCTTTATAGATGAGTTAGATGCCATAGCCCCTAAAAGAGAAGAAGTTACTGGGGAAGTTGAAAGAAGAGTCGTAGCACAACTCCTTGCATTGATGGACGGGTTAAAGACCAGGGGCAAGGTAATAGTTATATCAGCTACAAATAGACCAGAAGCACTTGACCCAGCTTTGAGAAGACCAGGAAGATTCGATAGAGAGATAGAGATAGGTGTAGCCACTAAAAGTGGAAGAAAGGAGATCCTTCAGATCCACACGAGAGGAATGCCGCTGGAAAATGTAGATCTTGATCATCTAGCGAATATAACGTACGGATTTGTTGGGGCAGACCTTGAGGCTCTCTGCAAAGAAGCTGCAATGAACTCTTTAAGAAGAATTCTACCAGAGATAAATCTAGAAGAGGAAAAAATACCTCCCGAGATTCTTGAAAAAATAAGAGTTACGAAAAATGATTTTGAAGAATCTTTAAAGGCAATTGAACCTTCTGCTATGAGAGAAGTTTTTGTACAGACACCGAATGTAAAATGGAAAGATATAGGAGGATTAAAAAAGGTAAAAGAGGAACTGAGAGAAAGTGTGGAATGGCCTTTGAAATATCCCGAGAGATTTAAAAAAATGGGGATAAGACCTCCTAAAGGAATATTTTTGTACGGTCCTCCCGGTTGCGGGAAGACGCTTCTGGCAAAAGCTGTGGCACATGAAAGTGAAGCGAACTTTATCTCCGTCAAGGGACCTGAAATTCTCTCTAAATGGGTAGGAGAGAGTGAAAAGGCTGTAAGAAAAATATTCAGAAAAGCAAGACAGGTTTCCCCGAGCATAGTATTCTTCGATGAGATAGATTCTATAGCATCTATTCGTGGTGAGGAAATGGGAAGTAGGGTAGGTGAAAGAGTTGTCGATCAGCTTCTCACAGAGATGGACGGACTGGAAGAGCTGAGCAATGTGATAGTCATAGGAGCTACAAACAGACCTGATATTGTGGATCCTGGCTTTTTGAGACCTGGGAGATTTGACAGGAGAATACTGGTTCCTGCACCTGACAAAAAAGCAAAATTTGAGATATTGAATGTACATACTAAAAACATGCCGCTGGCAAAAAACGTTGATCTCAAGTATCTTGCAGAAAAAACAGAGAACTTCTCGGGAGCAGACTTGGAAGGACTGATCAGAGAAGCTGCAATGATCGCGTTGAGAGAAGATGAGAATATTAAAGAGGTCAGCATGCGCCACTTTAAAAAAGCACTTGAGGAAATGACACCTTCAATAGATAGAGAGACTATCAGAAGTTATGAACTTCCCACAATAAAAAAGAGTACAGGGATATATGGTTGATTGACCTCAGTACCCTGCCAGAATAAATGAAATCATACGCTTTTCAGCTTTTCTCAAATGTTCCACTGCAGTTGCTTTACTTATTCCCAGCTTTTTTGGGAGTTCTTCGGTAGTTATTTTTCTTGGAATATCATAGTATCCATTTTTCTTTGCAGCTATGAGAACTTCCTTCTGTTTTTCTGTTAAACATGATAGAGTATCATGCTCCGGAAAGTTTACTTTTTGAAAATGAATATTTTTTACAACTCCAAATATTTTAATCATCTTTAAGAATTTTTTCAGATTGTCGCTGTCACTGATAAATGATAATACAATCTTTTCTTTTGAAACGAAAGAAGGAAGGGTGTATATGACATCGAAATTAAATAGTTTAAAAATTTTCATCAATTTCTTTTTGTATTCTACTTTGATTAAACAGGTATATTTATTATTATCCTCTTTTAAAACATCGAGGATTACTGATCCCTCTGGCAAACTTAAATCTTTTAACGTAAATCCTTCCTTCATTTTTATGTCACATATTACTATTTTGACATCTTTTTCAAAATCTAATTTGAGAAGAGATTTTCCTTCACCCTATTCAATCTTTTCAAGGAATTTTTTTGGCCAAAGTTTGGATGTAACTATGGGATCTAATTCTACGATTATCTTTCTCATACAATAGAGCTTTTTGATTAACTACCATTTTCTACTTAATGTGAATAGCTGTGCCGATATTCACAGCTGATACGTGTCCCTCCTCTAGTTTTCCCCTCCTTTCTACCCTTTTCATACCTTTTTTTTCCATTATTTCCCTGTTGTTTAGATAGCTACCGCTATCCCTTGTTTTTGTAGCGTCAGAAGCTGATACAGATTAAAACTAAGAGATGCAAAGATCATTTTCACATGAACTCTATCAACAGTTGTTACAAAAACATGTCCACAGTTAAAGACATTTTTTATCACAGCGTAATGCCGTTCGACAGGAGCACGTTTTCTTTTGATACGCTTGTTACGGAGTTTGTTCTTTATATCCAGAGGATGATCTCTCACGCCACGCTGCATTGTAGCATCATATCCTCTGGGCTTTACCCCAAAGTATCCTTTGTCACGATAGACTATTTCTCCCTTACAGGATAGATCTACCTGGCTATCGTGGACAGAAGCGGTGGTAGTCTCGATAGTTCGTATTAAGCCATAGTTGCGATCTACCTTGGAGTGAAGCTTGTACCCGAAGTATGACTTATTATTCTTCTTTGTCCATGTTCCATCCTTGCTTCTCCTTGTCTTTGCATCCTTTCCTCGTGGTTTATCAGCCAGTGCATGACCAGGATCCGTAGTGATGAAGGTGGCGTCCTGTGTTACACCTTTCTTCACAGTGAGTCCTTTGGCATTCAGCTGACGCTGTAGTTCCTTCCATATATCTTTATCTTTCCCTGTTTCTGATAATCGCTCTCTGAAGTACCAGACTGTAGAGTAGTCCGGTATGGAACTAGGAAATCCAAGGAATTTTAGAAAGGAAATACGATCAGATGCTCGTTTTTCCAGTTCTTGATCTGTAAGACCGTACCATGACTGAAGGATCAGGAGCTTTATCATTACCACTTCATCGATGTTTGGTCTTCCTCCTTTCTCAGTTTTGTTATCGTATAGTCCTTTAACTATTGGTCGGAATGCTTCCCAGTCTATAAGAGAATCTATCTCTGATAGTTTATCTCCAAGCTTCTTTACACGTTCATAATGTTTTTGTAATGCGATATCGAGTAACGATTTCATAAGAAAAGTATCTCACAGACCTATATAAATTTAACCCGAGGGATGTTTTTCAAAATTCTC
>Ga0315541_1003779_pt1 | contig 11459 bp, 8 predicted proteins | sample SalMarSW160190MG_FD_203095 | JGI IMG/M metagenome (GOLD analysis project Ga0315541, IMG submission 203095) | Salt marsh sediment microbial communities from the Plum Island Ecosystem LTER, Massachusetts, United States - Salt Marsh Sediment SW1601-190 ...
ATTAACCGTGCTCTCAAGCTGCGAGCTCAATTCGCACTTCGCTTTTTCGGCAGCTTCCTTAAGACGCTGATGAGCCATTGCATCGTCCCGCAGATCGATTCCTTCGGTCTTTTTGAATTCATCGGCCAGGAAGTTAATCAGCACGGCGTCCAGATCGTCACCACCAAGATGCGTATCGCCGTTCGTGCTGAGCACCTCAAAGACATTATCGCCGATATCGAGTACCGAAACGTCGAATGTTCCGCCGCCAAAGTCAAAGACGGCGACCTTTTCGTTCTTTTTCTTCTCAAGCCCATAAGCAAGTGCCGCTGCGGTCGGCTCATTAATGATACGATCGACTTCGAGCCCCGCTATCTTACCGGCGTCCTTGGTGGCCTGACGCTGAGAATCGTTGAAGTAAGCCGGGACGGTAATCACGGCGTTTGTTACTGTTTCGCCCAGATAATCCTCGGCCGTCTTCTTCAAATCCTGCAGAATCATTGCCGAAACCTCCGGCGGAGTATATTCCTTGCCCCGAACATCGACCTTCACCAGCTCATCCGAAGCCCCGGTAATTTTATACGGCACAATCTTCTCTTCCGACGAGACCTCGTTGTGACGCCGGCCCATAAAACGCTTAATGGAAAACACTGTGTTTTCCGGATTTGTGACCTGCTGATGCCGTGCAATCTGCCCGACAAGCCTTTCGCCCTTATCTGTAAAACCGACCACCGATGGGGTCAGCCGGGATCCTGAAGAATTAATCAAAACCTTCGGATCGGAGCCTTCCATCACGGCTACCACAGAATTTGTCGTTCCTAAATCTATTCCAATAATTTTACCCATAGTCATATTCCTTTCGAAATAGTTTCATACCTCATAGCCCAATATATGCAAAAATCGTGCCAAAGAGCAAATTGTCCTGTCGGAAACGACTTAAATCGCCTTATCACAAGAATTTAGCTTTTTTTTGCCCAATTCTTTGTAATTTCCCAATGTCAACTTTTGTGCCATTTTGGCAGATTCAGCCGATACCGTTAAGCCATAAACGAAATCCTCATTCCGCAGCCATTTGTCCGGGCTTACCAATGACGAGGCCAGGGCCGGCTCCGAGAAAATTGGCTTTGAATTGGCTTTGTTTTTTCGCTGCTTCCATTCATATAAATTATCATAAACCATTGTTATTACTAACTTAGCGTCATTTTACCCATCCGGAAAATTGGCTTTGTTTTTTCAAATCGCATCCTTTCAAGTCTGCCTTTGAAGCTGTCATTTGGCTCCTATTCCTCTTGTTTCGGATTTCGAGCTTCATGCCTCGGATTTCCGGCCAAAGGCTGGCGATTGGCTTTGTTTGGCTTTGAATTGGCTTTGTTTTTTCGTCGTTTCAAAGCATGAAATTCTTTATAATACCCTTTCATATAGATACTTATATCCATTTTGCCCTTTCGCAAATTGGGTTTGTTTTTTCAAATTAGTCCAAGCTGGCTTCTCTTTTGGGAGGAGTAAAGCCGAAATTGCCTTAGTTATCCTATTTCTCCATATTCACAATCTCAGTGCTAACCTTTGAAATCTGAATCTCGTAATTGTATAGGATTTAGATATTGGTATTTAGACTTTGGCTACTTTTCTCTCGAAGCGAAAAGTAGCGCCTCTATAATTATCCCGACATGCGCTTTTGATACGAAAATCTACAAAAATGTCGGCTGCTTTTTCACCATAAGTGTTTGTATAGAAAGGAATAGAAAAAAATTTCCAATTGCCGATTTTTGTTTCCAACTACCATCGCTTTTGGTCGAAGATTGACAAATATTCCGTCTATCTTAATGTGATTTTATGCTTCCGAGACGTAATTTTCCTTGACAAAACGATTTGATTTGTTCAAAATAAGGCTTCTCATTAACCGTACAATAGGCTTTTTGGAGGAGAAACTCCATGCGGCTTGCAATCAGCGGTATCTGGTCGAAATAAAGTTAAACCGGTAAAGGCGCGCATAAGATGAGGCGTGAAAAAATTAACAAGCTATGAAAGGAAAATAAAATGAAAAAGACAATTTCACTCGTATTGGTTTTGGTATTGGGTCTGGCTACTGTGAGTCCGGCAACAGAAGACACATGGACGTACAAAGCCGATATGCCTACTGCTCGAGGCTTCACATCCGGCTGTGTCGTAGATGGAAATATCTACGTCATCGGGGGATTCCCAACCCATTACTCCGTAACAACTGCTGTAGAAATGTATGATCCGACTGCCGATACATGGACCAGGATGGCTAATATGCCCTCAGGACGGTGTGGTCATGCAACCTGCACTCTTGATGGTAAAATCTATGTATTCGGAGGAGTCAGCCCCGATGGGTATTCATCGGCTAAAAAAAACGTTTATGTATATGATCCGCAAACCGATACCTGGACTCAGAAAGCGGATATGCCCTATGCAAATGCATTTTGTGGAATCGTTGTTGTAAATGAAACAATTTATCTTATTGGTGGGACAACTAAACTTTTTTCCCCCCCCGATTTCAACTGTAATGGCTTATGATCCTGTCACCGAATCGTGGACTCAGAAGGCCGATATGCCCACTGCCAGGTCTTCTTTATCAGCCTGTGTTGTGGACGGGCAGATCTATACTTTCGGAGGGACAGACCAGAATATCCGAACATATGCCTATAAATCTGTTGAAGTCTATGATCCGGCGACAAACACCTGGACTACGAAGATTGACATGTCAACGGGCCTCTTCGGTTTGGGTACGTGTGCTATGAATGGAAAAATATATGCAGTCGGCGGTGTCACTAATGGATTGAGGGTAGTCACCACAAATAAAATGTATGATCCCGCTTCGGATACATGGACAACAAAATCTCCGTTGCAGGAAAAACGACAAACGTTTTTTTTAGGTTCGGTTGGAAATAAAATTTATGCCATAGGGGGATCATATCCGGATTCTCAGGGCGAACCGGTGATGCCTACTTCGGTGGAAGAATACGACACCGGACTTGGCATCCCTTCACCGGACTTCAATGGCGACGGCGTCGTCGACTCTGCCGATATGTGCATCATGGTTGACCACTGGGGCGAAGACTACCCCCTGTGTGATATTGCTCCGCCACCCTTCGGTGATGGCATAGTAAATGTCCAGGACCTGATTGTCCTTGCTGAGCATTTGTTTGAGGTATACCCCTCGGCTGAAACTGTAGAAGTCAATGAGGCCGATGACGGCGGGCAAATCGAGCTTGAGTTGGGCAAATTACTTGTCGTTACACTCGAATCAAATCCCTCGACCGGATACCGATGGGAACTTCTCGAAAACAACGAGTCTATCCTGAAGCAGTTCGGCGAAGTGGAATTCAAGTCATCCGAGGCTGGGGAGCCTCCGATTGTCGGAGCCGGCGGTTGGGAAATCTTCCGTTTAAAGGCCGTAAGTGCAGGGCAAATGACCCTCGAACTCGTCTATCATAGATCCTGGGAAGAAGGTGTTGAGCCTTTAAAAACCTTTTCCATTCAAGTAGTAGTACCCTAATCCGGCCAAGCACTGATTCCGTAGGAAATCGAGGCCCTGGCACAGTAGGATAATAAATGAAAGAAGATGCGAAACGGAATTCCCTGGTTTTTATTTCGAATCCATCTGCATGGCATACAGGATGGTTTTAACTTTTGCGCGGGTTTTCCTGGTTCAGGGCCGAGCGGATGATTTGTGCCCGCAGGGCGTCTCTGTGGGTTGGGTCGAGCGGCTTTCCGTAGTTTAGCTGCAAGTGGGCCGGCAGCGTCAGCATGAACAACCTATTGATCGTCGCGATGGAAAGCGCAGAGGCCTTATCCGGATCGTCGCCTTCGCCGCAGAGCGCGCGAAGCTTTTCTATCGCGGGAGTCGAAGCTCCCATGTGCTCGTGCATATTGATACCCAATCGCAGGTGGCTCAGCAGGAACAATGCCTCCTGCGAGCTGATTAGATGGGCGTTCTGCAGCAGCGCCATCGCGCGGGAGATTTTGTCGTCGAGGACATCGGACTGCTTGGAAAGCAATTCCGACCTGGCGGTATTTTCGTATTCGATGATTTCCGGGATGATGGTCTTCTCAAATCGCGAGACGATTTCCGCCTCCGACACGCCGAGCGTCGCCTGGTTGGACAATTGATAAAGGTCGCTGGCGGCCTCGGTTCCTTCGCCGAAAAGCCCGCGCACAGCGAGATTCATGTCCTTTGCGGCGTTGAAGAACTTTTCGATCTGCCCGGTCATCTTCAAAGCCGGCAGATGCAGCATTACCGAGACCCTGATTCCCGTGCCCACGTTCGTCGGGCAGGCCGTCAGGTACCCATAACGAGGGCTGAAGGCGAAATCGACTTTTGCTTCTATCATATCGTCGATGCGGTTTATCTGCCGGGCACAGTCAGACAGTTGGCAGCCCGCTTTCAAGACCTGGATTCGCAGGTGGTCCTCTTCGTTGATCATCGCTGTGAAGAATTCCCGCTGGGCGATTACGACTCCTCGGGGGCCTTTGCCGAAAGCGTGGTGCCGGCTGATAAGATGGCGTTCCACGAGAAAATGTTTGTTCAGAGTCGGGGCTTTATCCACACTGACATAGAAGACTTTATCGCCAAGGTCGAGTGACATCATCACGTCCCTGAGCTTGTCGAGTATTTCAGATTTTTCGGCATTCGAGCAGCGACTCAGGAATTTGTAGCCGGCCAGATTCCTGGCCAGACGTATCCGCGAGGATATGACGGTATCGGCCAACGGCCCGGAGCCGTCAAACCACTCGTTTATATCATTGCTTATATCGGTCAGTTCCATATTCGTATCGCGTCTCACCTTAAGCGTAGTTATTTTTCTCTTTGTTTTATCTTGTCCCGCAGTTGGGCGGCCAGCTCGTAATCTTCGCTTATGACAGCCGCATCCAGTTGCTGACGCAGGTTGAGCATCTCCATCTGCTTTTTCGTGTCACGGGGCGTCTTCAAAGGTATTTTGCCGCAGTGAGTTGTCTTGCCATCGTGCGCTTTTTCGATAAGGGCGAGAAGTGTTTTCTCAAAAACCTCGTAATCGCGGGGACAGCCAAGGGCTCCTTCCTTGCGGAATTGTGCCAGAGTAAAGCCGCAGTTCGGGCAGGTAAGCTTCTGCTCCGAAGGGCCGAAAAGCTCATCATCCGACGGCTGGACGGCCAGAAGATTGCTGAGCAGTTCGTTGATCGGGATATGACTCTTAACTGCGATGTCCTGCTCGATGGCACACTGCTCACAAATGTGCATCTCCGTGCGCTCTCCATCGGTGATCTCCGTCAGGTGAATCGTCGCTTCGTTCTTGTTACAAATCTGACACTGCATAATTTATTTTGTCTCTTGAATATCTGCCTCTTCATGAATGCGGTTAAAAGCGCCCGTCATGAGTGGATTAATCGCCACCATCTATTATTATAACAACAAAAGCATATAGCACAATATGTATCAAAATGAAAACGCCGGAATCCAGCAAAAATAATCGACAAATTCCGAGAGCCACTCAAGAGCGATTTTTCTATTCGTGGAACTTTGCCGAGCAACCCAGTTCCTCGACGACCCGGATATCTCGCAGTTTTACTCCTTCGGGCAGCTCGATTCGGAGCTTATCATAGATATATTTCGCTACGTTCTCGGCAGAAGGGTTGTTCTGCTGAAAATAGTCGATGTTCTCTAACGCCGTATTATCGAAGCCGGCAACCGTTTTATCTATCATTGCCTGAAGCGTCTTGAAGTCCATCACAATGCCCATATTATTGAGCTTTTCACTGCTGAGACTGGCGGTTACCACCCAGTCGTGCTTGTGAACGGGCTCCTTTGAGCCGTCCTGCAAGGTCAACTGGTGCGAAGCCTGAAAGTGTCTTTCTACACTGATTGTAAACATGTTTGGCACAAATCCGAATATCGAATATCCCGCATGATTCTACTTCTTAAGGCGCTGTTTCAAACGCTTCTGGATACTTTTCGGAATCAAATTCGACAGATCTCCGCCCAGCGTTGCAATCTCGCGAATCAAGGTCGAGCTGGTGAAGCCGTACTGTTCGCTGGTCATAATAAAGATCGTTTCTATGCCGGCTACGGCCCGGTTGGTCATGGCGAGCTGGAATTCATATTGGACGTCGGTAAGGCTTCGCAGGCCGCGCAGAATTACATCCGCCTTCTTACCGGCGGCATATTCAACCGTCAGCCCTTCGAAACTTTCCACCGAGACGCCCGGCATCTTTTGTTTGTCGATAAGCTCCGATATCATCTCCACACGCTCTTTAGGCGTGAAAAGCTGGTTTTTGACCGGGCTTCGCCCAACCGCGATGATAAGCTCATCGAACAGCTTCATGCCCCGATTGATAACATCAAGATGCCCGTTCGTAATCGGGTCGAACGAGCCCGGAAAAATCGCCCTGACATATTTCTTATTCATCGGCATATCCTTGCTTCAAGAATCCCGAAACAACTCTGCTTTTTGGTCAAAAACCATAACATACTAAATGATTCCTGGTCGATAATCAATCATCATTTTTTCAGCCATGTATCGAGCCATTCAATGACGGTTTCGTGCCACAGGATGGAATTTGCCGGTTTCATGACCCAGTGGTTTTCGTCGGGGAAGTATAGCAGCTTGCTTGGTATTCCCCGCCGCTGCAGAGCGTTAAACGTGCCCAGACCCTGGGTATCGGCCACGCGAAAGTCCTGCGCTCCGTGGATTACGAGCATCGGAGTCTTCCAGTTCTTGACGAAGTTCACAGGATTGTGTTTTTCGTAGTTTTCAGGATTATCCCAGGGCGTGCCGAGATGATCCCACTCGGGGAACCATAATTCTTCGGTATCGAAATAGGCCATTAGCTCATCGAGATTGCCATCGTGGTTGACCAGACAGCGGAAGCGGTCGGGCCAGTTGCCTGCGATCCAGTTGATCATATAGCCGCCGAACGAAGCTCCGAGGGCCCCTACCTTGTCGCCGTCCATCCAGGGATAACGCTCCAAAGCGGCTGTCAGCCCCTTCTGCAAATCTTCCAAAGGCTTGCCGCCCCAGTCGCCCCGGATAGAATCACAAAAGGCCTGGCCGTAACCGGTCGAGCCGTGAAAATCGACCATCACAGCGGCATAGCCCGCGGCTGCATAAACCTGCGGATTCCAACGATAGTGGAAAGAGTTGCCGAACGAACCCTGCGGGCCGCCGTGAATCAGAAAAGCGACCGGATATTTTTTATCAGGATCGAAATCAATCGGTTTGACCACGTAGCAATAGACCGTTTCATCGTTCCAGCCGGCGAAGGTGAACTGCTCATATAGCCCCGTACGAGCAGCAGCGACTTTTTCCGAATTGATTCTGGTGATTTGCCGCACATCGCTGCTGTCCCGATTTACTGAATACAATTCCACCGGAGAGCTTAGATTAGAAAGGCCGTAAATAATTCTATCGGCTGCGATGCCGGGTGAGCCGGCTCGGCCCTCCTTGACGATGGTCCGGGCTGCGCCGGTTTTTACGTTAATGGCGAACAGGGATCTCTGACCCGTGCTGGATGCCGTGGTGTAAATGGTATTTCCGTCGGCAGAGAAGCAAATGGACGACGGGCTGCGATCCCAGTCTTCGGTCAATACCCGTTCCAGGCTGCCGGGCCAGCGGCGAAGGATAATACGAAAGCGGTCGGATTCGTAGCCGGGTTTGGTCATAGCCAGGTAAGCCAGAGTCTTGCCGTCGGGCGAAAAAACAGGATTCGTATCCCACGCCTCGTTTTTCTCAGTCAGACATTTCGGCGGCTCCGAGCCGTCAACGGGCGCCAGATACAGGTCGAAGTCCGTTGACCAGGCTTCTTCGGCGCCCACATCGCGAGCGGCAAAAATTACGGCCTCGCCGTCGGGAGTGAATATTATTTCCTCAGGGCCGCCGAACGGTTTGGATGGTGTATCGGCGTCCATGCCGCTCATTACATCGGTGACCTTGCCACCCGCGGCGGGCATCACGAACAAATGCGAACGCCGGCCATCCTTCCATGTATCCCAGTGCCTCACGAAGATGCTCTCGTAGATTCGCCCGCTCGTTTTTCTTTTCTCGATTTCATCGAGCTTTTCTTTCGTCTCGCCCGGCGTGTTGCAATCCGGGAAAACTTCCATCGTAAAAGCGATGTACCGGCCATCAGGAGCGACAATCAGATTTCCCACATCGAGAGGCTGCTCGGTCACCTGTTCGGCCTCGCCGCCGTCAATCGCAATACGCCAAACCTGTGAAGTGTCGGATCGCCCCGATACGAACCAGATCGATTTACCGTCCGGCGCCCAGCGGGGACTCGAATCCGACGCCTTGTGAGATGTCAACCGGCGAAGAGCGGTTCCATCGGCACCAACCAGCCAGAGGTCGGTCAACCCTTTGTTTTCTTCGAGGTCCGTCTGGCGCAGCACGAAAACAATCCACTTGCCGTCCGGCGAAACCTGCGGGTCGGAAAGCCGGTCCATCGCCAGCATATCGTGGATGGAAAACGGATGAGTCTGGTCGAGACCGGCTGCAAAACCCGAACCGGCCACCACAAACAGAAGAAATAAAAATAAATATATCCAACGCATGATTTTCTCCTAACCCGACATTGTCGAAATAAAACAGTTATGGGCCGCTTAAGATTAACTTTATGTTGAAGCAGTTTTATTTTCGTCTTTTGTAAGGGTAATTGGGATATCGAGCCAGAACGTAGAGCCTTCGCTGCGTCCCTTCGGCGGACTTTCCATCCCAATACTGCCGGCAAGCATGGCGGCCAATTCGGTGCAGATGGCAAGCCCCAGCCCGCTGCCGGTCGACTCGCGGGTCAGCGAGCCGTCAGCCTGGCGAAATTTCTCGAATATCTTTTCCCTGTCAGACTCGGCAATTCCGCAGCCGGTATCGGTTACGGCAATTCGTATCATTCGCGACTCAGGGCCCGTGCCCCGCGCTCCGGGCGACGGGAATTGAGCTTCAATCTCGATCCTGCCACGAGCGGGAGTAAACTTCGCCGCGTTGCTCAGGAAATTATAAAGGATCTGCTGGACCTTGCCCACATCGGTGACAACGAGCGGCAAATCCGGCTGGACAATCAGCTTGACTTTGATTTTCTTCTTCTTTGTAAGGAGTGAAAACTGAGACAGGAGATTCTTAAGTAAATCGGCTACGGAAGTTTCTCCTATATGCAGCTCCATTTTTCCCGCCTGGGTTTTCGCCAGTTCCAGCAGGTCGTTAATCATATTCAGAAGATTGTTGCCGCTGGTGATAATATTCTCAGCGTATCTTTGTGCTTTCTCCTTTTTTAATAAAAGAGGTTTGTCCTTCAAAACCTGGGCGAATCCCAAAATCGCATTCAATGGCGTTCTGAATTCGTGTGAGATATTTGCCAGAAATTCGCCTTTGATCTTGTTGGCCTTGAACAGCTCGATATTCCGCCCCGAAAGCTCGGCGATTTTGGCGTCGAGCTGCTTGTTCGCCTGCCGCAATTTTTCCTGCATCGCCTGCAGGGTATCGAGCATGTGGTTGAATGCTTTGGCCAGCTTTTCATATTCGTCCCTTGTTGCGATTGAGCTTCTTATTTCGAGATTTCCCTCGGCGACGTTGTTTGCCAGCGCCCGCAACTGCCGGATTGGCCGGAGGATCAGACGCTGGGTTATCATGTAGAAAACGACTATCGCGCCGGCGCCGCCGATCAGGCCGGCCACGATAATCCAGATGCGATTCATAAAGACTGTTTTATTGATTTCACTGGCGAGGTCCCGGTTTCGAATAATCGCCGCACCGATCAGCTTATTGAGCGCAAAGGGACCGGCGGAACCCTGCGGATTGTGGCAGCTTACACAGTGACCTGTCGCCCTGAATATTCGTACGTAATGGCTCTCCAAACGACCTTCATTTTTCTCAAGCAGGATATCTTCATACCGATCCGGATCTTCTTTCAGAGTCTCGATCATGTCTCTGACATCTGTGTCCAGTTCCAGGAGTATGTTTCCATCGTCTTGGGTGAAGCGAATCCAGGATATGTCGCTATCGTTAGGATCACGGACCTGACCAATACTATCCAGCGGCAGAAGAGTCTGGCTGGGCTCTTTTAGCTGGAAATGTCGGTCGAGCAGCACTATTGACCTTGACCGCCCGGTATCGAGCAGGTCTTTTTTTATAAGCTGGCCCATCCATATATAAGGTATCGATAGTGCCAGCATCAGGACCAGGAGCACAGCGGCACCAAAGGTGACTTGAACCTTCTTCGCCAGCGGCAAAGGCCAGAACCGCAAATACTTCAAGAGCCTTTGCCAAATGTGCCGTACATTTATACGCATAAATTCAGAACCTGCTGTCGGGCTCCCATTTCACTGTTTTATACGAAATGGGGACCCTCACCTACTGCTTCTGCTCTTCGATTTGCTGCTCGATTACACGCGAGTGTCTCTGCATTCGCAGGTTAAGCTCATCGAGCTGTTTTTGGTCCACCTCACTCGGCGCATCGGTTAAGAGGCACTGGCCTTTCTGGGTCTTTGGAAAAGCGATAACATCCCGAATGTTTTCTGTGTCGGTCAGCAGCATGACCATCCGATCGAGGCCGAAGGCGATTCCCCCGTGAGGCGGAGCGCCGTATTCCAGCGCCTTCAAAAAGAAACCGAAACGCTGCTTTGCCTGTTCTCTTGAGATATTGAGCAGGTCGAAGACCTTCTGCTGCACTTTAGGATCGTGGATACGAATACTGCCGCCGCCGATTTCAGAGCCGTTGACAACAATATCATAAGCCTGCGAACAAATATTGGCAGGGTCCGTCTCGAGCTTGCCCAAATCCTCTTCGACAGGAGAAGTAAAAGGATGGTGAAGTGAATCGTAACGCTTTTCGTCCTCGTTCCACTCGAACAGCGGAAAGTCCACAATCCACACGAATTCGAATCGGCCCTTGTCGTAGAGCTTCAATTCACGGGCGAGCCTGCACCGCAAAGGCGCCAGAGCCTTGTTGGCAGCTTCTTCGCTGTCGGCGACAAACAAAAGCAAATCGCCATCCTTCGCCCCAAATCGTTCGAATAGCTGCTTCTGCAAGTCCGGGCCGAAGAACTTGGCGGTGCCGCCGAGCAGTGAAAGTTCGCCGTCTTCAGCCTTGACCCTGGACCAGGCCAGGCCCCTGGCGCCGTAGTCGCCGACGAAGCTCGTGAGCGTCTTTTCGATATCGCTTCTGGAATATTTATCGCCGCCCGGGACGCAGAGGCCCTTGACGATTCCACCTTTTTCAATGGTCGACGTGAAAACGTTAAACGAAGTTTGTTTGGCCAGGTCGGAAATGTCCTTGAGCTTCATATCGAAACGCAGGTCCGGCCTGTCGGTCCCGTAATCGGCCATCGCTTCTTTATAAGTCATTCGCCGCATCGGCATCGGGACATCCACACCCAGAATCCGCTTCCAGATCCGTGCCACCAGGTTCTGGTGAACGCCGATGACATCGTCCACATCGACGAAGCTCATCTCGACATCGATCTGCGTAAACTCGGCCTGTCGGTCGGCTCGCGG
>Ga0315541_1003780_pt1 | contig 11456 bp, 9 predicted proteins | sample SalMarSW160190MG_FD_203095 | JGI IMG/M metagenome (GOLD analysis project Ga0315541, IMG submission 203095) | Salt marsh sediment microbial communities from the Plum Island Ecosystem LTER, Massachusetts, United States - Salt Marsh Sediment SW1601-190 ...
CATAGTAGGGGGATAATAACCTCCAACAATCACACAATCAAAACCTCCTTCTGATAATTTTTTCCAAATAATGGGATTAAACCTGATATTTTTACCAATAAATGGAACATTAAAATTCCACCCAGGTAGTATTTCAGAATATTCCTTAGTTCCCTTGAAATTGAAATCCCAATCCCTTCCAGGTCCGGAACTACTACAGTAAAATATCTTAAGGTCTACATCACCCCACGCTTCTATTCTTTTAAGGAGAGGAATTCTATAAGGGGTTGGAAGAGAGAGTATATATGCTACTTTTTTCATTCTATTTTAGAATATATTCTCGAAATATGTTAGCTGTCTTTTTTATGTTTTTACACAAATTAAAATCTCTTTCAATCTTTCTTCTTGCTTCTTTACCTAATCTTTCTCTCAGCTTTGCATCTTTTAATAATTTTTCAATAGCATTCGCTAATGCAGTTGGATCTTTTTGTTGAACTAAAATACCATTAATTCCATCATCTATTAATTCCGGAATACCTGAGACATTCGTTGAAATTACAGGTTTCCCAAGTGCCATAGCTTCCATACAGGATATAGGAATACCATCTACATCACCATTTGAAGTAACAATACAAGGCAAACAGAATATTGAAGCACGACTCATTAATTCATTTATTCTAATATGTGGCATATAACCAAGTATTTTAATATATTTACTGAGTTTCTTATTCTGTATTAAATAATCAATCTTTTCACGAAGATATCCATCTCCAATAATATTTATAATAAACCTAAGATTTTTCTTTTTCATTATTTCTGCAGCTAAGATTAGAAATTCATATCCCTTTGTCTCTGACAAACTCCCTACAGAGACTATCAACCCATTCTCCTCTTTAAATTCTTCCCTTTCCCATTCTTTTACATCCACTCCAAGGTAGTCAACCTCAATCTTGTCAGAATGTATATACCCACACCAGTCTAGAAGCTGCCTTTTATTATATTTAGAAATAGATAATACAAATTCTGATTTATCTATTTTATCTTTTAAAAGAATTGGATTATAAGGGCTATGATTCCTGAAACTATAAGAAATACCTAAAAATCTATTGCATATATATCCAGCAGTCGCTGTATTATTAGCAAATTGAGCATGTATATGCGTAGAATTAGGCACATTCTTAAGCAAAAATGATAGATGCACCCCTCGTAGGAAATTCGCAATACTGCGTAATCTTAGCTTAAAAGTGGTAAATCTTTGATACCGTCCTAATATAACCTTATACATCGTGCAAAAATACCTCATCGGTATATGAAAAAAGAAATAGAATTGAGAAAGATATATTTCCTGGGAGGAAAAACTAGGAAAATATAAAGTATCTTTGATGACCTTCTTCATTTCCAAGGTCAGGTTCAAAGTCTCTGGTCTCTTAAAAGAATAAACTTGAACATCTAACCCTTCCTTTTTTAAACCATTCACCTCATTAAAAGTAAAAGTTTCTGTTATGTGTGGAAAACGATCTGAGATATATGTTATTTTTCTTTCAACTTTTTTCATTTAATACCTTGGCTATAATCTTCAGCGTCTCTTCTCCAATCTTATCCCAGGTATAGTTTTCAACAACTTTTTTATAAAATCTTTCCCCGTAAAGCTTTCTTTTGCTGGGAGATCTTGCTAATTCTACTATAGATGAAGCAAGACTATCTGCAGAACCTGGATCAAATAATAACCCATTATATCTCTCTATAATTAAATTATCAAATGCTCTATACCGAGGAACTATAACTGGCTTTTTCATCGCACCATATTCAAGTACTTTCACTGGATACATAAACGATGCACATCCTGGAATAACCGCGATATCAAAAGCATTTATGTACTCTGGGACATTTTTATAGGGAATTTTACCAGTGAAATGTATGTTATTTATTGAATTTTTTTTAACAAACTTTCTATATATCTCCATGGCGTTTCCGTATCCTATTATTAGAAAGTTCACATTGATGCCCTTTTCTTGCAAAATTTTTGCCGCCTGTATGAGCAAATCTACTCTATGATATTTACGAAAAACCCCTACAAAACCAACTACTATTCCATCCTGTAAGCTAAAATCTTTTCTGACCTTCTCTCTTTTAATTTCATCTGGCTTAAATAAATGAGTATTTACCCCTAATCCCTTAACAAAAATTTTATCAGGAGATATGTGGCGTTTCTTTACCAATTCCTCTTTTGCTGCTTCAGACATCACAAATATTACATCAGCTTTATCATGCTTTTTCTGTTCAATCTTATTACCCCACCACTCCAAAGCAGTTCCAAATTCTTCTTTCCAGAACTCAACCAAATTTACGTCAGATTCTAATGCATAAGGAATTCTTAGCGTCTTTGCTATCTTAAGGCCAGTACTTACCAAATACGATGCCCTTTCATAAACAATATCTGGGGAAAAATCAAGAATAGTATTCCAGCTTTTTCTCGTCACATACCTTTTGTGTCTTAGTATTCTCAAGTCTCGAATAAGAAGTCTTAAAGGTAACGGTGTAACTGACTTTATGATTTCTCTAAATCGTCCTTTCCTTTGAAGCCTAACATCCTGTCGTGCCGGGGATGATAGCGAACTATTGTGAATATCTCCCCCTATGATAGATAAGACATTACAACCAGCATTCCTAAAAGCGCTTATAACACCACGCATATGTGTCCCAGCCCCTCCACTCTGTGATAGTGTAATACCTAGACTTGGTGCCCAATATAGAATCTTCATTGTCTTCCTTCAAAAGTCCTCAAAAGTTTCTCAACATGTTTCTCTGCGCTGAAATCTGCTCTTACCATATCTCTGCCTTTCATTCCTAATTCTGAGGTAATATCGGGATTGTTCAATAAAAAATCAATCTTTTCTGCTAATTTTTTGTAATCTGCTCGAGGTACTAAAAAACCATTTACTCCATCCTTTAACCAATCAGAAACTCCACCAACATTGTATGCAACTACAGGCTTTCCAAAAGCCATAGCCTCAATTCCAACTATACCAAAGCACTCTGGCCATAATGATGGCATAACCACAAAAGCACAATCTTTTAACAATTCATCCCTATGCTTCCTATTTACCCATCCAACAAATTTAACCTTACCGTCAATGGGCAAAGATTTTTCAAGTTTCTTCAAATTATTTAGATTCTTTCCCTCACCAGTTATTGTCACTTCGTAATCTGATTCGACCAACGCTAATGCTTTCAACAGATGGTTCACCCCTTTCACTTCAGCAATTCGTCCAAGGTAAAGGATTTTTTTAGGATTATTACTATTACCAAATTTTTTAGGAAGTGAAGTAAAATAAGGAATAACTGATATACGGGTTCCATTAAATCCTTCTTGAATAAATCTTTCCCTCACATAATTAGAAGCAACTATTATGTGAATGTTTTTAAGAGCCTCTTTTGCTTTCAAAACCTTATAAAATGATTTTAAGACTCTATCTGGCCTTCTATTATTACACATCTTGCTGTAAGGATAAAAAAGACATTGTAACCCAAAATTTTTTTTACAGATCTTTTCTTGTCGGATAAAATATTTTTCAGTTCCTGGACAAATATATCTATAACCGTGCATATAAAAAAAAGTAGCAAAAGATCTGCTACAGAACTGAATCACATGTAAATTATCAATTTTATGAAGATAAACAACGTCCGGTTTCTCCTTAAACAAAATTTCCTTTAACTTTTTAAGTGCATTATTTGGAATGAAAGAAAAACTGGTTATCCTAGGAATATAATAAGAACGAATTTTATCTTCAAGATACTTATTCTTTTCGCCATAAATAACAATGTTTTCGATCTCCCTTTTTTCCAATTCCTCAACAAGTTGTATAAGATAGGTTTCTGCTCCACCAGACCAATCAAATTTATCATTTATATGTAGTATTTTTATATTTTGTTTCACTGTTTTCACCTTGTCAGTTCATCTTTTCTTAAAATCCCTATAGCGCTTTCTCGAATTTTCTGCAAATCAGACTTTCTGAAGAGGAAAAACTTAATGGGAGATATACCAGTTTCATAATGATATATTGGCAGATAAATGAGATATGTCAACGTATACGAAATAGCACTCGCAAGAGCGGCACCGTTAATTCCCATTTGAGGAATCAATAACAGATTCAGTCCTATATTGATTATAAGAGTTATAAAACTTACAAATGTATTCACCTGAGGTTTACCAATACCACTAAAATAAGCCGATATAGCTCTCGCTGGAGAAAACAATAAAATACCTGGAAGGATTATATATATAATTTTAATTGAAGGAATAAACTTTGTCCCATAAAAAAATGGAATTAACCATCTTGCCACCACTGCAATTATGATGGCAACAAGGAAAGAAGACATAAATATAATCCTTGCAGCTAGTGGTACCAGTGACTTTGAAGTTTCTTTCCCAAGAAAGGCGATTCTTGGGAAAAGGGGAAAAGCAACAGATTGTGAGACAAACCATATAACTTCGGCTGCTGCAACCCCAACAGTGTAGAACCCCAGGGGCTCAGGACCTAAGAAGGCAAAAATAAGAAAAACATCTGCCCGGTAATTCAACATCTGAAAACTATTTGCAAGATAATTCTTTACTCCATATTTCAGGCTCCCTCTCAGAAGTTCAGGATTTAAATTAGAATCTGGTTTTATCGGGGTTTCTCTATTTATAACAAACAAAATAATAATCGTATTTATTACCCTTACCCCGAGATATACATAGACCAGTCCCAGAAGACCTAACTTAAAAACAAGTAGGGCTATTAGAATGCCCGAGATAGTAAGAAACTGTGACATAACAGAAATGATATTTGCTTCATATATCCTCTCCTTTCCTTGTAAGACTCCATTCATATAATTGAATATAAAAACAAAGGGAATAGCAAAAAGCACTAAATATAAGTGTCTTGGAGTAAACCCCGGATACTTGTCTGCAAGAAAGTGATATACCTTCTCAAACCCAAAGAAATACACAAAAAATATAATAAGCAAAACCGCAAAAGTAACATGAAATGAATTATTTATAATCTGATTAATCCCATACTTTCTGCTTCCTGCAAAATATACATTCGCAGATGAAATTCCCAGATTCAGGAGCGTAAAAGTAATTGAGGGCACAAAGATCAATGCAGCCCACATTCCTTTTCCATGGGGTCCTAAAATTCGTGCGATCACTATACTGGCAAAAATGGATACAAGGAAAGTAATCACCCTTGCTATAAAGGTCGATAAGCTTTTTTTAGCTAAACTCATTTATTAACTCTTTCGAACATGATTAAGAAATGATCTGCAAAGTTTTTATATATTATTCTAAATAAAGCCCTTCTATCTAAGTATGAAGCCATTGCATATAATGGTTTCCAGATAAGTAATAACTTTCGTTTTGCGTGCCACACAAAGTCTTTAATAATCCATATTCGGTCAAGAGCGTTTAATATAGATTGAAGTGGATCTCCATAAACTATTCTTATATTAAAATCACTTTCCTTAGCTATTTTTCTAATTTCTTGAAGATTATAAATGTGAAAATAATAACCATTGCTATCCTGTCTATCATGTAATCTCAAATGGCGATGTGATAGTGAGAAACGATTGTTAGAGGTAATTATAAGGTAACCTCCTGATTTTAGGGCAGAATAAAATTCAATAAATGCTTTTTTTACTAAATTATAAGGTAAATGAAAAATAACCTCAGTAGAAATAATGCAGTCGAAAGTATTCTTTTTGAAAGGTATCTGTGAAACTGAGGCATTCACAATTGAAATGTTTGTATCTCTTTTCGATTTTAATCTTTCTTTCAAGGTTAACAACATATCGAAGGAAATGTCAACACCAACCACTTCAAATTTATTTGCTAAAGGTAAAACTAATCTTCCAGCTCCACAACCAATATCAGCAACTTTACGAACTGAAGAAGGCAATAATCGAAAAATTAACTTATTTATCCACTCACTATAATAAAAGTTTATATATTTTAAATGCCCTTGATTAAGAACAGCTGAAATAAAAGACTTTTCTTTTACTCTTCTTGACCAATATTCTTTAACACGGTTTATGTTGTATTTCATACTATAATAATTCTAAATATATTTTTCCCATTTCATTAACATTATTATTCCATTCATAGTTCTCTCTCACAAACGACCGCCCATATTTGCCAAATAGTTTTCTTAGTTTTTTATTTTTAATAAGCTTTAATATTGCATTAGATAATTTACTAATATCTTCTTTATCTACAAGAAATCCGGTTTTTCCATCTTTTACTACCTCCTGCACGCCACCTACCTTTGTAGCAATAACTGGAATTTCCATAGCAGAGGCTTCTAATGCAGCTACTCCAAATGTTTCATAAATAGAAGGCATGACGAAAATATCAGTTACTTTAAGTAGTTCGATAACTTCTATCTGCGAAATATGACCTATAAAATGAACATTATTTCCAATTCCTAAATCTTTAGTCATATTAATAAGTTCATACTTCAGCTCACCCTCCCCAGCCATATATAGCTCAACATTAGGACATCTCTCTATTATCTTTGATAATGCTTGTACAAGAAAAGTGGGACCGTATTTTGTTGTAAGATGTTTAATAAATGAGATCGTGATTTTCTCTTTTTTTAATCCTCGAGTATCTAACTTAAATTTATCTGTATCTACTCCAAAAGGGATAATTTCAACCTTTCGTGCATTAGGAAAATATTCTAAAATTTCTTGTCTTAAGAAATTATTAGTAGCGGTTAATACTCTTGCTTGACTAAGTAGTGCTCTCTTGTAAAAAATCTGTCGTAATGACTCTTGTTTTTTGGGATTATCATAAATAATATCAGAACCCCAGACAGAGATTATAAGGTTTTTCAATCCTCTATAATAAAAAAGATTGGTGAAATTTGATGGCATATAGTGAATATGGATTATATGCGGATCAAAAGATTTAATTATTTTACGTAAACTCAAAAAAGTAGGCAAAAAGTTTTTTTTAGAATTAGAATATAGTCCTGGAATAACCGTATAATCTATTTCATACCCTTCTAAATCTTCCTCAATAACAGGAGAAGCACTCACTACCTTTATTCTATAATCTCTATCTATAAAAGCTTTTACCCATTTAACCAGATGAATGCTTCTTAAATCACCTATATAAAGAATTCTCCTTTCTTTTCCCATTCGTAATTTTTTCCTCCTTTCTAGTTGCACTTTCAAAAATTGCTTTTTAAAATAGTTATAATAACTATTATAGGGCAATATCTTAGTTTTTATCATATTATATTTTGAATATTTGTCAATAAAGCGATAAGTCTGTAAGGGAAAGATTGGAAAGGTTGGGATATTTATAGATTCTTTTTAGTTCTGAGTCTCGAACCTAGATGAGTAAAAAATCAATGCATCCAAATCTTCCTGATTCTATAATTTATAAACTCCATACCTATCAAATAAGTCTTTAAAGAGCGATTACTTGTCAATGGGTGTCAAAAAAGAAAAATATATTAGCTATTTGTCAATAGTGTGACAGTGTTTTTAAGGATTGAGGGGCGCAGGTCAGCGGTCATTTTTAGAGTGATTAGTCAATAGTCGTAAGTTGAATGTTGATAGGTAAGTGAGGACTAGAGAGTAGAGATAAAAGGATAACTCAATTTTTCTTAAAATCTCCCACCCTAAAGAGTAAAACTCCAAGGGAGATGCACCGGATTCATTTTTATAATGGATTTTAAACTGAGCGAAGTGAAGTCTTTTACGCAGTAATAGGAGAAGTTTTTAAATGTCTCGAATATTTTCTTACTCTGGAGTTACTATTCTTTATAACAAGTCGCAAAGAAATCCAAACTTTTGTCTATGTTGTTCCCAACAGTGAAATCGTCAAGGCTGTATTTATTAAGAAAATTAAACCCTAAAGTCGATCCATCGATACTTTTGCTACTTGAAAAAGATTTTTGCTTTAAAACTTTAAAAAATGAAAAAACAGAAGTTGGTAATACTGCTCTCAACAATCTCACTCCTGGATTGTGTACGTAAATTTTAAATGGATTCTGCTTTACTCTTTTACACTCAATTGCATTAATTTCATCAGTTCCATAAACCCCTATGATTTTAACTTTTTTAAAGACAGGGATTAACTCTTTATTGAGACGCCTTAAGCTATACTCTCTTATATGTTCAGGATTCCAAGGTTTCTGGAAAGGTAAAAGCCTGTACCTTGTATTAGGAGTCGTTATAAATAACACCCCGTTGTCTTTAAGAACGCTCTTTAGCTCAAAAAGATATCCTTGCACATCGGGTATATGCTCTATTACTTGAAAAGACACAATAACATCAAAAAGTTTTTCCTTAAAAGGCAGAGTGTAATTGGGATATATCTTTTTAAATGACAAGTTTGGCAATCTATATGTTCTATTACAATAATCAATGACTTCTTCATTAATATCTACGCCGATAACTTTATTTGCATAATTAGATAACAATGCTGACCCATAACCACTTCCACAGCCATAATCCAAAACATACTTATCCTTGCAATATTTACTAGCAAATTGGTATGCCTTCTTCGATCTTAGAAAAAGAAGAAAGTCTTCTCTACTTTCCCATTCACTTTTTTCTAATATCCATCTTCCATTAACGTCGCTATTTGAATCTTTAGTCATAAATATCTTCCTTTTATAATACTCATCAAACTCCTCTAAACAAAATTTATTTCCAATAACCTTCTATTTAAAGACTGCATATATTTATGATAGCTAAGACTCCCCTATTCCTTGCATAATGTGTTATTTAGTACTTCTTATCTCATAAATTAATATTTCATATCTAGAAAATTCTCTATTTTTATACATCTTTTTGGTATAATTTATTATTCCTTAATGCAATTAAAGTCAACCCCTTTGCAAATTTACATAACAAAACATGATATATTGTAGTAAAGAGATATTTAGGATTTTTCAGTAGTGATGAATCTGAACTCAAGAATCGATTTTATAGTCTGAAGTTATATATCTGATATCAAATGATTTAAACGTTAAATCAATTTTCTAAAATATTCTGCGACTTTCTTAAGACCTTCTTCGCGGTTGACTACTGGTTTCCAGCCAAGTAATTCCTTTGCTTTAGTTATATCAGGTCTCCTCACTTGGTGTAGTTTATAGAAATTGTTCAAAGTTTTCGGGGATTGTGAATGGCAGGGTGACATTTTCATCATTTAATCTTTTAGTTCTTTTCCTAGCTCTTCTGAATAGTTGACCTCGAGTCTCTCGACTCGGGCGTCGTGAGACTTGGATCGGGAATTCCGCAAAAAAAATTCAATGGGTCCATATTTTTTTGATTCTGTAATTCTTAACTCCACACTTGTCAAATAAAGCTTTTATGAGTAGTTCCTTTTTCGAGTCTATCAATAGAACACCAGGGGCTATCTTTTCTTTCTCTTCATCGATTATCTTTGATTTTGATTTATATAATTTTCTTATTACAGCTCGTTTATAGCTCTCCTCTAAACCTTTTAGAGAATAAGAGCATATGAGTGCTCCATGCTCGGTGCTTGACTTTTGACAATTCCATAGGATTTACTATATTTTTTAGGTCTTTTCCAAACTTTAAGATTCTGAAATGTTTTCATATCACTCCCTTTTAACTTTCAAAATCCCAATTCTTTAACCATAAACCCAAACCTTTACCTTTCTTTATTTGCGTTATTAAACTTAAGACATTAAATATTCTTGTCAAGCATCACCCCTTTCTCTCCCCATTCCTTTTCAAATTCCCCATTTATGTCCGTAACATATTTGTGTAATTAGATAGTAAAGTTTATTTTGGTTTGTTGAGTTTATCGAGTCCATTTTAGAATTGTGGGTTGACAATTCGATATATTTCTTTATATTATAAAATAATATAATAAGGAGAAATATATGAAAGAAAGGGAATTTATCGAGAAGAATATTAATATGCCAGTGATTTCCTCTCATGATTTTCCTCTCATTTCTGACAATCCTGAGATGTTGAGGGTTCAAGTGCACAAATGGGTGAAAAACGAAACCTTAATCCAGTTAAAACGGGGTTTATATATTTTTAATGTTCCAGGGGTTAAAAAACCACCAGATTTTTATCTGGCTAATAGGATTGTTTTTCCTTCCTATGTTTCTATGGAATCTGCACTTTCCTATTATGAACTTATTCCTGAGGCTGTTTATTCTACAGTCTCAATTACCACAAAAAAGACGAATCGTTTTAATAATGAGTTAGGAAATTTCATATATCATCATATTAAAAACGAATTCTTCAGAGGTTACAGAGAGTTGGAAGTTGAAGAATTTTCTGTTAATATTGCAGATCCTGAGAAATCCATTCTGGATTATCTATACCTTAAATATTTAAGTGTTGAAGAACTTGAAGAAGTAAGATTGCAGAATCTTGATATTCTTGATAGGGAAAAGCTAATTAAGATAGCAATAGATTATCCTGAGAGAGTTAAAAAAATGGCAGAGGTAATTTATGAAAGAGTACATTAAGAATATTCTTGATGTATACCGTGACAGGGATATTGTTTACAGAAGAAATATCCTGAAGGAGTACATCCAGGAAAACATTTTATACATTACCTATAGATTAGGATTCTTTGATAGTTTAATATTTGAGGGGGGGACTGCACTTAAATTTCTATTTAATCTGAAGCGCTTTTCAGAAGATCTTGATTTTTCACTATCGGAGAAATCTTTCGAGATTGGAATTTTTTCAAAAGGGGTAAAATATGAGTTAGAGTCAATGAATTATGAGGTTGAGGTTAAAGATTCCGGAGGAGGTGCAGTAAAGCGAATTTTCTTCAGATTCCCGGGCCTTCTCTACTTATATAGACTGTCTGATCAGAGAGACCAGAAATTATCAGTTTTAGTAGAAATTGATAAAAATCCGCCTAAAGGTGGAGAGATAGATGCTTCAATCATTTCGAGACACTATATCTTTAGAGTTCGACACTATTCTCTCCCTTCATTAATGGCTAAAAAGATATGTGCAATAATTGACAGAGATTTCGATAAAGGTAGGGATTTCTACGACCTTCTGTGGTATCTAAGTCGGCATACAGACCCTAATTTCACTTTATTAAACAATGCTATAATGCAGACTAAAAAAGAATTCCCGGAGTTGAGCAAAGAAAATTGGAAGTCTAAGCTCCTGGATTTATTAAAAGAAGTAAATTTTGAGAAAATCAGAGATGATGTAAGTAATTTTCTTGAAATTCGGGATGAAGCTAAAATGCTAAAAATTGAAACATTCCAGGAGATACTTGAGAGATGAGATTATTTTGGATTTGTGACTATACTCTCGGTGCTAATTTATTCTTGTCAGTGTGACAGTAGAAGTAGAGTGCGGAGTACAAATTGGGTCTTGGGTTCATGGGGTTCGTAGGGTTTATTTAGTTCTCCCTGAGTCTGAGAGCCGTGAGTCGATGTTGCCAGAGGCAACAGTTGAGTGGTTGAACA
>Ga0315541_1003783_pt1 | contig 11449 bp, 10 predicted proteins | sample SalMarSW160190MG_FD_203095 | JGI IMG/M metagenome (GOLD analysis project Ga0315541, IMG submission 203095) | Salt marsh sediment microbial communities from the Plum Island Ecosystem LTER, Massachusetts, United States - Salt Marsh Sediment SW1601-190 ...
CACTTCTTCCGGCTTATAAAACTTCCTACTGGATATTTGCTTAAAAAGTTTTTCGTTGTTGTTCTCAACACATCAAAGTGTAAATGGCATCCCGTAGCATAACCCGTAGAGCCTATCCTTCCGATGGGATCTCCTGCACTTACTTTTTGTCCAGCGGCAACTAAAATTACAGAGAGGTGCCCATAATAAGTTACCACTCCGTTTGGATGTAAAATTGTAACTCTATTTCCTCCGATTTTAATTCGCCCTACCCTTTCTACTGTCCCTCCAGCCGCAGCTACAACTAATGAACCGCAATCATTAGCAATATCAATCGCATTATAAGGATGCAAGCCCTGACTAATCATTCCCTCGCAGGGTAAAATAAAATAAGAATTTCCTACCGGAATATCATTTACAAAAGTTGGAATTGGAATTGGAGACTGCTTGCCGTTAGGAATAATTAAAAAATCGCCGATGTAGATATTCCCTTCGTTGCCGAGTTCGTTAAATTCAACGATTTCTTTCAGATTTGCTTCATAGGTTTCAGCAATTTTACTTAGAGTATCATTTCTCTCAACCATATAAAGTACTCCCGAAACCGGCAGAATAATCAATTTCTGACCCGGCTTAATTATTGATTTTGAGCTTAAATCATTAGCCCATAAAATCGTGTCAAGAGAAATATCATATTTAGCTGCGATAGAAGAAAGGGTATCGCCTGATTCTACAATATGTTCAATAATTTCTTTTCTTCCCTCTGTCTCGCTTTCAATGCCTCCCAGCATACTTCCCAAAACCTGAGGAGTAATTGTTGTTGGCGGGGAAACTCCAACTACGCTATTTTTTTGAATAAAACTCATCTTGGGAGATTCTCTTAGAAAGTTTTTCACAGGTTCTAAAAATAAATTTTGGGGAGGAAGTTTAGTTTTTATGGTTGCAGTTAAAAAGGAAAAATCCCAAAGAGAAAGGGATTTTAAGGCCGGCTCAAAAACTAAAATTCCAAATAAAAAAATGGCAAAAATCGCTGCCACCCCAAAAAAAAGTTCTTCTTTAAAAGATTTCTGAAATCTTTGGCAGAATTTTTTAAGATAAAAACGAAATCTAAACATCTATTTTAATATATTAGCTTATTAAAAATAAAAGTCAACCCCGTTGGAAGTGGAAAACTTTCAACGAAGTCAAGCGATTTTTCCGCGCCCCTTTCCCCCGCAGAGCGCAGCATGGTATTATTGAACAATGTATGGCATTAAACCTTCCAAACGACTCGGCCAAAATTTTTTGATTGACAAAAGTGTTGTTAAAAAAGTTATTAAAGCAGCTGGGCTTCATTCAAAAGATATTGTTTTGGAAGTTGGTCCCGGAATTGGGGCTTTAACCAAAGAAATAGCTAAAAAAGCAGGCAAGATAATCACAGTAGAAAAAGACCCGCGAATGGTAGAGATACTAATGGATAATTTAAAAGGGTTTAAGAATATTGAAATTATTAACAAAGACATACTCAAATATAATTTTCAATTTTCAAAAAAATACAAAATTGTTGCTAACTTGCCGTTTTATATTACAGCTCCAGTGATTAGAAAGTTTTTAGAAAGCAAATATCCGCCAGAAGAGATGGTTTTAATAGTTCAAAAAGAAGTTGCTCAAAGAATATGCTCTAAGCCCCCAAAGATGAACATTTTAGCTGTCTCTGTCCAATTTTACGCTAAACCCAAAATTATTTCCTATATTTCAAGAAAATCTTTCTGGCCCAGTCCAAAAGTAGATTCGGCAATTATCAAAATAGTCCCCCAAAAAAAGTATAAAGACATTGATATTGATTTGTTTTTCAAAGTTGTCAAAGCTGGCTTTGCCCATCCCAGAAAACAACTTGCCAACAACCTGACTAATGGGTTAAAATTAAACAAACAAGAAGTTAATGATTTGCTTTTGAAAAACAATATCAAACCTTCTCAACGAGCTGAAACTCTTGCAGTCCAAGATTGGATAAATTTATTTAACAATATTCATAATTTATAATTCACTATTCATAATTTTTTTCATTGTGTTATAATATTCTAATGCTGTGGAAAATTAAAAACTTTCTATTTAATCTATGTAAAAAGAAAACAGTTCTCTTTGTTTTCTTTTTTGCTTTTTTAGGACTTGTTTACCCTAGGATCTCTTCGGCTTTTATAATAGAATTGGCAAAAAAGATTGCAGTCGCGCCTTTCTATTATATTATCTACGTCATAGTAAGCATAGCTGTCTATATGGCGGGGTGGGCCGGTAGTCTTTTAAGTTGGATATTAAGCCCTAATTTTATCAGTTATTCTTATACAAATCCAGGCGGAGCTAATCCTAATCCGGTAATTAAAACAGGTTTAGCGGTTACACAGGGATTTGCAAATATGTTCCTGGTTTTGATTTTAGTATATATTGCTATCGCTACTATTTTACAATTAGCGGACTATAAAACGAAAAGAATCTTAGTTATTTTTATTGTTGTTGCTCTTTTAGTAAATTTTTCCCCGGTTATTTGCGGCTTAATTGTTGATGCTTCAAATATTATAATGAACTTTTTCATACAGGACTTAAGTGTGGATACTTTTAGCGAAACAATGGGAGCCAAAGTTGCAGAAATGAAAACAGAATATTGGGTAGAGACAGAAGAAGGTCCCGTTGCTCAACTTGTACAACTTGCCGTATTGGTCCCGTTTCTTTTTGTCTTAACTTTTATCCTGCTCATTTTTGCAGTTATATTTATGCTTAGATATGTTGCTATTTGGTTATTAGTTATTCTTTCCCCCATAGCTTTTATTTGTTATATCCTGCCAATTACAAAAAAATATTTCGACCAGTGGTGGCAGCAATTTATTAATTGGTCTTTCATCGGCGTTACTTGCGGCTTTTTCTTATACTTAGCTCTTTTCCTTGTAATGCAGCTTGAAACAAATCCAGGCGTTGCAATTAGTACTCCGGATATACCGGACTCAAGCCCGACCTTTAACGCAATTATGCCCTATTTTGTTGCAATAGTTTTCTTAGGAATTGGGCTTGTTTTTGGACTTGCAACCTCAGCCGCAGGAGCTTCAACAGCAATAAGCCTTGCAAAAAGAGGGCAAAAAGCCAGCGCAAAATGGACAGGGGGAAGGATAGCTCAAAAAGGAATAAGACCACTTTTAGAAAAAGCAAGAGCGAAAGAAGCTGTCGGGCATATAGCTAAAGTGGTAGAAAAAGTTCCTGTAGCAAGATGGTTCTTGCCTGAAAAAGCCAGATTATATGGTCAAATGAGACCAGCTGTAGAAAAAGCCCAAACTCAAGCAAAAAAATATGACTCTCGAACATTAGCTCATAGAACCCTTAAAGGAGCAGATACCCAAACAGATGCTTTGGGTAATTTAATAGAAATATTAGAAAGAGGGGATGGACAGGATATATTCAATGGAGCTAAAAAATTAAAAAAGTTTAAAGGAAAATCAGATGAAGAACTGTTAAATGACGATGCTTTTATAAAGAGATTAGTTCGCCCATTAAATCTTGCTCAAAAATCAGGGTTTTTAACCAGTAAGGTTTTAAGAAAAGATCCTCGTTTGGCTAAAATAGCAGCTAAAGCTAGCGGACCAAATGAAATAAAAGGTTATGCGGGTCTTTCGGGTCAAGAAGCTGTTAAAAAAGTTGTTGGAGAAGCAAGATCTCAACATATCGCCAGTTGGGAACCAGAAGTGTTTAAAGATCAAGATGTTATACAAGCCACTTTGGGTAAATTTGATAGAGAGAGATGGCTGCAGGTCAACCGTACTATAAAGAACGGACAAGAAAAAAGCCTTGAAGGAATAGATAAAGCATTTTCAAGTTTTACTATAAAACAGCCTGAATTTAAAGGGATGTCTAAGTCAAATATAGCCAAGAAATTAGAAAATCATGGAAGCGAAGATTATAAAAAAACTTGGAACGACTTTAGGGAACATATTAAAACTCAAAACGAAGGATCTGAGGGCTATTTTAAGGCGCTAGAAGACAAAAGAGTGCGTGACACTGGTTGGAGAGAGGCTAACTTTAAAATTAAAGAAGTTGAAACACCAGCCACTACAACTCCCACAGTCGGCGAAGCATCAATGGGCTCACCGCCTCCACCGCCAAGTGGTCGGCGTCCTGGTGGCACAACTCCAAGCGGGAGACGCCCAGGTGGTGGTGGGACAACTCCAACAGGAAGAAGGCCTTAGTTAAAATTAGAGGAATAGAAAAGGGAGTGTGTTATTTGACCACTCCCTTTTTGATTTATGAAACTTTCTTTTTTGAGCTCCGAAATTCTTTAATAATTTCTCGAAGCATTTTTATATCTTCGGATTTAAGTGTTTCTGATGTTCTTCCTGGAAAAACTTGTGAAATTAAATCGGTTAATCCAGGCAGTATAACCCACTTTGATCCTTCGCCTGGCGACTTTTCCAAAGCTTCTAATGTACGGACTAATTTACCGATGTCCCCGTGTGCTTCAATCTCTTCATAAACCGCTTTAATCCTTTCTTTTTCTCTCTCGGCAAGGAACTTCTGTAGGGTGGCTTTACGATACTCTTCTCCTGGGTCAATCTCTATGACCTCGATTGCCCTTACCTCTATTCCATAATATTTTCTAAATTTCCTTAATAGCCTTTTGGTTTCTGGATCTGAAATAATCAAGTCTGCTAGATCTCCTTTTTCTTTAATCCAATCCCCGTAACTTCGTTCAGTAATCTTATCTCTTACTGCTGGACCCATTCTATTCAATAATGTTTCCAACCAGTTTTGAATACAGAATGATGATTTATATGGACCGAGGATCCTGGCGGTCAAGGCTAATCTAATGGTTAAAGGAAGAAGGTCTTTGTCTTCTGCGTCTTTAACTTCCAAAAGATAGATGTCGTCTTTAAGAATAAGGTAATCAAGTAGCTCTTTCTCGTGTCTCTGAATCTGGCCATCTTGTTTCCTATTTGTCCAGCTGAAATCATAGATATAAATATCGTCAAGCGGCCACCAACCATAGAACTTAAATCCTCCGAAAAATCCTCTGAAAAACGTTTTTAACCGCTTTATAGGCCACGCAAACCAGTTCGAGTCTTTCTGTGTTTCTACCTCTACAACATCTCCTACATCTACGCCTCTCGTTTTTCGGGTGGCTAAAGTATGCCCCTTCCATTGAATCAGTGTTTTCCTGTAAGCATCTCCCCTTACCACGTGTTTCGCTCTTCCTTCGGGAACAAAAGTAAAGAACAGATTATTCTCTGCCCACCACCAGTAAATCAGCAGAAAGCCGACAGCTACTATTACAGTTATCCCAACTGTTCCTCCTACTAAGATTGTCCACGATGCTGGAGTAGCCACTGAGATAGTCGGTAAAGTAAGTAAACCAATGACTGCGAATATCCCAATCAAAACTAAGATTAAGAAAATTCTCCTCCGAAGGCCCTTTTTGAAAACTACAAATCCAACTATCATCCCAACTATTCCGAATATTACTCCTGTTAAAATTTTTCCAGATGATGGGAAGATCAGTGAAATAGTCGGTGGAGTAGTTATTGAAACGGTTGAGGGCAACAAGAAAAGCAAGTTAATGCCTACAAATATCCCCACCTCAATCAAAACAGAAATAATTAAAATCCGTATCCGTGGGTCTCTTTCTTTTTGATATTCATTTCTTTCTTCTTGTTCGTCTGCCATTTTATTTACCTTCCTTTCAATTATTTTATTGTAAAGTTGCTTTTTATTATTCCTCTGAAATTATCCAGAGATCAAGAAACAATTTCTTGAACGTTTTGATCATATCATATATTTAAATCTTTGTCAAATTTTGGAGTATCCTTAATAAAAAAGGCAGAAAGTTTTTCTGCCTTAATTTCTTAAGAAATTTTTTTTAGGGGGGGTTTTCAAGGAATGAAATAATTCTTTAATATTGTTCCACAATTAGGACATACCGTTGAATGTGTGATACTGTATCCATCCGTACCTTTCTCTACTTCGTTTTTTATCTTTCTTTTCCCTACAATTTCGTGCCCACATTTATGACATGTCGGTATATGAGGAGAGGTAAATTCTACGTCGTACTCCGTACACCGTTTCCCCCCAAGGATTTCTTTATAGCATTCTTCGGATTTACTCCCCGCTTTGGGAAACCCGCAATTGGGACAAGGGTCGGCCTTATCACTAACCTTCGCTCCGCATTCTGGACATGTAACTAACATTTTATGCCTACCTTTCTGTATATTTATTTTTAAAAGAGTTTTTCTTTAAAACTACTTTAAAAACCAAAGAAATATTCTTTGATAGGTTATAATACATCAACTCTATATTTTTGTCAAACAAAAAAGGGGGTTAGCCCCTATTTTGCGATTTGCGATTTGCGGTTTATTTAAGTCGTCTTAATCGGCATTACCACGTAAATGTAGGTTTCGTCGCCGACTGGTTTAAGAACTCCGGGGCCAGAGTCGCCGCTAAACTCAAAAAGAACCTCTGAACTTTTTATATTTAAAAGCCCGTCTAATAAGAAACGGTGATTAAAAGAAATTTTTACGGGTTCTCCTTTTATTTTTCCGGGAACCGAAGATTGGTATTCTCCAATTTCCGGGTTTTGGCTAAAAATTTCTATTTTCTCTTCTTTCGGTTTTACTCTAATCTTCACTTCGTTTATTTTTCCGCTGAATAAACTGGCTGTTTTTATTTGGTTTAAAAATTCATTTCTATCCAACCTTAATTGAGTTGTGTGTTTTTTAGGAATAATTTCTTGATAATTCGGATATTCTCCTTCTATCAACCTGGATATTAATTGAACTTGAGGGTGCGGGGTTTCCGGCATAAGATATTCAAACATAACCTGGTTAGGCGAAAAATACATTTTTAATTCTCCTTCTTTTTCTCCAAAAACATTGATAATTTCTTTCGCTGTTTTTTGGGGAAGAATTAAGGAATATTCTTTTTTTAAAGAAGAATTACTTTTTAAAAACATTTTTTTCTCGCCTAACCGAAAGCTATCGGTGGCCGTTATTGTTATCAGGTCTTTTTGAAAAGAAAAATAGACGCCTGAAATTTCGGGCCTAGTGGTAGAAGGAAGAGCTATATCTGTAATTTGATTTAAACTTTGGCAAAGAAGGGAACTTTTAATAGAAAGAAATTCTTCTTTGCCAATTTTTGGGATAATCGGAAACTCGTCGGCGCTGAGACCCTTTATTTGGGTTTTATAATTTTCACACTCAATAAATAAAGTATTATCCCTCGCTTCAAGGTTTATTTTTTTATTTGGAAGTAAATTTATAAAACTAAAAAATAAACGGGAAGGAATGGTGACTTTTCCTTCTTTTTCAGTTTTAGCTAAAACCCACCAATTTATTCCTATTTCTAAATCAGTGGCAGATAAATTAAAGAAGTTTTTTTCCGCTGATATTAAAATATTATTTAAAATAGGAAGGGTTAGAGATTTTGAAGAAATTCTTTCAACAATGTTTAGGCCCTTTTTTAATTTTTCTTGTAAAATTAATAATTTCATAGTTTATAATTAGTATTAATAAATTAATATATTAATTATTGTTATTAGTATGGTGGAAAATTAGGTTTTCCTGTTTTAATTAAGGGGGCGCTTGTTGTTTAAAACTAGATAGATAAAAAGTGAATTGTTTTTTAAGTTAATTTTATTAACTATTTAGTGCCAAATATTCAACACCTAATACCCTTTAATATAACATATTTATCCCCACCCAAATTTAAGAATATATGATTTATACGTTGGCGAATCAAGGTTCTGCGAGCGAAGCTCGCGGGTTCTTATATTTAACTAGTAAATATTTTTTCTTTTATTAAATGAATCTCTTCTTCCAGTTTTTTGTTTTTCTCTAATTCTTTTAGGATTTTTTTATATGAATGAATGGCAGTAGTGTGGTCTTTTCCGTTAAATTTTCTTCCAATAAAAGGAAAGGAGTTTTTTAATTCTTCTCTTAGCAGATACATTGCTATTTGACGGGGCCTAACAATTTCTTTTTTCCGCGAAGAAGTCAAAAGATCTTTTTCTTTTAAATCATAAAATTCTGCCACCGTTTGAATTATTTCTTTTGGCGTAGTTATTTTAGTTGGAGAGGAAAGTAAATTCTTTAAAAGGGTTTTGGTTATTTCAAGGTCAGGTTTTTGATTGTTTAATTTTTGATAAATAATTAAACGGTTTAAGGCGCCCTCTAATTCTCTGATGTTTTTTTGAATAACGGAAGCGATATATTGGTAGATATCTTCGGAGAAATCTACTTTTTTTTCTTGAGCTTTAGTTTTTAAAATAGCCATTCTTGTTTCAAAATCAGGGATGCTGACATCTGCTATCATCCCTCCCTCAAATCTCGACCTTAATCTTTCAGCTAAAGCGCGAATAGCTTTTGGTGGACGGTCTGAAGAAAGAATGATTTGCTTATTATTCTCATACAAAACATTAAAAATATGGAAAAATTCTTCTTGGGTTTTTTCTTTCCCGGCTAAAAACTGGATATCGTCAATAATTAAAACATCAATTGCCCTATATTTTGATTTAAACGATTCCATTTGGCGGTTTCTGATTGCCGAGACCACTTCCGAGGTAAACTTTTCAGATGGAACATATTTTACTTTCTTCTTTTTGAAATTTTTGATAGCTTCATTTCCAATAGCTTGCAAAATATGAGTTTTTCCTAATCCTACTCCTCCATAAATAAAAAGGGGGTTGTAAACAAAACCGGGATTTTTTGAAACTGCGATAGCGGCGGCATGAGGTAATTCATTAAATGGACCGACCACAAAAGAATCAAAAGTATAACGGGGATTAAGATTGGTTTCTTTATTTATTTTAAATTCCTGAAATTCAAGTTGGTCGGTTTCTGGTAAAATTGTTGGGATTCTTTTCAGAATTCTTAGCTTGGTTTTGCCAACCGTATATTCGACTTCTTTAATTTCCTCATTTAAGTTATGTAAAATTTTAAGAATAGTTTTATTATATTTATTTTCTAACCATTCTTTAGCAAAAGAATTTGGCACTAAAACAACAATCTCTCCATCTTTCTGAGAAACAATTTCGGTATTTTTAAACCAGGTAGCGAAATTGGCCTGGGAAATATTTAATTGGATTTGGGCAAGTACTGTCTGCCAAAGTTCCTCATTGTTCATTTTATTATTATATCACATGTCAAATTAAAACGAAAACAAGCTCAAAAGCTAAATTTTGTTAATAAACTGGGGAGAATATGTGGACAATACAAACATACAAACACATGAACATACAAACATTTTAATAGCGCTTTTCTTTATAACAAAATTATGATATTATTAAAAATATTAAAATGCTTGGATGTTTAAATATTAAAATAAAAAAATGAGCATCACTTATCAACCAAAAAGAAAAAAAAGGAAAAAAACCCATGGCTTTAGGGCGCGGACAAAAACAAAGTCGGGTAGAAAAATACTAAAAAGACGAAGGGGGAAAGAAAGAAAGAAGCTTACTGTGTAAATATGCTGCCAGCAAGAAATCGTCTCAAAAAAAAGAAAGATTTTGAAAGAATTTTTAAAGAAGGGCAAGGATTTAAGCAAGGTTTTTTGTATTTAAAAATTAAAAAGAATAATCTTAAATCAAGTCGTTTTGGTTTTATAGTCAGTAAAAAGTTTGCTAAGAAAGCAGTGATTAGAAATAAAACGAAAAGAAGATTAAGGGAATTAATTAAGATAAAATTGCCGGAAATTAAAAAAGGAATAGATGGGATTATAATAGTTATACCCGGTCTTAAAACAACTGATTTTCAGCAGCTTGAAGAAATAATAAATAAGCTTTTTAAAAAAGCAAAATTATGAAAAAGATAATTTTAAAAATTGTTAAGTTTTATCAAAAAGCTATTTCTCCTATTCTGGGTAATCATTGTCGTTTTTACCCAAGCTGTTCGGAATATTATTGTTTAGCAGTTGAGAAGTACGGCGTGACAAAAGGCACGTGGAAAGGGTTTAAGAGAATAGCACGATGTCACCCGTGGAATGAAGGGGGAATAAATCATCCTTAAAATGAATATTTTAATCACAGCTTTCAACACAATCTTATACCGGCCCTTGTTGAATATTTTAGTTTTACTCTACGAGTATCTCCCTGGGCATGATTTTGGGGTGGCGGTAATTGTTTTGACGATTTTAATTAAATTTTTGTTCTACCCTTTAGGAATAAAAGCGATTAAATCACAAAAAGATCTTTCCGAACTCCAGCCAAAAATGAAAGAGATTCAGGAAAAGTATAAAGACAATAAAGAGCAGCAGACCAAAGAGATAATGGGGCTTTACAAAAAAGAAAAAATAAATCCTTTTTCCGGTTGTTTGCCCGTTTTAATTCAACTCCCGGTCTTAATCGCTCTTTACCGGGTATTTTGGAGCGGTTTACAGCCGGAACAAATGGCCTTGCTTTATAATTTTGTTTCTCTTCCCGGAATGATTAATCCAACTTTTTTTGGAATCGTAGACCTTGCCAAACCTAATTTAATAATAGCTTTTTTGGCAGGGATTTTTCAGTTTATTCAAATAAAAAAAGCTACCCCTAAATCTAAAAAAGACAAAAAACAAGCTCCTGGTTTTTCTGGGCAAATGCAAAAACAGATGCAATATTTTATGCCTGCCTTTATGGTTTTAATTCTTTTTCGGCTTCCCTCAGCCGTAGGTCTTTACCTGCTGACAACTACCCTCTTTACAATTGTTCAACAATATGTTATTTTTAGAAAGAAAAATGATTAACCAAAATAACTTACAAGAAATAGAAAAAATAATTCGGGAATTTTTTGAAAAAACAAGCTTTGAAGTAGAAGCTGAAGTTTTGTCTCCCGAAGAAAAGACAGTTCCAGTAAGAATAAGAACTGAGGATCCAAAAATTTTAATTGGCCAAAACGGTCAAACTTTAGCTGAAATTCAGCATCTTTTAAAGGCAATGTTAAGGCGCAGAATTTCAGAACAGTTTTATCTTGATCTTGATATCAATGATTACAAAAAGAAAAAAAATGAATATTTAAAAGAAACAGCTGGTTTTTTAGCTGATGAGGTTGCCTTAAATAAAAAAGAAAAAATGCTGGCACCAATGCCAGCATATGAAAGAAGAATTATCCATTTAGAATTAGCTAACAGAGAAGATATTACTACCGAGAGCATAGGCCAAGAACCAGAAAGAAGAATTGTTATTCGTCCTTATGTTTAAAATATTCCGAGATGTCACGAGAACAGTTCTCATGGCATTAAAAAACCGCTTTCCAAGAGCGGCTTTTTAATACTTCAAAATTAGCGCATATTAGCTAATTAGCAAAAATTTGACAGATTTTAGAAAAGCTGATATGCTGAGAATACTAAGAAAGGTTCTTGGTCTCTGAATAATTTCAGAGAGAAAATGGAAAGCAAATTGATAATTAAATAATTAAAAGGAGAATAAAAATGGAAAAGGATATTGTGTCAAATAACGGAATTAGAATAATCAAGTCAGAGGGGAAAGTAAGTC
>Ga0315541_1003784_pt1 | contig 11443 bp, 12 predicted proteins | sample SalMarSW160190MG_FD_203095 | JGI IMG/M metagenome (GOLD analysis project Ga0315541, IMG submission 203095) | Salt marsh sediment microbial communities from the Plum Island Ecosystem LTER, Massachusetts, United States - Salt Marsh Sediment SW1601-190 ...
CGTCGAGGTTACCGCCTCGACCAGGGCAAAAGGAGCCTCGGTGGAGCTGGTCTCCCAGGAGTGGGATTATCAGGTTAGAGAGTTTCTGCGCACTATTACCTGAACCTTTAGTGTGCTTTAAAATCATTAAAAAAGAAGGGGGGAAGAATAATGGGTTACACAGCCAAGGACTACAGCAAGCTTATCGGCATGGAGGGTTTTAGCTCCACCCTGCTCAATAATCACTTTACTCTCTACCAGGGCTATGTGAACAATACCAACAAGCTGTGGGATTTGCTGACGGCGATGCTGAAGGAAGGCAAGGCGGGCACCCCGGAGTACGCTGAACTTAAACGCCGCTTTGGTTTTGAGTTTAACGGCATGCGTCTCCACGAATATTATTTTGACAACCTGGGCGGCAAAAAACCCCTGGAGAAAACGGCGGCGCTGGCTAAAAAGGTGGCCGGCGCCTACGGCAGCTATGAGGCCTGGGAGAAGGATTTTAAGGCTACCGGGGCGATGCGTGGCATCGGCTGGGCGGTACTGTACCAGGATAATGTGACTGGCTGGTTTTTTAACCAGTGGATTAATGAGCACGAAGTCGGTCATCCCGTGGGGTGTGCGCCCATCCTGGTGATGGATGTCTTTGAGCATGCCTTTATGATTGATTACGGGCTGAAGCGGGCCGACTACATCGGCGCCTTTTTCAAGAATATAAACTGGGATGTGGTGGCCGGCCGGGTGAAATAGCCCTGGCGGTTACGGAGGCAGTAATGGCGAATCAGCTAACGGTGCAGGGTATTCTGGAAAAAGCGATAGAGAAAGAAATTGAGTCACAGCAGTTGTACTGGAGTTTAAGCCAGAGGATGACCAATGAGGCGGCTAAGGACGCCTTTGTACAGCTGTCCCGGGAGGAAAAGGGGCATGAGAACCTGCTACGGGGATACCTGGGGGGTGAGCTTGGCGAGGGGGGGCTAAAGAAGGAGCAGGTTCTGGATTACCGGATTGCCGAACACCTTGAGCAGCCGGAGATATCCCCCGGCATGGCACTTCAGCAGGTCTTTCTGGTGGCGGCTAATCGGGAGAAGGCGTCCCATGCCTTTTACCTGAGCCTGGCCGGGGCGCATCCAGCGGGGCGGGTGAGGAGCCTGCTGGAGCAGCTGGCATTACAGGAGCTGGAGCACAAGCGAAGGGTGGAGTTTATCTATACCGAGGTTGCCTTTCCCCAGACTGATGGGGGCTAAAAATTACTATCGATAAGGAGGGGTGAGGGTAGTGAGAAAAATTACTGCGCTTGCTGTAACCCTGGCGATGGTTTTAACGACGCTTTTGCTGGCGCTGGCGGGTTGCCCGTCGGCTGAAGTGCTTGACCCGGCTGAGGTCAGGGAGTATGAGGGCGAGGATCTGTCTTCCGTCAATGCTTTCCGGGAAAACTCGATTAAGGGGCCGCAGTACGTTGATATAGAAAACTATCAACTGGAGATTGCCGGCCTGGTTGAGAATCCGGCAAGTTTTAGCTACGACGAGGTCATCGAGGGCTATCAAAATTACAAGAAGGTGGTCACCCTTTACTGTGTGGAAGGCTGGGAGGTTACTATTCTCTGGGAGGGGGTGCTGGTCAGCGATTTGCTGGCTGAGGCCGGGCCTCTGCACGAGGCTCAGGTGGTTATTTTCCATGCCTACGATGGCTATACCACTTCGCTTCCCCTTGATTATATAATAGATAACGACATACTCATGGCCTACAAGATGAACGAAATAACCGTGCCACCGGAAAGGGGCTTTCCCTTTGAGCTGGTGGCTGAGAGTAAGTGGGGCTATAAGTGGATAAAGTGGATAACGGCCATAGAGCTATCCGACGATGTTGATTACCGGGGTTACTGGGAGAAGAGAGGGTATTCCAATACCGCCGACCTGGACGAGTGGTTTTTTGAATAATGGGCAAGTCAGCCGTTTTGAATCTGATTAGAAAGATAATACAGTGGTTACTGCTGGCGATGGCCGTTCTCTTTCTCCTTACCGGCTTTGGTATCAGCGAGTTCAGGGTGGTGGAAACCATAACCTTCGGCTGGTTGTCTAAGAGTTGGGCGTTCAGGTTGCATGATAACCTGTGGATTCCTTTTATTGTCCTGCTAATCCTGCATATTTGTCTGCCCTTAGTTTTCAAAGGCAGGCAGAAAGAGGTGGAACTATGAAAATAGGCGATATCATTAAAGAGCGGGGGAGCAGCCTCTCTTTTGAGTTCTTCCCCCCCAAAGACGAGGCCGGTGAAGCGCGGCTTTTCCAGAATATAACTAAACTGGCAGCTCTGGCGCCGACTTTTGTTTCGGTAACCTACGGCGCCGGCGGCGGCACCATGAAAAATACCAGCCGCGTGATTGGGCGTATCAAGCGGGAGAGCTCGCTTACCGCCATGCCCCACCTCACCTGTGTTTACCAGAGTAAAGGCGAGCTCAGGAAGATTCTGGAAGACTATAAGGGAGAAGGCATTGAGAATGTTCTGGCCCTGAGGGGCGACCCGCCCAAGGGCACCGGGAAATTCGTTGCCCCCAAAGACGGTTTCTGTTACGGCATTGACCTGGTGACGCTGGCTGTCGATGTGGGCGGTTTTTCCATCGGGGTGGCGGTATACCCCGAGGGTCATGCCGAGTCACCAAGCCTGGAAATGGATATGTACTACACCAAGCAGAAAATAGATGCCGGTGCCGATTTCGCCATTACCCAGATGTTCTTTGATAACCGCAACTTCTACCAGTTCCTGGAGCGGGCGGAGAAGGACGGTATCACTATACCTATCATTCCGGGAATTATGCCCATTAGTGACCTTGCCAGAATACAGAAGTTTTCCCAGATGTGCGGCGCCACTCTGCCCGGCAGTATTGTGCACAGACTTGAAAAGGCGGGAGCCGATGAGGCTAAGAAAGTCGGCGTAGAGGTGGCTACCGAGCAGTGCGCCGACCTGCTGGAGCACGGCGTCCGCTGCTTCCATTTCTACACCCTTAATCAGTCCGAGGCGGTCAGCCAGATAGCGAGTAATCTGGGCCTGGAAAGTCTGGGGCTTGCCCCGCCGACGAAGGCGCGTTAGCTACATATAAAGCCGGATGACCGCCCCGCATGTTGCGCCGATGTAGACGCGATAATCGTTGCTAGACCTTGTGACGTCTAATCTAAAGCCGTATACTTAGTTAATAAGTCTATGGATGCACTGGCTCTCACCCTAGTTATCGTTTTTGCCGGGGTAGTCCTGTTGCCGCCCCTGGCACGGCGGGCGGGAATACCGGTAATCGTGGCCGAGATACTATTCGGTATTATTATCGGCAAGACGCTCTTTGACCTGGTCCCCGACGACCCCATAATTGATTTCTTCTCCAGCTTCGGACTGGTCTACCTGATGTTTCTGGCCGGTCTGGAGACGGACCTGGGCAAGATGCGCTGGAAGAACCTCAAGAAGGCGCTGGCTATAGGCCTGGTATCGGTGGCGGTGCCTTTTGCTGCCGGCTATTTTATCGCTCCCTGGGTGGGCGTGCACCCCCTGCTTTTGGGGACGGTACTGTGTACTACCTCCCTGGGGCTGGTACTGCCGATGTTGAGGGAGCTAAATTTGCCCCCGCGCCTGTCCCGGCTGCTGTTGGCTTCGGTGATTCTGGTGGACATTTTAAGCTTGTTTCTGCTTGCCTTTGCCCTGGCCACCATCCAGGGTCAGCTTGAGTTCCGCTTTTTCTACTCGCTTATAGGTATTGTTATCCTTTTCTTCATCCCCTGGATAATAAACAAGAGAAGGCTGCGCCGCAAGATTACCTCCAAGCTTTTCCGTAAGAACTACTTTGAAATGGAAATGAGGGTGGCATTCGCCCTGATATTTCTGCTGGGGGCGGTCTCTCTTCAGCTTGGTTTTCACTCAATCATCGGCGCCTTTATCGCCGGGCTGCTGATTTCCGAGATTCTGCCCAGGGCGACACTGGAAAGTGAGAAATTACAGAGTTTTGGCTACGGCTTTTTTGTTCCCTTGTTTTTTATTTTTACCGGCGCTAAAGTTAATCTGGTGGCAGTCTTTACTAACATGAGTAACGTCACCGTGCTGCTGGTGATAATTGCCGTGGGGATGCTGGCCAAGGTGGTCAGCGTTGCCGTTGCTACCAGGCTGAGCGGAGTAAAAAGTACGAGAAGAAGTATCGCCTTTGGGCTGTTTCACACCGCTAGGTTAAGCCTGATACTGGCTGCTGCTGACATATCTATCCGACTGGGCTTAATCGGCGAGCGCCTGTTCAGTATTTTTGTTATCCTAGCCGTAGTGACCTCCACAGTGGCGCCGGCTTTGGGTAAGTTTATGCTGGGAAAGAAAGCGGAAAAGGCTAAGTAAACGGGCATGATGAAAAGGGTAATACTGCTGATAATTATCGGGCTGTGCCTCCAGCTTGGCTGGTATAGTCCGGTACAGTCAGCTGCGGAAGAGCCGGTTAAGGTCAAGGAGTTGAACTTCGTTTTTCTACACGGTGCCGGCGGTAATGTCTGCAGTATGCAACTCCTGGCTGATTCTATTACGGAGCAGATACCGGTCTATATCGCCGAATACGAGCGGGCTAACCCTGACACCGAGGTTCGGGCTAATATTCTGCTGAGGTGTTACCCCAATGATGTCGATATCGAGACCTGGGCCGATAACATCGCCGAAAGTGTTAATAACTATCTGCCCGATAAGCAGAATTTGATTTTTATCGGGCACAGCATGGGCGGCAAGGCCGCCCTCTACGCCGTGGCCAACGATGTGGGCGGCTTGGCCGACAGGACGGCCATGGTGGTGACAATCAACAGCCCCATAAGGAGTCTGCGGCAGTACTACTTTACCGGCGGCGCTTCACTATTGGATTATTATCAAACCCTGGGGCTTATTTCCGACAGCGGCGTTTCTAACTCTATTATCTACTACGATAGCGCTGAGGATGGGAGGTGGGTGGCGGCGGTTAAACACTGGCTGGCTTTTATATCGGCTGAATCGGCGCCGCTCAGCCAGCAGTTTAATGTTGGCGGCGTCGACGCCATGCCCAGAAACATGGATGACAATATTATCCCAATCTCGGCCCAGTATACCGATAGGGCCGACGTGGTCTACTACGGAGAGCACAGCCATAACGATTTTGCCAACTCGGATGAGGTGGCAGGGTCTATGGCGGAGCAAATCCTGAGCTATATCTTCGGTGGGGATATAGAGTGCTCCTTGCTGGTTAGAGGCGGCAATATGGAGCATGCCGCCGGTTGGCTGCCGGGAACGGATTACTGGGAGGATGTAGCTGGCGAAGTCCTGGTCAGCAGTGGCAGCCTGCGTCACGTGAACGAGTCTTTTTTCCGCTGGCAGAGTTGGGAGGACGAGGTCGGGGAATCCCCGCTGGGAAGTACACGCAGTAGTTACCGGGTTAGTATAGACAGGTATTTCCCTTTCGTTAACAGCATTGAGGAAGTGCGCTGGCTAAGCCCCGATGATTCTGGGGACTGTCAGCTTTACCTGAAGACCAGAGCCGCCCCCCGCAATCATGTGCAGGTGGAGTGGAGTATATATCGGCGTGGATTGTTACCGGAGGGTGTCGAGCGTGACCATTATGAGGTTGAGATAATCACCGGTACCCCCCTCACCACCGTCCGGCATGTGTCATGGCTGAGTGATGACCCCGGTGACCTGAGATTAATAGTGAGCTCGGAGGCGGAAAGACCCTTCCGCTGGTTTAAAGCGGAGTGGCGGGTTTATTCTAAAGAGAGCCGGTACCGGCAGGTTATTGACGAAATGGCGGAACAGGCGGCTACCCCGCTGAGCCAAGAAGATATCACCGCGGTTACTAATTAGATACCGGCTACATGCCCAGCTCTACCCGGGTCTTTTTCAAGCGATTTAGGTTATCCTGAGAGATAACACCGATTACCTTGTCGTTTTCCAGCACCGGCATACGCTTGAGTCCCAGTTCATCCATCAGTTCCAGCAGGCTGGCGGCTGATTGCTGGGCGTCGGCTGTCTTGAGCCGGCGGGCCGGGGTCATAACCCGGCTTATTTTGGTGGAGTTCCAACGCTTTTTGGGCACTTTCTTTATATCGCGAGTGGTTACTACTCCCCGTAGTTTACCCTCCTCGGAGACCACGAAGTAGCGCTGGCCGGTAACCAGGATGCAATCGCGGACCAGCTGGCCGACAGTAAATTGGGGGGTGGCGATAATAGGGCTTTCCCCGCTCATCATATCCCGGGCGGCGATATGCTGTAGGGCTTCCCGTAGCGCTGTCTGACGCCGGCTTTGTACAGCGGCAAGGTATAAAACCCAGCCCACAAATATCAAAGTTAGCCCGTTAAACCATTGCTGTGACAGCACCAGCAGCAGAATGCCGTAAGCGATGAGCAGTAAGCCCAACCCCTGCCCTGCCCAGCTGGCAATGTTGGTCGACCGGTCATAATCGCCGGTAAATTTCCACAAAAGGGTGCGCAGGAGCCTGCCCCCATCCAGAGGGAAAACGGGAATAAAGTGGAATAAAGCCAGCAGGAAATACAGGTAGGCTGTCCACAGGATGATGCCGTCAATTATAACGTGGGTCGTGTTTACCAGTGCCGAATGAATGGTATAGAATATGCCGGCTATTATCAGGTTGAGCAGAAGTCCAGCTGTACCCATTAGCAGTTCGAGAAGAGGCTGGGTGTCCCCCTTAGGTATTTGAGGTAGTCCGCCAATAGCGAAAAGAGTAACCCTCTGCACCGGTATGCCTCTATTGAGCGCTAGGAAGTTGAGGATAACTTCGCGGAAACCCACGGCGATAAAGAAGAGTAGGCTGGCGGTTACCCCCAGAATCATTCTTTGCCAGAGGGGATAAGCTTCTGGGAACTGGGTGACCATCATGGCTATTATCAGGATAAAGGCAACCGCCCAGGTGGGGTGTAGCCGCAGGCGAACGCCCAGCATCCGGTTTAGAGGATGGACAAATAACGCTTTCCAGTCCCAATTTTCAAAGAGTGGAGCCACTAAAGGTTCACCTCAACGCGTTACTGGCATTTTGGGCGGCTGGCTTGTTTTTGTCAAGCTAGCTGGAATCGCCGGCTATCTGGCTTGAAAGCATCTGGGGAAGAGTGTAATATGTTTTTAAAGTGCGGGCGTTCTTTATGATTAGCATGCCCCTGTAGCTCAGATGGATAGAGCAACGGTTTCCTAAACCGTGTGTCGCGCGTTCGAGTCGCGCCAGGGGTACCAGTTAATTTTTGCTTAAGTTTATGCTAATATAGTCTGTGCTTTAGGAGTGTAGCTCAGCTGGAAGAGCAGCGGTCTCCAAAACCGCAGGTCGCGGGTTCGAATCCTGCCACTCCTGCCACTTTTTCCCGGTTGGCTATTTCCCCTTTAGTTTTTTAATTTCCTCCGGCGAATATTGCTCGCGAGGGTGCGTGGGGTGAATCGAAGAGTCACCTTTTGCCATATCGTATTTAGGCTGAAAGAGAACGTGCATCCACTGAAAAGGTTTGTCCACTTTCTTGACGATAATCGGCGCGTGTACCAGCCCCTTGGGGATGTAGACGATTGATGTTGAGTCGACTATATGCTTTTCGCCTTCTTCGCCCAGATATATCTCGATTTCGGCGCCGAAATCGTAGTAATTCTTGGGGTCACTGCCGAAGATAAAAAAGAGCTCGTCGACGTCGTGGGCGTGAGCCTTCTGGGGAAATTCTAGCGGTTCGGTGATGCAAAGTAGTTGCACTTCAACCGGAAAGTTGGGAAACTTGGCACCATGACAACCTTCTTCAGCGCATATATGCAGCATCGGCGCCATTCCCTTTTCTAATGGGTCTCTGATGATGTATTTCCCGTATTTAGTTTCGGCCATTTTTATCCTGTCCTCCTTATTTCGTTTCCACTTGGTGGGTGGATAAGTATAATATAAATAAAAATGGCGGGTATGGCAATAGGCAGTTCTGTTGAATTAAGTTCAAAAGTTGGCGGTAGACTATTGACATTACCGCAGGAACAGTATATCCTTCAAAGCAAAAAGGGAGGTAAGTAAATGCAAGCCTATTGTATGAAGTGCCGAACCAAGAGGGAAATGAAGGACGCCAAGAGCATAACCATGAAGAATGGTAAGCCAGCGACTCAGGGCGTGTGCCCGGTATGCGGGACTAAGATGTTCAGGATCGGGAAGGCTTAAGGCCAGTATTACGAGCAGTATAATTGGGGAGGCTGGGTTTCTTTGATTTTAAGGATGCCCAGCCTTTCTGCTTTGTTATCAGTTTAACCTCTGGGTAACCTCAGGCCGCGCATAGCAATGGTATTTTTTTGAATCTCTGATGTGCCGGCAGCGATAGTTGCACCAAAGGAAACCAGATACATGTGCTCAATCCAGCCGCGTAATGGAGCTATAGCCTCCTTCTTATCGAGCTGACCGTATAATCCTATTAAATGCATAGCGATACCGGCGGTGCGCTTGAATAGCTCGGTACTGTATAGTTTAGCCATGGAGGCATGCCAATCGGTAGCCAGCCCCTGGTCGTGCCGCCAGGCAACTTGATAGTTCAGTAAGCGCCCGATCTCGGCTTCGGTGGCTAGTTTGGCTAATGAGTCTCTGGCCGATACCGGCGCTAGTTGGGGATTGGCCTTTAAATATTTCGCAATTTTTTCAATTATGCTCTGCACCATAGCCACGAATTCGATTGAAGTCCGTTCGTAGCCCAAAAGTGCTTGGGCTACCCGCCAGCCTTCGTTCTCTTTGCCGACCAGATTTTCCTTGGGTACTCGGGCGTCCTCAAAGAATATCTCGCAGAAAGATTGTTCCATGGCCAGGTTCTTTATTGGGCTGACGGTAATGCCGGGGATGCTAAGGTCAACCAGGAAGAAGCTGAGCCCTTTGTAACCCTGGGAGTGGGGGTCTGACCTGGCCAGCAGGCAGCACCACTGGGAATAGTTGGCAAAAGTGCTCCAGGTCTTCTGTCCGTTTATGATGAAATAATTGCCGTCTTTTACTGCCTTGGTCTGGAGGGAGCCGAGGTCGGAGCCGGCCTCTGTCTCGCTGAAACCTTCACACCAGAATTCCTCCCCCCGGGCAATTGGCTTGAGATACCGCTTTTTCTGTTTCTCGGTGCCGTATTCAATAAGGGCTGGGGCCAGCATCTTTACCGCAATCGGGTTATACCCCGGTGAGCCGCGGCGGGCTATTTCCTCGGCGAAGATAAGGTAGTCCACATAGGAGCGAGCCTGCCCGCCGTATTCCCTGGGCCAGGGTAGAGAGAGCCAACCCTTCTCCCCCAGCTTACGGGCTATGTCCTTGAATACCTGCCAGCCGTCGCTGTTATCTGAGACATGGTCGCCGGCGGTACCTCCCACATAGCCCGCCCAGTCTGGCGGTAGCTCTCTATCCAGGAAATCGCGTGCTTCCTGGCGGAATCTATCCTGCTCGGCGGTAAATTTAAAATCCAATCTTCTTGGCCTTTCCGGGTCTATATAGTAAAAATATCAGTGGGTTATCGTGTTTGTCAAGAAAACGGCTGGCTGGGGGCGTAGGATAGAAAACATAGCTTGACGCTGTGCGAGAACGGATGGTATGCTATTTTTGCTAGGTTTTAAGCCGAGGTGGTGGAATAGGTAGACACGCCATCTTGAGGGGGTGGTGAGCGAAAGCTCGTCGGAGTTCAAATCTCCGCCTCGGCACCATGTTAAAAACGGGTTCCCGCGGAAATCTTTGATTTTCACGGGTGTTAAGCGGAAGTGGCTCAGCGGTAGAGCATCTCCTTGCCAAGGAGAGGGTCGCGAGTTCGAATCTCGTCTTCCGCTCCATAAAGATACCAAGGGGCGACGTGGCCAAGTGGTTAAGGCGGGGGTCTGCAAAACCCCTATTCACCGGTTCGAATCCGGTCGTCGCCTCCAAATCTCATTTTGACCGCCCGGTAATTCCTCCATGACCTTTTTCCCAGTACTATTTACTGCTTGAATTAGCCCATTTGGGTGATTACTTTAGCAAGTTGAGTGTGCTAGGATGATAGCGATTCGCCAAATGGAGAAAAGTAGGACCCGGGTGAATCTTTTTAGCTAGCCATTAAATAATAGGTTTAAATTAAAGAAATAGGGATGTGTTGAACCAGAGCCTGTATATGGTCACCTGGGCTCTGGGGAGCAAGTGGTGAAACCGGCCCTAAAGGGGGTCGGTTTTTCTTTAGCTGTCCCCCGCTAGTAGGGAGGGCTTATTTTGATGAGTAAACTAAACGGATTTCGGCAAATTCTGGAACTGGTGATTAGCAAGGGGGCTACTGATTTGCACGTTAAGGTGCCCAGCCCGCCGGTGCTTCGTATTGATGGGCAGCTTGTGCCTCAAGAGGAATGTCCGTCTTTTACCGCCAAGGATATCGAGGGTATATTTGAGGAAATCACTACCGAGGAACAGAAGGCGGCTTTTAATAGGGAACAGGAGCTGGACTTTGCCTATAGTGTGCCCAAGATGGCCCGTTTCCGGGTAAATGTACTAAGGCAGAGAGGCACTATTAGCCTTGCCTTCCGCCGGGTGCCTTCCAAGGTACCTTCGGTTGATAATCTGGGGCTGCCCCAGGTTTGCAAAGAACTCATTCTCAAGCCAAGAGGAATGGTTCTGGTCACCGGTCCCGCCGGGAGTGGCAAGTCAACCACTCTGGCGGCAATGATTAATCACCTCAATGAGAATGTGACTCGAAGCGTGATTACCATCGAAGACCCCATTGAATATCTTTTCCAGGATAAAAAATGCCTCATCCGGCAAAGAGACCTGAGAGATGACACCAAGTCCTTCTCCGCCGCCTTAATCCACGCCCTCCGCCATGACCCGGATGTCATTGTTATCGGGGAGATGCGTGACATAGATACGATAAGCACCGCCATCACCGCCGCCGAGACCGGGCATCTGGTGCTGGCAACGCTGCATACTCTTGATGCCGCCCAGTCCATCGACCGCATAATTGATGTATTTCCCCCTGCCCAGCAGCGACAGATGAGGCTGCAGCTATCCCAGGTGATAGAAGCCGTGTTATCACAGACCCTGCTGCCCCGTATTGGGGGAGGACGGGTAGCTGCCTTTGAGATTATGCTGGCTAACAGCGTTATCAGAAGGCTTATCCGCGAAGAAAAAATCCACGAGATATCAGCCAGCCTGGAGATGGGTAAACTGGAGGGAATGCATACCCTGGATCAGTCACTGACTGAAATGGTCAAGAGTGGCATTGTCTCTAAAGAAGAAGCCATGCTGAAAGCCAGCAGCCCGGTGAAGTTGACCAAGTTACTACGGGAAGACCAGGATAATCTGATGCCCCCCGTAGTTATCGAACCGGTTCTGAATGTTGCCCGGTTGTAGTCAGGTTTTATTCCGGGATACCGTAAGCGCCGGTAAGGCTCTCCCTGAATATGGGCAAATGCGGTGGGTAGAAAGTAAAGACGCTTATAGCTACCGCTAGCAGAATTACCATTATCAGCCCCACTTTATCTAACCACGGTGG
>Ga0315541_1003785_pt1 | contig 11440 bp, 10 predicted proteins | sample SalMarSW160190MG_FD_203095 | JGI IMG/M metagenome (GOLD analysis project Ga0315541, IMG submission 203095) | Salt marsh sediment microbial communities from the Plum Island Ecosystem LTER, Massachusetts, United States - Salt Marsh Sediment SW1601-190 ...
AGTGCCCATGTTATGCAGGTCGCCACTTGCAAGACTAAGCCTTTAGCTAGAATCGCTATTTATCTCCTAATTTTATCTAAACTCACATGATGTACAATCCACCACATCGAAAATTATACTCTCGTTGTCCATATTACCTTCGACATCAAATACTATCAACGTCACTGTAACGTCACCGGGCGTATCCGGAGCGGTCCAGGTAATCGTAGAGCCCTCTCCGTACATCTCGCCGCCTGTACATGACCATTCGTAAACCAGTTCGTCCGTGTCTGAAGCAATGCACTCAACATAGTATTCCTTTGTTTTCCCGACCTTGTACCCAGTACTGGTTTTTTTCAAATATTTGGGCTCTTTGGCAGTAACATCCAGTTTTTCAATAATTGGCTGAGTGCCAGTGGCCGCAATGAGAGTTACCGACGCTGTGTCATTACTACCTTGGCCATCATCGACCACAACTGTGATGTCGTATATGCCAACTTCCTCGGGGGCAATCCAGTTTACAACCGCGTCTGTGCCAGAAATATCACCGCCGGTGGTTGACCACTGGTAACTCAGATCATCCTCATCAAGGTCTGAAGCAGTGCATGTCACCTGGATACTATCCGAAGGAATGGTCCAGTCCGCATCGGCTACCAGGCTGGTAATGTTTGGCGGCCTATTGGCTCCCACTACGATAGTTACCGATTCTGTGTCTTCGCTATTATGGCCATCATCGACCACAACTGTGATTTCGTACACACCAACTTCTTCAGGAACAGTCCAAATAACTTCAGGTCCTGTGCCAGAAATGTCACCGCCGGTGGTTGTCCACTCATAGTTTAGCTTGTCACGATCATGGTCTGTGGCAGTGCACGTCACATTGAGACTAGCTGAAGGAGCGACCCAGTCTGCCTCAATTTCCAGGCTATGGATGATTGGCGGATAGTTAACCGTGCCATATGGTGGAAGGTCGCCCATTTCGCAAGATGGGGCCAAGAGCAGCACTGCTGCCGCCACAATTGCCAGACAGATTTTTATGTTTATTAGCTTATCTTCCATGAAGCCCTTTTTCGTTCAAGCCTGTGTCCAGAGCACCGCATATATTACCACCTTGATACCTCCTCACTGTACAACTGAAATCACCTTTATTGCGTCTCCCACTATCGCGCTCAGAAAGTCGCAAGCGCTTCCATCTCTTAGCGATACTTCAATATAACCGCTGCTGCCCACGATAGCCATTACCCCTTCATTTTGTGCGTAGTAGTGCTTGATACCTTGGATACAGTGCCCAGCCACCTCAAATATGACATCTTTTCCAGGTAGATCATTGCTTTTAATATTTGTAATCAAGTTGCCAAAGCGGTCAACATGTAAGACCTGGCCAACTAAATTGCCCTCTGGATCAAGGGATGGCTTTGGTATAGAGAGGACATGCAGGGAGTTAATTTTCTCCCCGAATTCATAAGGGGAAATGCCTAGAGAGAGGCCGGCAGCCACAGGGGCAAAAATATCTCTTCCATGGAAGGTAGGGCTGACTGGATGTCGCCAGAAGCGAGGGTCAGTAATGGCTACAACTTCAACGCCTGTCTTAAATACTATCTCTTTGAGGTCATGCGTATGTTCGGTTGACGAGTGACTTTCGACGAGAAATAAATCGTCAATTATATAACTTAGGATACCATTATCAGGGGCAACATAGAGGGCTGAAGGTGTTTTCAGTATTATCCCCTGGCGCTCACTACCTACGCCGGGGTCAACAATAGCCATATGAATTGTTTGCTTAGGGAAGTAGCGAGAAGCAGTACTAAGTATGAAAGCAGCCTGAAGGATATTCTGTGGCTCGATAGAATGGCTGATGTCTATGATATTGGCTTCAGGGTTAGTGCTTAGGATAGCGCCTTTCACAGCAGCAACGTAAGCACCGTCATAGCCAAAGTCGGTAGTCAGGGTTATTATGGAACTCATCTATAGATACTAAGTCTGAGTGGCGATTAGGATAGCAAAAACGACGATAAGGACGGCTAGGATTATGGTCAGCTTAAAAAGGGTGCTTTCTATCCCTCGCCGAGTTCGATACACTGAGTCAGCTTGCCCAAAGATACCGCCTATGCCTCCACCGCGTAACTGAAATAGTACAGTGGCAATTAAAGCTATTGCTATTAGTATTTGGGCGATTAAAAAATAACTAGGCAATTCATTTACCTCCTAGCTCCTGTATAATAATCTCTCTCACCACGCCTGGATTAGCCCTTCCTCTGGTAGTTTTCATTACCTGCCCTATAATAAACGTCAAAGCTTCCTGTTTGCCGGAGCTATAATCCGCTACTGCCCCAGTATTATTGGCCATCACTTGTTTTACCACTTCCCTTATTTCATCGGCATCGCTAATCTGGCTGAGTTTCTTTTCTGTTATAATCTCGCTGGCTCTCTTGCCAGTGCGAAACATCTCCTCAAACACTGCCTTGGTAGCTGGTCCGCTTATAGTGCCATCATCTACCAAGCCAAGCATTTCTGCTAGATGTCTCGGACTTATTTTAACATTTTCAATCTCAATGTTGGTAGCGTGAAGCAATCGGCTGAAATCTCCTAGAAGCCAGTTACTAACCGTCTTGGCCTTGCCAGGGTTCGTTAGCTTAACGCAGTTTTCAAAATAATCTGCCATGGCCCTGGAGGTAGTTAAAATATTAGCATCGTACAAGGACAAGCCATATTGGTTTATAAATCGGTCTCTGCGTGCTTCGGGTAATTCAGGGAGTCTTGCTCTGATTTCCTCTATCCAGGCTCGGTCCAAAGCCAGGGGAGGTAAATCAGGTTCGGGAAAATACCGGTAATCATCAGCGTACTCTTTAGTTCTCTGGGTCACTGTTATGCCTGCTTCCTCTATCCAACCCCTGGTTTCTTGTACCAGTTCTCCACCTTCCTCAAGCATCTGTTTTTGTCGCTTGGATTCATATTCCAGGGCTTGGTAAACTGCTTTGAAGCTATTCATATTTTTAACTTCCGCCTTGGGCAAAAGCTCTTTACTAGCCACTGGGCGGATGCTTATATTGGCATCACATCTAAAGCTTCCTTCCTCCATGTTGCCGGTGGACACCCCCAGATAACGCAAGATATTGCGTAATCTGATAAGGTAATCCCTAGCCTCCTCGGGGGAGCTTATTTCGGGCTCGCTAACAACTTCCATCAAGGGCACCCCGGAGCGATTGACGTCTATCAGACTGCAATCTCCCCTGTGCCACAATTTGGCGACATCCTCTTCGAGATGCACCCTGGTGATATTGATTCTTTTCCTGGTATCATTACTATCAATGGTTAGCCAACCCCCTTTTCCAATGGGAGCCTCATACTGGGAAATCTGGTAACCTTTCATCAGGTCAGGGTAAAAGTAGTTCTTGCGGTCGAATTTGGTATATTCTGGGATTGTGCAATTCAAAGCCAGGGCAGTCATCACTGTATATTCTATTGCTTTTTCATTGATGCCAGGGAGGACGCCGGGCATGCCCAAGCAGATGGGGCAGACGTGGGTATTGGGAGGAGCGCTGGCATAATCAGTGCTGCAACTGCAGAACATCTTGCTCTCGGTTAATAGCTGAGTGTGAACCTCCAGGCCGATGACAATTTCGTAGTCCATGGATCTTGAGCTAGTATAGCAAGTTTGCCAAGCTTGGAACAACGCCTTGACTGAGGTAGTAAATGGAGGGTAGAATCTAAATGTTTTGACAAGCGAAGCAATAAAGTAAATAGGAGGTAAAAATGGACAAGACAGATGTATTGATTATAGGTGGCAGTGCTGGAGGTCCTGTTGCTGGCATAACAGCGAAAAGGCATTACAAGGACGCTAAGGTAACCGTCATCCGGAAAGAAAAAGAGGGGCAGGTGCTGGTTCCCTGCGGACTTCCATACATTTTCGGGACTGTAGGAGCACCAGAGAAAAATATAATACCCGACGCATTGCTTACAGGGAATAATATTGATTTTATCGTTGACGAAGCCACTTCTATAGACAGGGAGGCAAAAGCGGTCGCTACAGCGAGTGGAAAGTCCATAAGATATGAGAAGTTGGTGTTAGCTACTGGAGGGTTGCCAATCATAATTCCTATACCAGGCAAGGATTTGGAAAACGTTTTCTGTGCCATAAAGGATGTAGATTATATAAAGGGATTGCTTAAGACGCTGGATGAGGTAAAGGATGTAGTAATTATCGGAGGTGGCTTTATAGGCCTCGAGTTTGGTGATGAACTGAGGAAAAGAGGATTAAACGTCACTATTGTGGAAATGTTGCCTCACTGCCTCCAGCTTGTCTTTGACGAAGACTTTTGTTCTGTGGTAGAAGACAAGTTGAGAGAACGAGGGATAGGCGTAAAGACGAAAGTCCAAGCAGAAGCAATTTTGGGAGAGAAGAAGGTTGAAGGAGTCAGGCTTAACACTGGGGAGGTACTAAAAGCAGACTTGGCATTTATGTGTATTGGAGTGCGTCCCAATACTGAACTGGCTCAAAAGGCGGGCCTTCAGATAGGGGAGACCAAAGGGATATGGGTTGACGACTATGGCAGGACGAGCGATAAAGATATTTTTGCTATTGGCGACTGCGCTGAGAAGAGGTCTTTCTTCACCAAAAAACCTTCTCCCTTGAGGCTTGCTTCTATTGCTTGCACCGAGGGCAGGATTGTCGGCGCCAATCTTTTTGGCTTGAAAAGGAGAAACGAAGGAGTGATTGGTAGTTTTGCCACCATTATAGGAGATTCAGGTACAGGCCTGGCCGGGCTTACTGAGACGGCGGCAAAACAAGCGGGTTTTGATGTCGTGACAGGTGAGGTTAAGACCGTGGATAAACATCCGGGCTCTATACCAGGCGCCACAGAGTTCAGAGTGAAATTAGTGTTTGAGAGGGCGACTCAGGAGATACTTGGCGGACAAGTCTGCGGCGGCTCAACTGTTGGAGAGGTTGTTAACGTACTTGCGGCTTTGATACAAAACAGGATGACGGCCAATGCAGTTGCTACTTTTCAATACGGTACTCATCCCTTCTTCACGCCCTCACCTATACCTTACCCTATTGTGAATGCTGCTGAAGTGGCGCTAAATAAACTCTGCGACTAAGCCGCTTTTGTGCTGTGAGTTTGACCGAAGTCCTTAATCCTCGTAGAATACGGATTGCGGGGATATAGCTCAGTTGGGAGAGCGCTGCGTTCGCATCGCAGAAGTCGGGGGTTCGAATCCCCCTATCTCCACATTATGTCTTGGACACCGAACAAAAAAACTATTGACAATCCTCAAAAATAGCTGTATTATAGCCTTGATAAAAATAATCTTTATAGGAAATAGCATTTTAAGACCGATATAAATTTGGTGGTCAAGTGTGTGCATCAGAATAGGGTTACAGCAAACTTGCTCTTTCTGTCATCCCACTTGAGGTCAAGGCAGGAATTAACGGGCGTTTTGAACACTATTATGTTTAGTCGTATCCTAACTGTACCAGAGTATCAATTATAGTTTACAACCTATGTCCTTCAAGACTATGAAGTGCTAAAATATGAAACGAACCTTAGGAAATCAAGATATGCATAATGAAAAGTGAACGAGACTACTACGAAGTCTTGGGCATTGTGCCGAGTGCCAGCGCCGAGGAAATAAGAAGGGCGTATCACAAGCGAGCTTTCAAATACCACCCAGACAGGAATCAGAAATGGGACGAAGCCAATAAAGAAATGCAAGGGATAAACGAGGCTTATGCTATACTGTCTGACCCGATTAAACGAAGGGAGTATGATCTTCCGCGGGGGTATGGTATCAGAGGGCCGAAGTTCAAGAAAGGCAGCAAAGTGAAAATAAGTCTCAATTATCCTTCACCATATATGGGCCACACCGGGATCGTAGATAAAGAACCTGTTAAGGATACCTTTCGCTTCTGGTATATGGTGAGGATCGAGTCAAAAGGCTTGACGACAGTCGCGCGCTTCGCTGAAGAACAACTTGAGAAACTGGACGATTAGCATCTAGACGGAGCAGTCAGCGTTCGGAACGAGTAGCTATCACCCATGTGTGCTTTAGCTGTGTTATTCTTTGGTCACATTAGCCTGAAATGTGCAATCGTTTCAATGCTTAACTGACGAAAGGGCGAATTCCACCCTAAAAGTTCTGTCTATCGTACACTTAGGCCCACTTAGCGTTTGAAAGAACTACCAAAGGCATCAATAATAACTAGAATTATCTATTGATACCCCGACTCCATATTTGCTAATGTGCTTCTAAAGCTTAGTGAGACGACCAGTAGCTTAACAGTAGGGTGAATTCCTAAAATGATAGAAGTCTTCATCGTGGTAAAGGGTGGCGCCGACTGGTATTATCTTCTCAAGGTTGTGCGTCGTGGCTTTGACGTTTACTGTTTCCTACCTGATTTAGGAGTGCACCACTCTTTACATGAGAGCGGTGAAGCCCATTTTCGATCTGAAGGGAAGGTAGCGAAACCAAGAAGGGAACCACCAGTGGCTTTGATTATGGGTGAAGCAGGAACACCTATCAAAAATGGCATCAGAAGTGCATCTCTGTGTGGGTTAGGTCATGCTTCTGGTATTTGCACTGCGATCTTTTCGATTGATTCTCTAAGCAAGGATTTTCGGAGGTTCGATCGAAGTGCAGGGGAATGTTTTGTGATTGATAGAGAACTATTCCCAAAGGATGCTGGAGGTGTTGAGGTTGGGGTTTGGGCAGTTCCAGACAGGAACAAGGTTAGCATCGAATTCAACAATCCAAATATTTCTGCAAATTTGTTGTACAAGCTGACCCAGTGCGAACCTCAGATTTGGATCTATGCTCGGCCTTTCTAAACGGACAACCTGAACGCCAACTCGAAGGGTCTATCCATTGATACCCCATATGCGAGTCCCTGTCAGACTATCGCCCAACAAATTGTCTATATTGCCATTGCCCTAGTTGGAGCTTTTTGTTAATATAAAAATCAGAAAAGCTTGCGAAAAACCAGTGACGCAGCGAGGGTTTTGGTAGTGGCGTGCCCCTGTAGCTCAGTTGGATAGAGCAGCGGTTTCCTAAACCGCGTGTCGGGCGTTCGAGTCGCCCCAGGGGTATTTTTTGATATAATTACAATGCTTTAGGGGTGTAGCTCAGATGGCTAGAGCAGCGGTCTCCAAAACCGCAGGTCGCGGGTTCGAGTCCTGCCACCCCTGCCAGGCCGAGGTGGTGGAATAGGTAGACACGCCATCTTGAGGGGGTGGTGGGCGAAAGCCCGTGGGAGTTCAAATCTCCCCCTCGGCACCAGGTTAGTTTGCGGGAACCGAGGAAAGGCGGTAAAATTTATTCAGAGCGGAAGTAGTTCAGCGGTAGAATGCTTCCTTGCCAAGGAAGAGGTCGCGGGTTCGAATCCCGTCTTCCGCTCCAGTAAATTTGGTAGCTGCGGCGGTGTAGCCAAGAGGTTAAGGCAGGGGTCTGCAAAACCCCGATGCGGCGGTTCGAATCCGCCCGCCGCCTCCTTAGTTATCAGGCCGAGGTGGCGGAATGGTAGACGCGGCGGACTTAAAATCCGCTTCCTGCAAGGGAGTGTGGGTTCGAGTCCCTCCCTCGGCAGAAGGCCGACCTCACGGCCACCTGGGATTTTCCCTGTGTTTATCACTTGAAGACAGTACTTTTTTCTCATTGACTTCTACGATATGGCAAATTATACTTCTCTCACTACGTAAACGGAGGCAAGGCATGGCAGAAGTCGATAAACAGGTAGAAGCAAAAGAAGCCCCCCAAGCTGTAAGTAGCATGGGGAAAGATGAGAGAGAGATGAAATTGGTGGGTGCAATGCTGGAGGCGAAGATCGTTGATGTTAAACCCCAGCTTGATTTCACCACTGAACTCGGCTTCATCTATCCAGTCGTTGAGCAAGCAGTAAATGCAAAAGGCAAGGAAGCAGTAGCAATTGTGGAATCCCTGACTGATAAGGGTATATTGAAAAGGAGCTTCTTTGACAGGCTCCTCCGTTGTTCCCGGTGCCAGTCAATAAACTTAAGACCAAGCACCCACTGCCCTAAATGCGGTTCAGGAGACATTGCCCGGGGCAGAATCCTCGAGCACTTAGCCTGCGGTTATGTCGGCGTTGAAGAAGAATTTACAGCCAAGGGTAAATATGTATGCCCCAGGTGTAAACTGGAGCTACGAACTCTGGGCGCCGACTACCAGAGCCGAGGAGTGCTGCGCAAGTGCCATGATTGCTCCGAGGTATTTAACGTGCCGTTGCTAAAGTGGCGCTGCCTGAAATGTTCCTCCCTTGCCAATGAGGATGAGATTAACGAGCTAAATATATACGCGTATCGCCTTGATGAAACGAAGAGAAACTGGCTGGAATTTGAAATTCAGCCTAAAGTGCAGTTCCTTGAATTCTTGAGTCGGCATGGCTACGAAGTAACGGAAAATGCCAGAGTGAAGGGAAGGTCGGGGGCAGAACATAACATAGATATGCTGGCTACCAGGGATGATGGCGTTATTACCCATAGTATAGCTATCGGGATTGAGATTGCCAGGGATAGGGTACAGCTGGACAGGATAATGGATTTTGATGTCAAAGCCTTCGATAGCGGCGTTCACGATAAGGTGCTGATCATCATCCCTGCGCTGGGCGAAGAGGCGGCCAAATTTGCTAGCTACCATGCGATAAAGGTGTTTGAACCTAAGGATTTACAGATGTTGCTGACTAGCGGTCCCCGGCCAAGCCCGGAAATAGTGAGGGAGCCCTTTGAATTTAAGTCCAAATCACAGCTAATACAATACCTGAAGAAACAAGGCTACAGAGTAAGGGAAAACGCTGAAGTCAAAGGACGGTCTGGGGCTGCCCATAACATAGACATACTGGCTATCAAGGATGAGGGCATCATTACTCATCGTATTGCTATTGGGACGGAGGTGGATGAGAAGCCGATGGGACTGGATAAGGTATTTGACTTCGATGACAGGGCTTATGATGCTGGTATTATGGACAAGGTCCTTGTTGCTGTTCCCGGACTCACCAGGGAAGGAAAGCAGTTTGCTGAGCGTCAGAGAATAAAGGTCTTTGAGGTCGGGCAACTGGAGCCAACCGGAGAGGAAAACCCTGAGTCCTAATTTCTAAATGCTGAACAGTATCGAAGTACGAAATATATAGTTAACCGAGAAGCTCCTTTTAATTTTTTCGCTCCTGGCAGGAGAGAGTTGGAGGGGGGATTTCACTTTGCCCCTAATCCTCTCCTATCGAGGGAGAGGAATTTTATACAAGATTAGCACTCAGACTTCTTACCGCTGAAAACGCGCTACGGCTCCTGGAACCTGAAGACCTTGAGAATCACTCACGCTACCTAAGCACCTGTGTCACCCACCACGTCAGCAGAGCTTGTGGAGGCGGTTGTCAAGTGAGGATAGACGAGTGTCCCTATGACATTAGAAAGCCCAAAGACTACGTGGTAAGACAACCACATGATCTCGTTCAAGCAGCTGGTGGGTCAGAGTTACAGGTAGCTTTTGAGGAAGAATGTCAGAGGCAAAGCATCAAGCTATTTATTCTACCGCCGAGCTCACTTAAACTCAATGACTGTGTAGAGAGGTCTTGGTGAAAGCAAAAACAAAGAAAAGAGGGCATATATCACTTATGTACTGGATGAGCACATGGTTTGCAGCCCAACCCAAAACTTGGTATCGTTTTAGAGTGCAACTTGCGAGTCGTGTATAACGGCAGCATAGTAGAAATGATGAAGATGGGGCGAAGCTTGTCGTTTCTTCAATGCTGGGAATGTTCCGGCAAGTGAATTAGCTCTGTGTAAGAAGGAGGATATGATGCAAAAGATCGGTCAGAATGTCTATGCTGAAACTGGTTTTCGAGGGTGCAATCCTGGCTTTGTTGTCACCAGTGAAGGCGTAGTGATGATTGACACCCCCCAGATGCCAGCAGATGCAATACGGTGGCGGGATGAGATTGCAAAGCACGGTCCGGTTTGCTATTTGATAAACACCGAGCCGCATGGCGACCATTTCACCGGGAACTACTTCTTCGAAGGCACGGTAGTAGCTCACCAGGGCACCAGAGAGGCAATCTTAGCGGCCTCGGTCGAGCAGTTAAAGGAGCGTTTTAAGCAGGCTGACCCTGATAGCCTTCCTCTGATCAAGGATTACAGCTATCGACCTCCAGCTATTACTTTCTCCGAGCAGATGACCCTCTATGTGGGCAATCACACTTTCCACCTTATTAACCTCCCGGGGCACACGCCCTACCAGGTAGCTGTCTATATTCCTGAGGAAAGGGTAGTATTCACTTCAGATAACGTTTTCGGCAGAGTGCAGGCCTGGCTTCACCAAGCTGTGCCCTACGAGTGGCTGGATTCCTTGAAGCGACTTGAGCAACTGGAAGCGGATGTGCTGGTGCCCGGGCACGGTAACGTCTGCGACCGGAGCTACATTCCGGAAATGAGCGCCTTTATTCAAGACTGGATAGACGCCGTCAATGCCGCCATTGCGCAGGGGATGAGTCTAGAGGAGGCTCAAGAGAAAATCTCGTTTCTTGACCGTTACCCTATGGAACCAGGTAGCGAGTCGATGGCTCAATTCGTACAGCAGGTGAATGTGGCGCGCCTGTATCAAGTGCTTAAAAAGTAAACAGCGGTCGGTTATTCTTGTTCTGAAAAACAGGAGACATTTGCTTTCCGGGCGTGGTCGCAATACTCGCCGCTGCTTATCTTGCTGAAGGTGCTGACACTAGTGAGGTATACATTAGGTCTCCCAGGATGTGGTAGCGTTCTCATTCTTGTCCCTCAGCCCTATGATGGGCTGCCTACCTCATCCCTGCAGGGTAGCAGGTTAGATTCGGAGCAGGCAAGCAATGTGGTGACCAGGCTCAGGCTGACCATGATTAGATATAAGGCAACCGTTCGGGCAATCATCTCATTTCTTGAGATTGCTCATCCATACCGAGCAGAACCCTAGCCATTTGCCTACCCATTTCACGAGCCTCTTCCACCATCTGCGGGTTGTCCCTTGCGTGTTTATCTGGACCGCCAACAGCCGCTTTTAGAGTGAAGGCCTTGGCCTGGGAAGCGTCGCGAAGACCGACAAATTTTCTCAATTCCTGAATGGCTTGATCAAAGCCTGCTCTACCTGCTATGGCGATCAGCCCGAAGCATTTGGCTTGCTTCGGTATATTATGTGTGTAAAGGAAGAAAGTTCTGTCCAAAAAGGTCTTGGTCTGCGCTGATATACTTCCAAAATAGACTGGGCTAGCTATAATAATTCCATCTGCTTGGCTGAATTTTTCCAGAATCCAGGGGGCATCGTCTTCTTGCAGGCACTTTGGAGATTGGCGACAGTTACTATGTGCCTGGCACGGGTTAACCCGGTACTGATTTAAAACGATCTTCTCAGTTTCAATCCCTCTCTTGGCTAATTCATTTAAGACTTCGTCCATCAGGTAATTAGTGTTACCATCGAGTCTAGGGCTTCC
>Ga0315541_1003786_pt1 | contig 11435 bp, 14 predicted proteins | sample SalMarSW160190MG_FD_203095 | JGI IMG/M metagenome (GOLD analysis project Ga0315541, IMG submission 203095) | Salt marsh sediment microbial communities from the Plum Island Ecosystem LTER, Massachusetts, United States - Salt Marsh Sediment SW1601-190 ...
AGGAACTCACCTCGCCAGGTCTCCGCTGCTGTTGGAGATGGCGTCACTGCTGCCATGTCCGCTTTTAAGTATGTTCAAGAGGTTGGAAATGGAACTAGAATCACGAGCCCTTGAAATGTTGCAACAGATAGGGATTAAGAGAGGACACACTGTACTGGATTTTGGCTGCGGCTCTGGAACATATACCATTGCGGTTGGCAAAATAGTCGATGAGCAAGGAAGAGTGTACGCCTTAGATAAGGATAATGAAGCTCTGGATGAACTGATGCAAAAAGTGGAGTCAGCGGGTTTGAAAAATATAAAAAGAATGGAGACATCGGGGAAACTAGAAATCGACTTAGCTGATGAGTCTGTAGATGTGGTTCTCCTGTTCGATGTCTTTCATTCTTTCTATTTCCCGCAGGCAGAGGATAGAAGAAGACTGCTGGGTGAGATTTACAGAATCATGAAACCCGCCGCCTTTATCTCTATTTCAGTCTGGCCAAACCTGATAGAGCCAGGGACTGAGGGTGAGATAAAAAATGCAGACTTTCGCTTGGAAAAGGAGATTTCTCAGACGCTTAATCATAATGACAAGAATCTTAAAAAGCGCAGAATCCTGACTTTCAGGAAAGCGCGATATGTCCCTACTATAGTTGCAGCTTAATGGTCAATCAGAAGGAGGTAGCATGAGCAAAATAATAGACATCACGGATCGAAATTTTGAGGAGGAAGTTCTAGGGTCAGACCTGCCCACAGAGGTCGATTTCTGGGCTCCTTGGTGCGGTCCCTGCCAGATGGTTATACCTATATACGAGAAGCTCTCCGAGGAGTATGAAGGCAGATTTAAATTCTGCATGATTAATGTGGATGAAAACCAGCGCACAGCAATGAAATATCAGATTATGAGTATACCCATGCAGAAGTATTTCGTTAATGGTGAGAATGTCGATGAAATCCTCGGCGCGGTACCGGAGCATACAATTCGGGCAATGGTTGAAGGTATTCTCAAAGATTACCCCACTGATGAAAGGGGCAGGCTCAAAGCCCTTCTAACTTCCTGGGTGGAGCATAACAAACAGGACAGCGAGAAATTCAGGAAATGGAAAGAGAAAGTCAAGGACGCAGAAAGTGACCCCGTTTATCATGGTGTATTACAGGCAGCACGAGATATGGAAACAGTAAACGAGAGGTTATCCCAGTTATTGATCGAATTACAGGAAAGGGGATAAAAAAGGGCAAAATTACAGAAAGTGAAATAGGGCAGGAACCATGGAAGCCTATATTATGGCGGTGGAGACGCCCGCCCAAGAGGAGCACTGCAAGTTGCCACCCGAATGGCGAGGCGCAAATTGATGTATTTAGCGAAAGAGAGGAACTCGGATGTAACGCCTCTCTACGAACTCAATCTACCCATTCTTGCGAACAGGACAGAAAAATGCTTATAATGCCAGTCCCATCGATAGATTTTAATAAGTGCCACCCAGAGAGATGCGATCACGGCGTTTGCGCTGCTGGTCATGCTTGCCCACATAGGGCATTCTTCCAAGAACAACCCTATGACTTTCCCATGCATATTGCAGCTATGTGTATAGGCTGTGGCTCTTGTTCGGCTGCATGTCCTTTAAAAGCAATACGAATGCTATGAACTGAGCATAGCCAGGAGAAATAACGATGGTAGATAAAAAGGATATCAAGGAAAAGATAAGGAAAATCTATGAGGTTTTGCCTAAATTGGATGATCAGCGCTGTGGATATAGGACCTGTGGAGAATTTGCCAGGGCAGTAGCTGAAGGGAAGGCGCCATGTTATAGCTGTGTTAGCGGTGGACCAGAAGTGGCTACTAAAGTGTGTGAGCTTATGGGAGCCAAGCTTCCTCAAGAAGCAATTGCGCAATTTGCCCCTAGTCCTGGACTTTACCAGCCTGGATTGACTGGAGGTAGAGGCATGGGAGGAGGTATGGGCGGAGATTTTGGCCGAGGTATGGGCCGAGGTCTAGGTGGAGGTCGAGGCATGGGTCAAGGCCGGGGTATGGGTCGCGGTGGTGGGAGGGGCGGAGGTTTTGGCCGAGGTCGGCGTGGAAGATAAAAAGAGGGAAAGGAATAGCTGACCACTCAATCGCCGGAGGTTTAAGGAAGAATACTAATGAACGGAGAGAAGTAAATGAAGATATTGATCTGTGGCAAAGGAGGATGTGGAAAAAGCACAACCGTGGCCCTTTTAGCCAAAGAGATGGCGATAAGAAAAAACAAGGTATTAGTGATTGACAGCGATGAGTCCAATATTGGCCTTCATAGCCGATTAGGAATGCAAAAACCTGACGATTTCATGAATTACTTTGGGGGTAAGAAACTTCTATTTGAAAAAACCAAAGAGATGAAAGATAAGTGGAGATTAGATGACTTACCCGCAGATTATTTAACCAGAAAAGGAAATATCCGACTTCTATCCATGGGGAAAATTTATCAATTCGGTGAAGGATGCGCCTGTCCAATTAATGCTCTTTCCTCAAAGTTCCTGGAAATTCTCGATTTGAGGGACGGAGAATGCCTGATTGCAGATACTGACGCTGGAATAGAACACTTTGGAAGAGGAGTAGAGAAAGGAGTAGATATACTTCTTGTTATTATCGATCCTTCTCAGGAATCGATCCTTCTAGCGAAGAAGATATCCGAACTGGGCCAGCAAGTTGATAAGCCCGTATACTACATACTAAATCGGATTACTGACCAAGAAACGAAAGACTTCCTCTTGAATTCAATAGATAGAGAGAAGGTAATAGCTATTATTCCGGAAAATAAAGAGATATTTATCTCTGGTTTAGCTGGTAACGAATTTAATATGGATGTTGAGGGTATTAAGGAAATTGCCGATATGCTGGAATCTAAGAAAAAGGCAAGAGTCAAGGCATAGAAGAATTTATCTAGACGATGGTTATTAAGCGGGAGGTCGAGATGGATGCTACTAGCCGGGATCCTAGAGAAATGACTGATGAGGAAGTAATGAGGTGGATGCAAGAATTAGTTAACAAGTTAGTGGAAGAGAAAGGCTCTGCAGGAGATGCATGCTCTCTCGAAGCCATAAAAAATCCCGTTCGTAGACGCATTTTAAATGTTTTAGAGGAAAGAGCCTTGGCAATAAATGAAATTTCTGAAAGAGTAGAGGTTACGGGACCTGCATTGAGATTCCATCTTAATTTCCTTAAAAGTTCATTTTTTATACGCATCGAAGGCAATAAGGTTGATCTAACGCCAGGAGGCATTTCTGTTGTAAGAAGCAACAAGCGGACTTGAGGTATCCAAGAATGGAAATAGAGCTTTTTCTTTATGATTCACCTGCCTTCAAGAATTTTCTGAAAGATAATCCTCATGAAGCAGGAGAGGTAAAATTCCTGGAATCAATTGCCAAGGAAGGAATGCACGTCATCGATATTGGGGCCAATATGGGCATTACTACTGTAGCTATAGCAAAAAGAATACGAAGGGCAGGTAAGCTCTACTCGTTTGAACCGGTGCCTGAGTATTTTAACATCCTGAAGGACAATGTATCTTCTAATGGATTAGAAAATGTGAAGGTTTATGAACTAGCAGTGACCGATCAGGTAGGGAGAGTTTATTTTTATCAAAAAGAGCTTTCCAGTGGGATCGTTTTTGAAGAAGGAGCTAAAAAGTTTGAAGTTCCCACTACTACCATAGACAGATTTTTAAGTGAGGAGAAGATAGGAAGAATAGATTTGATTCATATGGACTGTGAAGGCAGCGAGCTACTGGTCCTTAGGGGAGCGAAAGAAACCTTGTCGAAAAACAAAGTCAAGATATTTTGCGAGATCCACCACGATTTCCTGAAGCAACTAGGTCAGTCGGTTGAGGATCTTGTCCAATATCTTCAAGGATTTGAATTTCAGGTGCAAAGCGTCTCTTTGAATGACCTGAAGACAGGGAATAATTTTGAAAAGTGTGAATACATTTACGCTCATAACCTGAATGAAAGGAGGAACTATGCCTACCTATGATTATAAATGCAAAGAATGTGGAAAGGTGTTCGAAGTTTTTCTTCGTTTCTCAGAGCTAGATGACCAAGTGAACTGCCCCAATTGTGGCAGCGAAAAAACAGAGAGGGTTTTCTCTATCCCATATATTGAAGGCAAAACTGTAGCAGGCTCTGGCTATGGAAAACTGAATTTCCCCCAATCAATCCAGCATTAGGCAGAGGCATGGGTAGAGGATTGGGCAGAGGCTCAGGTAGAGGGCCAAGAGATGGAAGAGGGATGGGAAGAGGATGGAGGAGAAACTAGCCAAGTTCTAATTAAAATAAGAAATCGCTCGGAAACCCGAAACGAGGGAGGAATTATTATGGAAATTTCTGAATGGAAAGCAGAGACTGAAAAAGAAAGAGAGGTAAAAGATAGATTCTTCAGGAGTAGATATCCAGGCTCCCCAATTCCTTTTGAAGACCGAGCTAAATTTAAAGGACTTGATTATTTCCCCCCTGATCCCGCTTATAGATTTGAACTCGAGCTTCATGAGCATAAAGAAAAGAGGGTAGTAAGGATGGCTTACACCAAAGGTCAGGAGCAAGATTTCCTTCGATGGGGTGAGTTTCGGTTCAAGGTCGGCGACAAAGAGCAAGCAATTCAGGCTTACAAAAGCGACCCCGCCGAGGAGAGGCTGTTTATTCTCTTCCGAGACGCAACTTCTGGCCAGGAAACATATGGTGGGGGGCGGTATCTCGATCTTGAGCCTGATAGGCATCGGACTGCCGAGGGGAAATGGATTCTTGACTTTAATAAAGCATACAATCCCTGGTGCGTGTATAGCAAAGATTACACTTGCCCGTTGGTGCCCTCGGAGAACCGGCTTGAGATCCCCATCAATGCTGGCGAGAAGAAATATTCTTCAAAAGTAGATCATTAAAGGGGAGAGGAATTGTCACGGCAAGTGCCATGGAAACTTTTCATTTATACTTGTTTTGGCGGGTGCGCAACGGGCGTTGTAGCATCCAAAGCATGTATCAGATTATGGGAGGAAGGTGCAAATAAGCATAGAAGGAGAAAGTACAGAACCAGAACTAGGACAGGAAATTGCTAAGACTTTACTTAGAGGTAACTTTGATATAGAAAAGGTTCGCCTGTGGCGATCGTGTTCCAGTTGAGGCACACCCCTTCATCAAGGTTCATTCTGCGGCAGGCAGGATGAGAGTGGAAAGATTAATGAGAAGCTCATTTCAACTAACAGTTGAATTACAGGGGGAAGACAAGAAGTCTATTAAAAGAAGCAAGATAAAGGAGGAGGTATGGGAGTATGTATCATCGGTGCCGGGGATGCCGGGGCAATAGCTGCACTTCAGATTAGCCGTTTGGACAAGGATGCAGAGGTCAATATATTCAGTGAAAGGGCAGAACTCGGATGCCCACCCTGCGAAATGCCTCTGGTGTTAAGCGGAACCGTTGCCCACTGGGAAGAATTGGTTCGTGGCCTACGTACTAAAGCATTTTATGAAAAAAGAAGCATTAATATCCATCTAAATACCGAGGTTACTGATATTCTCAGGCAGGAAAAGTACCTCGTCGCTAATGGAAAAAAGTATGACTATGATAAAGCGGTTTTAGCCCTGGGCGCTAGCTCGACCATCCCTTCCTTTTCTGGATTGGATGGCAGAAACGAGTTTTCCCTAAGCACAGATATAGCGGACGGCAGAACCTTAGGGGATGCCATCCTAAGGTATACTAGCGCGGCTATCATCGGGGGAGGGTTTATTGCACTTGAGATAGCTGCGGCTCTAAAAGCAAGGGAATATAGGAAGGTTTACTTGCTGGTCAGGCGGGATATCATGCGTGCCCATTTGGACGAAGATATAGCCGAGAAGTTAAAGCAGATTCTCGTGGAAAGGGGTGTAGAGTTAATTTTGCCTGCCAGGATTGAGAGAATAAGCAGCAAAAACGGGAAGAAGTGTGTGATTCTTTCTAGCCGAGAGCTAGAGATAGATTTTATCTTCTTTGGCACCGGGGCAGAACCCAATGTAAAGTTAGCTCAAAAGGTGGGGCTCGAGATAGGAGAGACAGGAGGTATAGTTGTAAACCAACAGCTCCAAACAAGCGATCCTGATATTTATGCCGCTGGGGATTGTATGGAGAATTGGGACATGATCATAGGCTCCAAGCGGCGTCATCAATTAGCTACCAATGCGGTTCGAACTGGATATATAGCAGGAAGGAACGCAGTTTTGGGCAATAAAATTTCCTATGGAGGCACGGTCATGCCCTTCATCACCAAGATATTTGACTACCAGGTGGGTGCAGTGGGTTTTACTGAGAGAGAGGCTCGGGAGAAAGGGATAGAAACAACGTCTACCATGGTTAACACCCCTTATCTGAGAGAGCCAAGAGGTGGCAAGCCTGCCTGGTATAAGCTTATCGCTGAGCATAAAACCCAGACGTTGATAGGAGCTCAGCTGATCTCCGAAGAGATAGTATCCGGAACAATTGACAAACTTGCCGTTGCTATAGCCAATAGAATGCCGCTCCAAAAACTGGTTCAGATTGATAGCTGCTACTCACCTCATGTTCAGGAAGACCAGATAGCGATCCCGATACAACGTTTGATAGACGAGCTCAGCTAACATAGAAATACTTGGCTAGCCTATTTCAAGGCGTGTGCCGACATTGTTAGGGAAAAAGACCTCGCCAAATTCCTGAGCTAGCTTCACTGTGGCAGGGAAGCCAGTACAGTGACAGGCCCCTAGCTTCCGAACTCCAAACTCCTTTAATCCGACAATGGTCAACTCGACATGTTCTTTTGTGGCACGGATCAAATGTGTGCCACCAACCACGGTATCAATGGCTTCCACTCCAGTTATCTTCCGCGCGTGGTGTAAAGTGTTAACGATGCCCCGATGAGCACAGCCAGTAATTAGGACCAGGCCTTGGTCCCCTTTGATCACTAACGCCAGATCATCCTTTACACGGTCGGGATGGAAAACGCCCTCGCCCTTAACATAAAGATTGACATCTATTTTCTCGTATTCGCTTACCATAGGAATCTCCCCCGTGGTCACGATGCGATCGCTGATCCACACCGGCTCGCCAGTTAGAGTAAACGAGGCTCCTAGACTCTCTAACTCCTCCCTCTGGAATGGTATACCGATGTAGCGATATTCTGCTTCTCCTGGAAGTTTGACATACTTGGCATCCCAGATATCAGGGTGGGCGATTATCTCCACTTGCTTCCTCATCGCCATAAGCAGCTCACGGAGTCCTCCCGTGTGGTCGCAGTGACCGTGGCTCAGGACAATCTTATCTATAGTGGAGAGATCTATGCCTAATTCGGAGGCATTGTGGACTACTGAGCCACTCTCCCCACTATCAAGAAGAACTGTCAACCCGTCTAGCTCCACAAAAATGCTTAATCCCCATTCAGCAAGCAAGCGTGTTCTGCCTGCAGTATTCTCAAGTAAAGTGATGATATTCATGCTTCCTCCTATGTAATTATTATGTCTTTGCCTACTCCGCAGTCAATATAGTTCTCGCCGAAGTAATCTTTGAACAGCTCCCTAGCCTCATCGCCGCTACAGTGGCATGGGGCTACTTTTTCTATCCCCAAGTGCAGCAAGCTTTCCGCTACGTAGCTAAGCTGGGATGAGAACGCTCCGAGGAGGTGAAAGCCACCAATGACGAGATAGACTTTATCCCGGCTAATTCCTTTCGCCTTTTTGACGATGTTTACTATCCCCGGATGAGCGCAGCCAGCTATCACCACCAGTCCTCTTGATGTTGTTATCAGCAACGATTGCTCTGTCACTCCGCCATCGAGTTCCCCGGTAGTAAATACACCCTCAAGTAACTGTCGAGGTTCATGCACCTCTTTAACGATTGCCCCAGAAGACTTGACATTTTCTTTCATCCATTGGGGGAAAGATAGTGGCATATAGACTGTTACCTGACTATTTTGTTTCAGAAACTTGTCCAGCCCTCCGGTATGATCGCCATGTATATGTGATAACACCACTGCATCTATCTCCTCAGGGTTGATACCTACCTTCGCCATGTTGCTGAGCAGTATTATGCCATCACCTCCAGTATCAAAAAGGATAGTCTCCTCTGGGAATTTGACCACACAGGAGAATCCCCATGCTGTGGTGAGGCGTCCGTCATATTTGTTATTGTCATATACAACAGTAATGCTCACGTTCGTCCTAAGTCCGATTCTTTCCCTAAAGCCGGAGCCGGCTTAATTTGCATCTTTTCTGTTGCCCAGACTGCAATATTAGCGAGCTTTTAGTCCTTTCAGTGGCTGCATAATAGCTAAAGCTTGGGCCGACGTCGCAATGTTTCCGCCAAATCAAGCGGCAGAACTTTGTACTTTCGTGCCTCGTATACAGTGACAACACTTTCGAAATTGGTAAATTCCCGTTGTACCTTAGCTATGTTTTTAGGCGGTAGTGGTCTCACAGCACAGGGGCGCAAAGGTGTATTTATTTGCACCTCGTCAGGCGAAATCTGACGAGCCAGCGCTGCTATCTCCGAGGCATAATCCTTGTTAGCTTCAATGAACATTACCTGCAGGGCTAATTTGCCTCTATATTTGTCCCTAAAAAGCCTGATACCATCTTTTATCTGGTCAAAATGTAATCCGGGAGCCGGTCTATTGACCATGGCGAATAGCTCCTCATTTGGCACATCCAGCTTAGCTACTACTGTATCAGCATGGGCAAGTTGCTGCCTTACATCTTCTCGGAACATAAGCGAAGAATTGGTAAGCACGGCTACAGGTAAATCCAAGACTGACTTTGCCATGTCAATGGCTTCCCCCAGGTTACTAGCCAATGAAGGTTCACCCATGCCGGAAAAGGTGACATAGTCAGCTTCTATTTGCCTCACCGACTGGATTTCTTTGGCTAGCCGCGCTAGGCTGACAAATTCCTTTGGCTCAGCAACAAATTGGGTAGTCTTACCTAACTGGCAATAGACGCAGTTGAAGGAGCAGGTCTTCCTGTAAGTGTTCAAAAGGTCTATGCCCAATGACCTGCCCAGTCGCCAGGATGAAACTGGACCATAAATGATCGACATAGCTGGCATCCCGAAAGGCGAATTGCTTTTATCACCTATAAGCCCTTTTCCATGGTTCGTTCTTAAAGGCCAGGTAGTCCTTGATTGCTTCTTTAAGCGTATTGGCTGCCAAAAGAGCACAATGCTCGCTTTCCTCAGGCAGCCCACCTAGAGCAGCTAAGACATCATGCTGACTAATCCTCTGAGCTTCGCCGATGTTCATTCGCTTAGCCATTTCGGTAACCATGCTGCCCGAGGCAATGCTAGGGCCACAGCCATCTGTCCAGAAGGAAGCATTCATAACCCTGCCATCTCTCACCTTAAGGCATATTTCCATAGTATCCCCACAGGGACCAGTTACCCTGCCAAATCCATCGGGGGCGGGAATTTCACCCAGATTTCTGGGATTGAGAAAATGGTCAATCATTTTTTCCGAGTAGACCCTTTTCATATCCTCCATGACGGATTGCTCCAGTTCTTTGAACGAGTCATCAAATTCTTGTGCCATTCTCTCTACTCCTCTAGAAAAAGATTTCATGGGCCAGACCAGCTTGCCTGACGCGTATAGCTACCCTTCATTCTTCCCATTTAGAACTGTGACCACATTGCCAAAAAGTTCAGACACAGCATCTGAACTATATCTCTCAATTTTTCCTTCATCACACAACTTGGCTAACTCTGGGTCAATTGGCAACCTCCCCAAAAGAGGAGCTCCGGAAGCCTTAGCCATTTCCTCCCCCTTGCTCCTACCGAAAATTTCCATCTTCTTACCTGTGTCAGGCAATACGAGATAGCTCATGTTCTCCACTACTCCCAAAACTCGAACATTCATTTTCTGTGCCATCCTCACTGCCTTCTTGACTATCATCTCAGTCAACTCCTGGGGGGTAAAAACGTCTATTACCCCTGAGATGGGTATTGCCTGCAGCACCGTCAATGGCGCATCTCCAGTGCCCGGGGGCAGGTCTATTACCAGATAATCCAGCTTGCCCCAAAGAACTTCCTCCCAGAATTGCGTGATAGCTTTAGACATAAGGGGACCTCTCCAGATAACCGCTTCATCCTCATTAGGCAAAAGCAGATTCATAGACATAATTTCAATTCCAGACCTCGATAATACGGGCAAAATACCTGTCTCGCTACCGCTGGGGCGAGCATCTAAACCAAACATCTTGGGAATACTGGGGCCAGTGATATCAGCGTCGAGCACGCCAACAGCCTTGCCTTCCCGAGCAAAAGCAGTAGCCAACAAACTAGCTACCAGAGATTTGCCCACTCCTCCTTTGCCACTCATGACCGCTATTATTTTCTCAATCTGATTAAGCTCTTTGGGCTTGGCTTCGACAAGGTCAACAGTTACTTCCTCCACCCCGGAAACCTCGCTAACCGCTGCCGCTGCTTTGTCCTTCAGCCAACTATGATATTGGTCAGGGATAGCAGTCGAAGCCAAATTTATTTTCGCCTTGCCCTCCTTAACTTCCGCGCTTCGGACCAAGTTCATCTGTACCAAGCTACGCATTGTTCCGGGGACAAGCACTTTATTCAGTGCTTCTTCTAATTTTGTATCGATTTGATTCACCAAATCACCTCCTGCTGGCAAAAGGTCTCCCACTTACCTCTGCTTTCCATGTTGCTCTCCTTTCCTTAACAAAGAATATATTTCCTCTACCTGCTTCTTTGTCTCTTCAAGCGGACCATCATTATTAATAACAAAATCGGCAGATTTAATCTTTTCCTCAAGAGGAAGTTGGGACTTTATCCTGCTTTGGGCATCCTCCCGACTCATCCCCTTTTCTCCTAATCGTCTTAATTGAGTTTGTTCACTGGCAGAAACAACGACTACTTTATCCACAAATATAGGGCGAGTAAGTTCAAACAGTAACGGAATGTCCTTAATAATTAGAGCACCGGGGTCAAGGCTTTTGATCTCATTTGTAATTCTTTCGTCTTCCTTAAACACCTCGGGATGAACTATCTGATTTAGCTTTGCCACCTTTTCTTTGTCGGAAAATGCTATCTCAGCCAGCTTCTGTCGATTGATGGTCAGGCCTTCATTTAAGAAATCCTTTCCAAAATACTCTACTATTTCTTTCCAAGCTCTTAAGTGAGGACGGGTTACCTCCCGAGCTAGCTCATCCCAATCAATTATATAAGCCCCCAGTTCTCTAAAAAAATTGGTTACCGTGCTTTTGCCTGTGCCCACACTTCCTGTCAGACCAACAATAATCATTTGTTCCCTATTTCGCCTCTTTAATCACCTCCCAGGGTTCAAATTGCTATCGTTGAAAAATGCTTTTGTCCCCTTTTTGCCGTTATCCTTAATGGTCACATATATTATCGCCGCTTGCCAACTCGCCTTTTATATAATCCAAAACAGCCTTCTCAGGTTCATCACCAAGCACGCCAACAACGA
>Ga0315541_1003787_pt1 | contig 11433 bp, 7 predicted proteins | sample SalMarSW160190MG_FD_203095 | JGI IMG/M metagenome (GOLD analysis project Ga0315541, IMG submission 203095) | Salt marsh sediment microbial communities from the Plum Island Ecosystem LTER, Massachusetts, United States - Salt Marsh Sediment SW1601-190 ...
GGCGGAACGCTATGTAAAGCGCAAAAGCAGGCGGAGAGAGTTGGCTCGTTTTCATCATTACAAGCGACATAACTTATTGGCTCCGCTAAGGGTTAAAGAACGAAAATGAAATTAGACAGTACAACTATTAAAAAAGATATTTTTTAGACAGGTTATCTACTCAGGATTTCTTCTTTTGTCATGATATTGCCTTTCGGCAGGCCAAATAAAAGAATGAATAAGGGGGAAATTACAAAGTAACGTAGGGTGCGATGAAATCGCACCGACCCAGCTTATTTTTAAAGAATAAATGAAAGAATTACTTGAATCCGAGAAACGCTTGATTCTCAAGACAGTGTCTGCGCACTATGGACCAGTGAGACTGCTGCTGTAAAAGTACGCCACTTTTAAATGTAGAATATGCTGTTTTAAATTTTAAATTCTGAGCATCGTCGATAGGCTGTTTTGAATTTACTTCAACAAAAAGATAAAAAAATGCAGATTTTTGATTTAGGTTGCCGAAGAATATGATATATTTAAGTATTATCAAACGTCTTAGGTACACCATAATGGGCAGTCAATTATTCACAATGGGATATGAAGGTACTACTGTTGATACCTTCATTGCTAATTTGTTGGACAACAATATTGAATGCATTCTCGATGTAAGAGCTATTCCGTTTTCAAGAAAACCGGGCTTTTCTAAAACTCAACTGGCTGAAAGACTAAAAATTGCAAACATTCATTATATTCATCTTGCTGAACTGGGGACTCCAAAGGATATCCGAGAGAAACTAAAATCTACTCACGATTACAAAGCTTTTTTCAAAAAGATGGATGCTTACCTCGATGGTAAAAAAGATGCAATCGAAATGGCGTATGACTATTCCATGAATAGCACCTGTTGTCTAATGTGCTTTGAGCGTCTTGCTACGCAATGTCACCGCAAGATAGTCGCGGAGAAAATCAAGGCCACAAACGGTGACGGTCTTCATATAAAACATATCTGCCTTAGCGAATAATTATGGCCATACTTGTAACAAAACGTGTCCTGATTACTGTCAAAGCATACCCTAACCCAAGCACGAAATACGGCGAAACGGTCTGTTGCGCTGGTATTGACATAGATAATCTACAATGGCTCCGTTTATATCCGATACCATACAGGGACCTTGATAGATCCAAGAAGTTTCGAAAATATACCATTATTAGTGTCAAGTGCCATAAAGCTCCCGATGACCACCGTATTGAAAGTTACAAGATTGATTCTGATAGTATAGAGACATTATCCTACCTTGATACAAAGCAAAAATGGAAAAATAGAAAGAAAATCGTTTTACCCACTGTTTCGCCTTCTTTTTGTAGTATTTTGAAAGATACAAAAGAAAATAAATCGTTAGGAACTTTCAAACCCTGGAGTATTGACTTCTCCTGGCAGAAATCCGCTCTCGAAAGTCAAGCTAAACGTAAGGCCTGTTATGCTCAGCTTTCTTTCTTTGATACGAAGAAGGAAGCAATAGAGCAAATACCTTTTGATTTCTATTATCATTTTAAATGCTTTGGACAATCTGACTGCCCAGGCCATAAGCTACCTATAGTAGATTGGGAGATTGGCCAAGCCTATAGAGATTGGCGCTATAAATACAATCCACAAGAGCAATTGTTACAAAAGATTAAGCAACGCTGGCTGGACCTGATGTGTTCAGGAAAAAATGACATGTATTTTTACGTAGGAAATATGAAGCGCTTCCATGATAACTTTATGGTTTTAGGTGTTTTCTACCCTAAAAAATAGGCACTCCTTTGCGAGATACGATACACGAAATACGAATAAAATATTGTGATTTCGCTGTTCTTAATTTCCCCCCAAAATAGCTTATTAACTTGTGCTCTTGTGCACTTGCCCATCGTGGGGAATTCATACACATATTTCGACCACAAATTCATTTGTCTGAGTACAAAGTGCCAGTTTCTTCAATAAAAATTGCCCTTTAAATCTTGAAGGATTACTCTGATATGCTGAAAATCGTCCTCGTTCCCTTTGAGATTTTCTTTTATCTCTTTAACAAGCATGTCTTCTAAACTATGCTTCATTTCTCTTTGTTCATCACCTTGCATAATGTTCTTTAAGGATTTTATTCTAGGCCTCTGTGGTAATTGTTGCTCAGTAATTGACCATATTTTAAACCATTTCTCGCAGGCCAAATTAAAGATTTTGTTGGTTGTTAAATCCTCCATAGTTTCATAGGTTGGATCCTCAACGTAATCTCTGATCCGTTTCTTTTCGAGGTTCGTTACTTTCTTGTTTCCTCTATATGAGCTATTACCAGCAGAGTCGCTGTCATAAAAACAAATTACCTTAAGACCGTTTGATTTATACAACGAAGCGTGCTTGGCAATATCGGATGCCCCACCACAAGAAATTATTGAAATTTCATTTAGGTCTATTATTTGCCAATAATCATTAATAATGTGAAATACATCTCTATCAAAAACACCTTCGACTAGAATGTTTTTTTCATTTATAGGTGAAATATCAGAAACTTTAAATCCTAAGGCTTCTCTAAGCAGTCTATCCATCAAAATATTCCTAGGATTAGAAATATTTGATACTTTGGAAGCATAAAATGGATTCTTTATAAGTATGCCACTCTTATCTATTTGCCTTTCGATTATACGTATTCTCTTCGGACAATTTTTGTTTATCATAAAAGTTTGATGCGTAGTATATATTATTTGATTTTTCCGCTCCTGAGATAATACCTCCAATTCCTGTAAAGTGTCCTTTTGACCTCTAGGATGCAAATTCAATCCGGGTTCATCTATTAGAAGAATGTAATTACTAAGAGTTTCACTTTGTGCACGAAGATTTATTAAAAAAGTAAGAAACCATTTTAGACCATCACTTCTATATTCAGGCGGCGTACTAGAACCTGTTTCCTTCAAGTGAATAGTTAAATAATTATGTTTATGTTGAAGCTCGACTTTCAAGTTTTTATGAGTAGTCCAGTTCTTTTTAATGAGACCGTTTATTACACGTTCAACTCGATCAAAAAGGTTTTCATACACTGAGTCATCTTGATTCTGTAGAAGCGATGAAAACTCAATCTTTTTCCAACCAGCAATTTCAAACAAACTAGCTACAGTTTTAAATTTGTTCGGATTCGCAATAAGGTCTGCTATTGGCACTATTTCAAGCAGGAAATCACCTTCTTTATAACTCCATTTGAAGACTTTTATATTTTTTAGCACTTCTTTCTTCAAGATGTCTGCTAGATATCCTATTTTTTCCTTGCCAGAAATTAATTCGATTCTCTCATGTTCCAAGAGGCTCCTAAACGGTTGTTTTCTAAGATCAACTGAAGAATCGTTTAGAAACCACTCTCTCTCACATCGTTGCTTTGCTACCTCGATCTCCTTTCGGCTCGACTTGAAATTTTGTGCAAACTGAGTTTTATTCTTGACCACTATAAGATCTTCGACAGAATTCTGTGGTAGGTCAATCTTGCCCTCCCACAAAGGGGTTCGGCCAGGAATCCCCTTTTTGGTCAAACAAAATGTCTTTCCTTCTATGTTTGGAAATAACGGATATAATTGGCCTAATAAATGTCTCATGAGTGTTATTCTATAAATTATTCTTATTTCTCCGCTTGGATAACCTGGCGCTCCTATCCTCAATTCCCTACCTTCAAAGGGGCTGTTTTGTCTCTTGGGCGATAAGTGATATACAACATCTATTAGGTTAGTTTTTCCACTTTCATTTGCGCCAACAACACAAGTAACATCTTCAAACTTAATTTGTTCTGTTGTGAAAGCTTTGTAATTCTCTATATATATCTCTAATAGAAGACTCATTCACACATTCCCTCTTGACTCATCTGTTGACACTGCGATATACACAAACCACATTCAAATTCTTAAATACATTCATACCTCCAAAACCCAATATTGAAAAGGCAATAAACAACTAAACATAGATTGCTCGTACCTTGGCTTCACACAAGGTAATTTTTTGCTCGGAATGAATTAGGCACGTAAATCCGCGAAATCTGTGGTTATTATTACACAAAACTTTCTAATTCGTCAATAGTAAAAAGGGCAAATTCGTTGGCAGAAACATAATGGTAACTGGTTAATTTGTTCAAGAGAAATTGGATTCCCGCCCATTCGGCTTGCGCTCACTTCGGCAGGCTCAGGCCGGGCAGGGCAGGCATTTTATACCGGTAAGTTGGTATTTTTCCGCAAGAAAACCGGCACCGCAGGGGTGCCGGCTAAACATCTTTTGATTTCCGCCAGAGCTTCGGTATCAATCCAATTAACATGACAGGGACAAAAAACATAATCATAAACAAACGAAAGAGGCGGCCTGCAAGAGAGATGTCACGGGACCATAGCTGCCGCCACATCCGCCCCCAAATGCCCGTCTGCCAGGGAATGTTTACAAAAGGAATGTAAGGGGTCAACTGGCCGGTTGCCTCTCCACAATGCGGACAATAGTAATTAAGCGGGTCAACAGGACGGAGACATTTAATACATAGTGGAATCTCTTTTTGCTGACCGCTTGATTCACCATGTTTTTCAATCTCTGATTTCTCCATGATGATTTACCCCTGAACTCTGATTTTCCCCTTGCTACAACGCGGGTCGGCACGCAAAATCCCGCCGGTGCATAACGATATTATTCCCTTTTTTACCCTAAAATACAAGAATAAAACGAGTCCTGCTGGCATTATCCTTCTGGGGGTTGTTATGGGGAATAATCGGCATGTTCTTAGCCACCCCTATTACAGCGGTAATCAAAATTGTTTTGATGCAGTTTGATACGCTCAAACCGGTCGGAAAATTGCTCGCAGGCGACTTTTCCCTCTCTGAAACACAAGCCGGATAATGAAACTGGCTAAAATTCAGCGTAGAAAAAAGTCTCCAACAGTTCTTGACGTCGACAAGGTTTATCGTTACAATCTGATTTTTTTGGTATATTGGGTATTTAACAAAGCTTTTAATAGTAAGGAGATAGCGATTGTCCATGAAGAACACGACTGAATTGTTGAAGACAAAACTAACAGCAAAAAACTACGACAAACTCATGGCTGTGGATAATTTGAAGATACACGAGTTTGTCGCTGATTCGATAGAGCTTGCAAATCCGGAGACGGTTTTTGTCTGTACTGATTCCGAAGAAGATGTGAAGTACGTTCGTGATATGGCGATCAAGAGTAGGGAAGAGAAACAGCTTGAAACGCCCGGGCATACCTGTCACTTCGATGGCTACCACGACCAGGGCCGCGACAGGGAAGTCACCAAGTACCTGGTACCCAAAACGCAAACGCTGAGCAAAGCGTTGAATCAGATTGAAAGGGAAGAGGGCCTTGCTGAGGTGCGCGGTTTACTTAAAGATTCCATGAAGGGCAGAACCATGATTCTTCGGTTTCTGTCGTTAGGGCCGACCGACTCGGTCTTCAGTATTCCATGCGTACAGGCAACAGATTCCCTGTATGTGGCGCACAGTGAAGATTTGCTTTACCGAAGTGCTTATAAACAGTTTTGCAAGATTGGAAAACAGGACAATGTTTTTTGCTTTCTGCATTCAGCCGGGAAAATGAATGAAGATATGGTCAGCGTTGACGTGGAAAATAAGCGTGTCTATATGGATTACACGAAGGACACAATGTATAGCGTCAATACGCAGTATGGCGGCAATACCATAGGGCTTAAGAAGCTTGCTTTGAGACTTACGATTCGCAAGGCGGACCGGGAGGGCTGGCTCGCCGAGCACATGTTCATATCAGGTGTTTACGGCCCCGGTGGACGCAAGACCTATCTGGCCGGCGCCTTTCCCAGCGGCTGCGGCAAGACATCAACCGCCATGCTGCCGGGTGAGACCATCCTGGGAGACGATATTGCGTACTTTCGGAAAATCAACGGAGAATTTCGAGCAGTAAATGCCGAAGCAGGGATTTTTGGTATTATTCAAAATGTTAATCCCAAAAATGACCCTGCCATCTGGGGGGTGTTGAACAAGCCCGGCGAAGTGATCTTCTCCAATATCCTCGTCGCGGACAAAAAACCGTACTGGCTGGGTATGGGAATTGACACGCCGGATAAAGGAGTTAATTTCTCAGGCAAGTGGTTCAAGGGCAAAAAAGATGCTGATGGGAAAGAGATTCCGCTTGCTCATAAGAATGCCAGATATACGGTCACTCTGAAAGCACTGGCTAATTGTGACCCCGAATTGGACAACCCGGAAGGCGTTGTCCTGGGAGGGATAATGTACGGCGGACGCGATGCCAAGGCATCTGTGCCTGTTCAGCAGAGCTTTGACTGGGCCCACGGAATAATTTTATATGGCGCTTCACTTGAGACGGAAACTACTTTTGCGATTATCGGCAAGGAAGGTGTGATGGAAATTAACCTGATGAGTATTCAGGACTTTCTGGCGATTCCTATGGGCAAGTATATTCAGAATAATATCGATTTTGCCCAGGGACTTAAGAGGCCGCCTCTGGTATTCGGCGTTAACTACTTCCTGAGAGACATGGAAGGCAAATTTGTCAACGAAATACAGGATAAGCATGTTTGGATAAAATGGATGGAATTACGCATTCACGGCGATGTGGATGCGATCAGCTGCCCAACTGGCCAGATTCCTTGTTATGATGATCTGGTGAAGCTGTTCAAGCAGGTTCGCGGTAAAACGTATACTAAAGACGATTACATCAAACAGTTCACTATTCGTGTGCCTGAGAATATAGCCAAGATTGAACGTGTTGAGAAGTACCATAGGGAAAACGTGCCTAATAGCCCTCAGATAGTGTATGACACGCTGGAGGCAACACGAAGACGTCTGAATGAGGCACGCGATAAGCATGGTGAATACGTCTCGCCGTTTGACTTGACGGCACAATAAGATGTGCCCCGTGTGAAGCACGGGGCTAAATATTTAGCTCCGCAATTTATTGCGGGGTCTTTAATTTATTGGACATCTAAAATGAAAAAGAAGACCATTCGTACCGGGATTGTCGGCACAGGCTTCGCTGCGAAGTTTCACTTCGAGTGCCTGAAGAGAATCGCAGGCACTGACCTAAAGGTTGAGGGTGTATTCGATATCAACTCTGAGCAGGGAGCATCCTATGCCAAAGAGAGAGGATTGCACTTTTACAAGAGCCTGGAAGAGCTTATCGACAAGGTGGACGTCATCCATGTCTGTGTGCCGCCTGTGGTTCACGAGGAGATAGCGGTTGCTGCTCTTAAGCGGGATAAGTTCGCCATTGTGGAAAAGCCTTTTACTGGTTACTTTGGGGATAGCTCTAAAGATTTCAACGGTGACACATTTCCAAAGCAGGTTGCACTCGACGAGGCCCTGGCCAGTGTTAAGCGGATGCTCGAAGCAGAGAAAAAGAGTAAAGGCAGGATTCTTTATGCTGAGAACTGGGTCTATGCCCCTTCGATTCAGAAAGAGCGGGAGATTATCGAAAAGACCGGTGCACAGATACTCTGGATGTATGGCGAAGAGGCACACTCCGGCTCGCACGCAGAAACTTATGCCTTCTGGAAGTTCTCCGGCGGCGGCGTTATGATAGGCAAGGGCTGTCACCCGCTGACTGCCGCGCTTTATCTGAAGCGAGTAGAAGGTAGCGTCAAAAACAACAGGCCCATTCGTCCAAAGGCGGTCTCGGCTCGTGCGCACGCGATAACAAGATTAGACAGCTTCGAGGACAAAGGACACATTAGAGCAGACTACCACGACATCGATGATTTTTCCATTATGCACGTGGTCTTTGAGGACGGTACTATCGCGGACATCGTAGCCTCCGACATTATCCTCGGCGGTATACACAATTGGCTCGAAGTCGCCGCCAATAACCATCGCACCATCTGCAATATAAATCCCAACACCACTATGCAAACGTACAATCCGGTAGATGAAAATTTCCAGGACATCTATGTAGTGGAAAAGATCGGCACCAAACAGGGCTGGTCGAATCCGTCGCCGGATGAGGACTGGTTTACCGGATATCCACAGGAAATGGAGGCCTTCTACCGAACCATCGCCTACGGCGAACCGCTCGCTGGCGACAGCAGCCTCGCAGCGGACTGCATTGCAGCAATTTATAGCGCGTACGTCTCGGCGGAAAAAAAGGGTGCAGAGGTCTCCATCCCGCGCCAACTGTGACCTCAAAAAACTTCGATGCTGTGCACAAAGAAGTTGACAGAATATCAACGCCGGCTGAAAATACAACGAAATATAAATGAACTAAAGTTTTAAGTGCCTAAAGTGCCTAAAATGACACTTTACGTGTCATCCTGAGGCGAAGCCGAAGGATCTGGCCAACGGAAGAGAGATTCTTCGCTTCGCTCAGAATGACAGCCTTGCTGTCACTTTAGGCACTTTAGTTCACTTTAGACACTAACTATCAGGAGGTCGAGAACATGGCTTCAAATGGAACGCAAAAAGATTCTGCCACCGCTGCCTCGGCGCAGCAAGTCACGCACATGAATCCTCGCATTGAAAAAGACCGTCAAATGATAGTGGAGGCGCGGCGTAAAGGCACCGGAGCGATTGTCAAGACGTTCTTGAGGTTATCGGGTCCCGGCTGGCTACAGAGCGGCATTACTGTCGGAGGTGTGTCTTTCTCATCCAGTCTATACCTTGGTGTATTGGCGGGTTTCAGTATGATGTGGCTGCAGCCGATAGCTATGATATTAGGCATCATTATGCTCGGTGCTATTGCATACGTGACACTTTCCATCAGGCAGCGTCCTCTCAAGGCAATCAATGAGCACGTCAGCCCAGTGCTCGGCTGGAGCTGGCTGTTCGCATCAATGGCTGCCAACATCGTATGGTCTACGCCGCAATTTGTTCTTGGAACCCGTGCCATCCAACAAAATCTTTTGCCTTCCGTCCTCGGTCCGGAGGCGATGCCGGACCCATGGGGCAGAATAATTATTGTCTGTTTTATTCTTGCAATCTGTATTACCACAACGATGTTTTACGGCGCCGGAGGAAGAGGGGTCAAGATATTTGAAATCATTATAAAGTCGATAGTAAGCATGATCGTTTTATCTTTCCTCGGCGTCGTCGTTAAGCTGAGCATCGAAGGCGTTATTGATTGGGGCCAAATTTTACATGGGCTGATACCAAGGCTGCGAATGTTAACCGAGCCGGCTGCTACTGTTAAACCTTATATTGAGGCCGTAGCCCCCCAGTTCCAGCAGTTCTGGACAAACCACATTGTCGCCCAGCAGCGTGATGTAATGATAGCTGCAACTGCTGCTGCGGTAGGTATAAATATGACGTTTCTGCTGCCCTACTCGATGCTGCGGAAGGGCTGGGACAAGGACTTCAGAGGTCTGGCGATATTCGACCTTTCAACGGGATTGTTTATACCCTTTATTCTTGCTACCGGCTTTGTGGTAATAGCTTCGGCATCGCGGTTCCACGTAACGCCGGCTCCTGGTTTTGTGCCGGATGAACCGGGTGGGGTAGTGACAGTCGAGCCGGCATACAATCTCGTTGGTCCATACAACAATCTGTTGAAACGACGGCTGGCCTTTGATATTGGTACCGACACTGTTGCCGGGCTTTCGCCTGAGCAATTGCAGCAGCGAACAAATGCCCTGCCCTACGCCGACAAAAAGATGGCGGCCATGTTAGTCAAGCGTGATAATCTTAACTTGGCCGCTTCGTTAGCTCCACTGACCGGCAACTTTCTTGCACAATTCGTATTCGGCCTTGGTGTATTAGGAATGGGCATAGGGGCTGCGACAATGCTGATGGCAATCAACGGCCTGTGTCTTTGTGAATTACTCAACAGGCCTGCGAAAGGCTGGACTCAGCGCATTGGTTCTCTGATTGTCTCAGTTGGCGCTCTGGCAGCTATTTTCTGGAATGCACCGGCGCCCTGGCTGGCTATGCCAACGTCGGTGTTCTGCATTATACTATTGCCGATTGCATATTTCGCCTTTTTACTACTAATGAATCAGAAGCAGATGCTGGGTGATAATATGCCCCTTGGGGGTAAACGTGTGGTCTGGAATATCCTGATGATAATTGCCACGGCAGTAGCAACGCTCGTCAGTATATGGAGTCTATGGTCGAGATTAGGCAGGTGGAGCATTGTAATTATCGCTGCTTTTGTCGGGCTTATTCTTATTGTCCATTTCTTACACAAAGCTAAAACACAGGCAGGGACAGTATGACGGGCGAGCAATGGGAAGAACTACAGCGTGTGCTGGCCGGCGAGCTGCTTGAGCCGCTGCCGGTTGGTTTTATCATAGATAGTCCCTGGCTTCCGGGCTGGGTGGGTATATCCACGTTCGATTATTTCACAAGCGAACAATTGTGGTTCGAGGCCAATCTAAAGGCGGTTCGCCGATTCAGCGACGCCATTTTTTTGCCGGGCTTCTGGGCTGAATTCGGCATGTGCACCGAGCCGTCGGCTTTCGGGGCAAAATGCACCTGGCAGGAAAACGAGCTGCCCTTCGCGGATAAAATCATTAACGATATTCAGGATATTAACCTTCTCGATAAGCCAAATCCAAAGACAGACGGCCTGCTTCCATTTGTCATCAGCCGCCTGAAACACTACCGCAGCCAAATCGAGCAGGCAGGTCACGCCATCAAATTCGCGGTGTCACGAGGGCCGTTAAATATTGCCACGTTCCTCATGGGTACGACCGAATTCCTTATGGCTATCCGCACTAATCCGGAAGAAGCGCACAAGCTTCTCGACGTCGTCACGGACTTTATAATCGACTGGCTCGAGCTTCAAACGGAGGCTTTTCCCTCTATCGACGGCATACTGGTTCTTGATGACATCGTGGGTTTCCTGGGAGATGAGGATTTCAAACAAGCAGTGCTTCCATATCTTAAACGCATTTTTCAATCATTAAATATGAGCGTGAGGTTCTTCCATAATGATGCGGCCGGCCTGGTCTGTGCGCCGTATCTTGCCGAGATTGGCGTGAACCTGTTTAACTTCAGTCACCAGCACAGCCTGAATGAAATGAAAGAGCTGACTAACAACAGTATCACTTTGTTGGGTAATATTCCGCCTCGCGATGTGCTTGCGGCGGGCACGCCCGAAGATGTAAGTAACAGCATCAAAGCGGCGCTTAGTTCAGTAACAGATAAAAGCCGGGTTATTCTTTCCTGTGGAGGAGGAATGCCACCAGAAGTTCCGACCGAAAATATCGAGGCTTTTCTGTCGGTGCTTGGGTAGATATAAAGTTTTAGCCATCGTCGGTAAGGCGATGATTGAACCCTTCAAGTTTTTGTGGACAACAAGCCGATAAAGAAATATAATCCAAAAGAACAAAAATTTTTCGTAACCGTTCACGGAAATTTTCATAAAAAACCTAAAATGTTAAAATAGATAACTTGCGCTTTTGTATGCGCCATGTTAAAAAGGACGCATGCAAGACAAAAACGCGATTATCAAACAGTTGAACGAA
>Ga0315541_1003789_pt1 | contig 11429 bp, 5 predicted proteins | sample SalMarSW160190MG_FD_203095 | JGI IMG/M metagenome (GOLD analysis project Ga0315541, IMG submission 203095) | Salt marsh sediment microbial communities from the Plum Island Ecosystem LTER, Massachusetts, United States - Salt Marsh Sediment SW1601-190 ...
AAGAAATACAGGATCACTGCAGAATAAGTCAGGCGCGCCAGCACGGTGCCCCGGTTTATCAGCCCCCAGCGCATTTCCTTAACCAGCATGGGATTGCGACCATCCTCGATGGGCTTCTTGCGCCTGAGCGGATCGATGAGGTAAAAGGGGTACTGGCTGCGGCGCGCTTTCAGAACGGCGGGATCGTCAATGGGTTTGTGCGACTCGACCCTCGGGACTTCGGCGACTCGGTACAAGGAGAGCACGGCCAGGTAGAAACATACTATCGCGACGACCCCTTGAGAAAGCATCGATAACCAAAATCCACTTATTGAAAGATCGCCGTCAAGGATGGTGGCGACAGTTGCCAGCGGCGAGCAAATCCCCAAAAACGAACCAAAACCCGGAAACGCCCAAACAAGCATCCAGAAGACAAACAGAATCCAAGGCGCCACCAACAAAAGCAAGACAATGAACAGATAACTTAAGGCGATAGCCGTAAAAGCTCTTCTAGCCCGGGCAGAAATCGCGATGCTGATCAAGGCCCAGGTTACAGCGCTCATCAAAACTACTGCCACGAGCTGCGTCAGTTCTCCCAGATCGACCCCAACAAGAAAGAAGGCGACACTGAACACCGGCATGGCGGCGATGGTCAGGAGGATAAACAAGCCAACAGAACTCATCAGCTTCCCCAGCACGATGCCGCTGGGTCGAATGAGGGTCAGCTGGAGGAGGTCGAAGGTCCGCCGCTCGCGTTCGAGGGTTATGGAACTGGCTGCAAACGCGGGCACAAAAAGCCCACAGGTTAAGAACAACACAGCCGTCACCACGCTCAGAAAGGCGCGCGAGAACGATGCTGCCTCAGAAAAAACGTATTGTCCCTCGGGCCAGCCGACGACGGCGAGGGTGATGGCTCCCCCTACGAACAGTGCGAGCATGCCGTAGGTGCGGCCCCGGCGCATGCTGCTGATCAATTCCCGCTTGACCAGACCCAGCGAAGGGAACGCCGCGAAAACCATTATGCCCTCCTCCCCTTCGCCTTTTCCTACAGCCCGCCTTTCGTCACGTGCAGAAAGATGTCCTCGAGCGTGCCTTCATCTTGTTCGAGGAATAACACCTTGACCCCCGCATTGACGAGCTGCGCATGTAGATCGGCCAATTGTTCGACGCCCAGCGTGGATTCAAGTTGGAACTCGTTCCCTGAACGGTCCACATTAGATATCCCCGACGTTTGCGCCAGAATCTGCGCTGCCGTGTCGGCTCCGTCCAACACTTGCAGGCGCAACTCACTTTCATGGCGCACCTGCTTCAAAATCTTCTTGAAATCGCCCGCCGTAAGCAACTTGCCGCGCTCGATTACCCCGATTTTGTTGCACATATCGCCCAGTTCCGAAAGGATGTGCGACGAAATAAGGATCGTCTTGCCCATGTCTCGGAGCGTTTTGAGCAGCTCGCGCATTTCGATGCGGGCACGTGGGTCGAGTCCGCTGGCAGGCTCATCGAGGATGAGCACTTTCGGGTCGTGCAGGAGCGTTTTGGCCAGGCAACAGCGCTGCTTCATCCCACGGGAAAAGGCACTGACAAAGTCGTCCGCCTTACCGGTCAGATCGGTTAGCTCCAGGACGTCGTCGATAATGCCACGGCGCCTCCCGAGAGGAATCTTATAGGCCGCGCCGAAGAAATCCAGGTATTCGCGCAACCGCATGCCGTCATAGACGCCAAACGAATCGGGCATGAAGCCCACGACCTTCTTCACCGCGTATGGGTCTTCTTCCACATCAAAACCGTCGACATAGACCTTGCCCCTCGTGGGGAGCAGCAGCGTGGCCATGATGCGCAGCGTGGTGGTCTTGCCGGCGCCATTGGGCCCGATGAAGCCGAAGATGTCTCTCTCGTCCAGTTCGAGGTTCAGGTTTGCCACGGCCGGGAGGTCGCCGTAGTTCTTGCACAAATTGACGGTTTTCACTATTGCCATGCCTTCCAGTCCTCGCTTTCCAGAAGAGACCCGGTCGTCAGTAGCTTTGCCGACAGCGCTACACCCACCTGATTGTCACCGTATGATAATTGTCCCTCGTCCCAAATTGTACCCGAAATGACGTCCGACATCCTGTCGCAATAGTACTGCCAGTCGTCAAGCCGATACGTCCGAGTCCCCTGATAAATCCTATCCGACGACATATACTTCTTATTCATAGCCGTCTGGTGTTCTTGCGGCCAGTTGACGCCAGCGCCGTTGGGCCGAAAGGCGAAGTCCAGGTCGTAAGGCGTCGTCCAAAAAAGCGTGACGATCATCTCCTTTGCTTCCTGACGCTGCAAGCGCGGAGGAACCTCAATGACAACGGGCGTGCGGCGTGATAACACTCGAGGTGTGAACAAATGTAATCTGTAAGTTTCTCGGTTCCATGAGTCGATCTCGAGACTGTGATAGACTTGCCAGCGGCCGTCGGCAATGCGAACCCGGAGGTCTTGATAAATCGCCCGCTTATCCCCGCGTCGCCGGACATCGATATCGGCAACGAGGATTGTGGCCCCTGACTCGTTTTCCGCAGGTTCTTCCATCTGCACCATACCGAGCGGCCCGCCCTTGACCCACGCCACCAGGAACGGGCCGAGTCGTTCGTTTGGCGCTGCGTCGAAGGCATCGGCCGCGAACAACTGGCTCAAAAAGGCGTCGTATAGACTCTTTCTCTCCTGGTTTTCCCACCGGCGCTGTGCCTGCTTGCCGCTCTTCGGGGGGCGCGTGCGCCACTCCTGCATGCCTCGCGGGCGGCGTCGTGAAAACGTGGCCGCCCCGGCGGCGCTCCTGCGATCGCTAACCGGCGCCTGGGTCTTCACAACGATTCCCTCTTTCGTGGTCTGCGCGGGATACCTGCGACCGCCGACCATCACGAATGGGTCCAGCAGCACGAAGCCCGTGTTGTTTACCAAGGTCCCGTGGAAACCGCCCTCATCAAATGTGAGACTGCCCTCGATGCCGCCGGGCGCCTGGGTTTCCGTGTGTACTTGGACCAGTCGCAGTTCGCTGGCGCCCACCATGAAGTCGTCGATGCGGGGTGAAGGTCCCTGGGTCAGGTAAAACGGGCGGGTCTCTGCCGAGCCGTAACTCAGCCTCATGTCCATGGGATTGAGGGTAGTTACATCTTCGGCGAGGGAGAATTCATTCCGGAGCCCGAGGGACAGGTGCGAGGTCCGAGCGGTGATCAAGCCTAAAACGGAGCGGATCTCCGAGGAGCCGCCGTGCTGCGACACGCGGACCACCTCGACTTGGTCCAATTGGGTCGACTTGGCCCGGCCCGCCGTGCCGAACACCATGGCGTAGGCCGTAAAGCCCGCCGAAAACAGGACGAGAAACAGCCAGGCCAGCTCGCGGCGCTTGAGGGCGTTGCATATCAGCCAGTTCCCCACAATGCCGGCGCCAAAATACAGCAGGAGGTACAACATGACCGACGCTTTGGAGAAAAGCTTGATGCCGCTGATACGCGGCAAGCGCTGGACATAGAGCTGGGTGGCCGAATTGTAGTTCAGGCCGCCACGCTCTTGGCGATAGCTGCACAGGTCGCACCACAGGCGTTTGTACCCGGCGGTGTCCTGAAGGAGGTGACTGGCGGCATCAACGGCCAGGGTCGCCACAAAACCGCTTCCGAAGGGACGTAGTGTCGCCAGTACGGCGTCCCGACCACGCACCTTGACGGCCGGATCAAAAGGCGTCAACTGGGCAAACCGGCCCTCGCGGTGCGGCTTTGTGCCTTCTTGCTCGCTTGGCTCAAACACGCGCTCCGCGAGGACCACGCCATTGACGCGGCTCGTCGAACCGATGGCCACGCCCGTGAGCTCCTCGACCCACGAGCCGCGAAACTTGGGCGCATTCTCGCCCGTGCAAACCACCAGCACGCCCCCCTCGAGCACGTAGCGCCGCAACAACGCACGGTGCCGCATGGCAACGCGGCCGGGCTCGATATCGCCCAGGATGATTACGTCGTATGGTTCGTAACATTGGGGGTAATCCGCAAGCAGATGCACAGCGCCTTTAGGCACCTCCTCGCGGTAGAACCGCACGGCCTGGTCCTGGGTATGGAAGGCCGCGTTGAGAAAGCTGTAGTCCGTGGGCTCTTCGTCGAGCACGAGCCCCAGCAGGTCTTCCACGTTGATCGGCCGTACCATCAGTAGCGCCGGCACCGGTTGGACGGGTTTGTTTTTGTGGTACAGCATGGCTTCGATATGCGTAGCGCCATCGAGGCGGCAGTGGAGCCTAAACCGCTTCTTGGACGACTTGGGCGATTGCGCGGGAATGCGGTAGATGGGACTTTGCAGATTGTCACCCACGTAAGTCCGCACCTCGACATAGCCCCTGACATCATACGCGGTATTGGCCACAACTACATCGATAGGGACCCAGCTCCCGTCGCGGTAACCGAGCCGGTAGTTGACATTCACATTGATTAGGATGTCGCCTTTGTCAGCGGGCCGCGCCAGAGCCACATCGACATAGGACAGGACTAACGCGCCCAGCAGCAAACGCTTAAGAATGCTGCAACTCACGTACACCCTTCCCTCTCCCCTTCACCTAAAATCACCACATCTCCTAACCACTTCCATCCCCCTATCTCCTTAAATCCATGCCCTCCGGCAGTATATCGCCCACTCGAGGGCCAGCACGAGCACGGCCGTGAGCACAAACCACCACCACAGTTCCTTGTTTTGCTTCACCGCACCACGCACGGCTTGAACCTGGCCACGTCCGAACCCCAGGCTCTGGGCGGGCCGGATCACCGACTCGTTCCTGCTCAACAGGTTCACAGCATACTGCTCCGTCACCTCGCCCCGGGTTACCTCGTAGGGCCCCGCCCGCTCGGTGCCGCCGAAATGCGTCGGCCGGATGGCGTCCAACTCGACCCGCTCGACCGAGCCATCCGGGCGCCGCACGACGGCATGGTCCACTTCCGGCATGGGCATGAGGGCCAGGGGCTTTCCCGTCTCCACAGACTTCTCCTGGGCAAGCGCCGAGCGCGGGACCCAGGTCACGATGTTCTGAAGGAACAGCGGAAACGACAGATGCCACGGCCAGTTCGACTCAGCAAGGTCGAACGCCACCAGGAGAATTTGCTGTCCCCCGCGGGAGACGTCAGCAATGAGCGGCCCGCCTTCCGTGGACAACAATGATCGCGCGCCAGGAGGCAAATCGACCTGGAGCGCCTGCACAATGCCCACCGCCGCCGGATTGAGAAACCGCATCACGGGGTGCTCGGAATCCTTGGCCAGGATGGGCGGCTGCTCGATGCCGGCGTGCGATTCGAGTCCCGGAACCGGCGGCAGGGCGTTGAAAAACAGCAGACTGCCCTGAGGCAGCGTTTCGGGCGCGAAATTGTCGAAGATGATAAGGTCAAACTCATCTGTATCCGCGTAATTCTCCGGCGTAACCGCGCTTAACTCGACCCGTGGTTCCAACATCAACGCCCGTTTGATGTAATACGCACTTATCGAATCGCCCTGCGCCACCAGCAGCACGTTAATGAATGCCGCCGGCCGCAGCGCCAGCCACGCCGTGTTGTCGACCGCCAAGCAGTCTTCATGGTCCAGTTCGGCGCGCAGCAACCCCTCGCCCAAGTCGCCGTGCGCAAACACCACCTCGCCGTCTTTGCCCGGAGGCACTTCGACTTCTTCCACCGCAATCAATTCGCCGTCGAAGTACAGGCTAAGGGTGGTTTCAAGCGGCTCAAAATGGTCGTTGTGGACCAACACGAAAGCCTGGCGTGGGCCGACCCCTTCGGGCGGCGCGCGGTCACTGAAGGCGACGATCCCCGCGTTGTCGACGCTCTCCCCGATTTGCAGAAACGTTACATTGATGGCGCGCGTACCCACCTTGTCCAGGTCAGCGATATTGCCATCGCCGACAATCACCACGCGCAAGTCCAAGCCGCCGGCCTCCGGTAGTTCCTCAAGGCCCTCGACGCGAAATTCCGCGCTGCCTCGCTGGAGCGAATGAGCCACAAGCATGGCGTCGCGCACCTTGGTCGGCGTATCCGTAGCTTCAATGGAGTCGATGGCGCTGCGCAGTCGAGACCGATTATCGGTGAGTTCGCAGAGCACCTCAGCTTTCTCCGCGAAGCTCACCACCATCATTTTGTCGCCCCCGCGCAGGTCCTGCGCCATCTGGCGCGCCTTCTCTTTGGCAAGATCGAGCCGGGTTCCGCCTGCTTCCACGGTCTGCATGCTGGCAGAACAGTCGAGCAGCATGCAGATGTTCGTGCCCGTGACGCCTTCGGCGCGGACAAAGGGACGTGCAAGCGCCGTCGCGAGTGCAAGCAGGATCAGGATTTGAAGCAGCAGCAGGATGTTCTTGCGGAGGCGCTGGAACGGCGCATTGGCTGTGAGGTCCTGCAAGCTCTTCAGCCACAACATCGTGGTGGGGACGATCACTTCGGTGCGCCTAAGCTTCAGGATGTACAACAGCACCACGATGGGGATCAGTCCCAGGAACCCCAGTAAGGCGGGTGCGAGGAAATATGAGCTCAGCATAGCCATGTTTCTTTTACTTCACTGTCTCTTCTTTCAACAAGGATAAACAAGATGGATAGGATGTGTTCGCATTATCCTGAACATCCTGGCAATCCTTGTCTCTTCTTTCAATCACCGCAGCATCCCCCCTTGGCGAAGGACGTCCAGCGTCAGTTGTTCCACGGGTGTCTCAGTTGAGGCGGGTATATACACGATGCCACGGGCGAGACAAAACCGCCGAATCGAATCGCAGAAGCCATGAAGGTTCGCCTTGTAGCGTTTGAGCAGGGACCGGCTGACCGAGACCTCTGTGAACGCGTGCGTTTCGCAATCGACCAGTTTCAAGTCCCCCGTGATCGGCGGGTCGATCTCCTCAGGGGCCAGCACGTGCACGACGTACAGGTCCGACCCTGATTGCTGCAGCCGCCGCAGGCAGCCTTCAAAACCGGTCTCGTCGAAGAAATCCGTCAGGAGCAGTGCGACGCCGCGCGCGCGGTTCCGCGTCACATAGGAGCGGCAGGCGCGCTCCAGTTCCGTGCCTCCCCCGGGTTCAATGGACTGAATAAAGGAGAAAAGCTTGTGGGCCGATCCTTTGCCGCGGCACCGAGGCAGGCGAGTTGAAAATGGGGACAGTCCCGTCTCGCTGTGCTCGCCGGGGACAGTCCCCATTTTCAACACCTCCACGGAAACCCGGTCGTAGCCGACCAGTGCGATGTACCCGATGGCAGCGGCGAGCTTGCACGCAAACTCGATCTTCGAGGGCGAGCCAAACCGCATTGATGTGCTCGCGTCGATGAGCAAGTGTACGGTCAAGTCTTCCTGTTCCTGGAAGAGTTTCAAGTATAAGGCGCCCAATCGCGCGAAGATGTTCCAATCGACGAAGCGCAAATCATCGCCCTGGACATAATCGCGGTAGTCCGCGAACTCGACGCTGATCCCCTTGCGCTTGCTCCTGCGCTCGCCCTTGTTGACGCCCAGTTGCACCTTCTTGGCGACGATGGCCAGCCGCTCGAGTCTGCGCAGAAACTCCGCGTCGAGCAAGGGCTTTTTCGCCTCTTGTTCTACAGCCATCAGATTAAACCCCGGCTACCGTGTCCACTTTCGCAAGGACATCGTTGATGATTTGGTCAGAGGTGATGCCGTCTGCTTCGGCCTCGAAATTCATCAGCACACGGTGCCGCAACGACGGCATGGCCACCCGGCGAATGTCATCGAAGCTGACATTAAACCGGCCGTCCCGCAGGGCATTCACCTTGCCCCCCAGGAGGAGGGCCTGGGCCCCGCGCGGGCTCGAGCCGAACCGCACGTACCGCTTGATCTGGTCTGTGGCGTATTCGTTCTGGGGCTGTGTAGCCAGAACGAGCCGCACCGCATAGTCAGCCACCTTGGGCGCTACGGGCACATCGCGCACGAAACCCATCCACTTGAGCATGGCGTGGCCGTCCATAACTTTCTCGCCCCGTGGCACGTCCCGTTGGGTGGTACGCTCCAGAATCGTTTTCAACTCGTCCCGGCCGGGATAATCGACCAAGAGCTTGAAGAAAAACCGGTCTAGTTGCGCCTCAGGCAAGGGGTAGGTCCCTTCCATCTCGATGGGGTTCTGGGTGGCCAGAACGAAGAACGGCGGCTCGAGCTGATGGACGGTCCGGGCCACCGAGACCGTGTGTTCCTGCATCGCCTCGAGTAAGGCCGACTGCGTCTTAGGCGTTGCGCGATTGATCTCGTCAGCCAAGACGACGTTCGCGAAAACCGGTCCCGGCCGGAACTCGAACTCACGGTTACCGCGCTCGTCTTCGACGATCATGTTCGTGCCGATAATGTCAGCGGGCATGAGGTCCGGCGTGAACTGAATGCGCGAGAACTGGAGGTCGAGCGCCTGACTTAGGGTCCTCACGAGCATGGTTTTGCCCAGGCCCGGCACACCTTCGAGGAGGGACTGGCCGTCGGCAAAAAGACACGTCAACACGCCGTCAATGACATCCTCGCAACCGACGATCACTTTACCGATCTCGGCATGCAGGCTATTGAAACTCTCGCGGAACTCCTGGGCGGCTTTGCTCACATCTTCCATCACGAATTCTCCTTATCGGTTGATTTCCCCCGGCCGCGACGTGTTGTCTGCTGGAGCGCGCGCTCCTTGGCCGCGAGCAGTTGGCGTGTATACTCAGAGCTTCCCGGTCGCCGCGCCGGAGGCGGGGAAACCGTGGAGCGTCCCATCTCACTTCGCTCGCTTGGGACAGTCCCCATTTCCCCAGGTTGGAACACCTGCGCTTTCCCTGATGTATCGAATCCCACCGCGCCCTCGCCCGACGAGGCGTACACGAACTCGCGCGCAGGCATGGCGCCATAGGCCCCGGTCACCGGGGGCGGCCGGCGCATCGGCGATGGGAGAAGCTTACCCAGCCCGGGGACCCTCCCGAGCAGTGCCAAAAGGACGGCGTAGATGGCGTAAAAGTCAATCATGATCCGGCGCACGAATACCTCGAAGGGAAACAGGCAGGCCGCGAAAGCTGCCAGGTATTGCCAGACGGCCGTCACCGTGGGCGCGGCGCTGAGGTTCTTGTGCTCGAAGGGATTGTCAGCCGAGCCAAGAAGCTCCCCAGCGCCCACCGCGGCGATCTGCTCGAGATATGGCAGGTTAGTGGTATTGTACTCGTACTCACGCGAATAGTTCATGGCCAACCCAGCGGGGATCATCCCATTCGAGCCGTCGGGATTCTCGTAAGTCAGGTTCATCATGTATACGCCGGGATCGTCCACCGGGAACGTGCCTTCATATACCCCCGGCCCGGTTTGCGTCAGCGCCACGTCGTGTCGAGCAAAATGCGGCTCCGGGCCGGTCACGACTCCTTCAGGCCGCAAAAAGTTGACGAAGTTCCCCTCGTCATCCACCGCATCGATCTTGACGTAGCCCCTACCGTCCTTAGCCTTCGTCTCGACGCGGAAGTTGCTGCGCGTCACATCGCGCATGGCCCAGCGCACGGTCTGCGCCCAAAACCGGTCGAACCCGTCCCAGCCGAGCCATTCGGCCGCCCAGCGGTTGGTGACGTCCGAGGTAAAAGCGACGGATTTGCCCAGTCCATAGCGCCAATGGGCTAGTAAGGGGTCGTCTTTGTGTGTCACGAGGGGTATCGTCGCGTTCTCCTTCGGCGTGGTGGCCACGTAACCCTGGAGCGTCGGGAAGGGGCCCTCGTGGAAACCCAGGAGGAGTTCGGAATCATGGCGCACAGCCGGCGTGAACTCCTCCTCGATAAGAATGCCAGACTTCACCACCGCGGCTTCTTTGGTAAAGATTTGGGGAAGTTTCTGGGGATCGTTGACGTAATAATACTCGCCTCCCGTGGCCTTGGCGATCTTCTTAAGCATGTTCTGGTCGCTCATGCTGTGGGGCGCAATACAGACGGTGCTGACCGAGACCTGTGTGTCGATAATCGCTCTGATAAGCGACCCGCTGGGCGCCCCAGGGTCGCCGTCAGAAATGACAATGATGCGCTTGGCGGCCGCATCGGCGGTTTTGAGGGCGTCGTAGGCCATGCGCAAGGTGGGTCCCATTAAAGGCATATCGCCTGGATTAGCCTGCATCAGCGCGCCGCGCATCAGCGATTTGTCGCCGACGGGTTGGAGGCCGAAGATCCAGTCTTCGCCCACGCCGAGCCAGGCCAGCGCGCCCATGAGGTCATGTGATGAAAGGACGTTGAGTGATGCGAGGCCGATCTCGCGGGCCCAGGCGTTGCCGTCAGGTATCTCACAGGTGTGCATGATGAGCACGAGAGCGCCGCGTGGCAGGACCTTGCGCTGTTTTAAGTCCATGCTCAGCGGCAACGCCTTTTCAACCGGGGTGCCATGGAAGCCGCCGGCGCCAAAGGCATCGGGCCCGCCCACCATGACGAGGCCAATTCCCAAATCCCGCACCAGGGCCTCAATGCCGTGTAGCTGATCGCTGGATAAATCGGTGCTAGCGACGTTTGACAGCACCACAGCGTCGTAGTTCTGAAACTGCGCCAGCGAGGTGGGCATATCGCCCAGGCCGACCCGGAGCACGTCTACGCCCTCCTCGCGCAGGGCGGGCTCGAGATAGACGCTGTGTTCCGGGTCAGAGTCGACGTAAAGGACCGTTGGCTTGCCATAAATAATCGTGAAGGCCCGGGCCTTGTTGTTTGCCAGAACGGTGTCGGCCCCCGACTCGATGGATGCCTCGTACTCATAAAAGCCCGAGGCGCCAAGTTCCTGGGGCAGGAGAAACACATTGTCACCCTTACGCAACGTCACTTCGGTCGGCGCGAGCATACGCTTGCCCTCGCGCGTGCGTTGGTACAGGCGCATCGTACCCTCGCAATCCTGGTCCGCCGTCACCACCACGCGGACCTGGAACGGCTCGCCGGCGTTGACCCGGCTGGGCGCGGATGCTTCGCGGATGCGGACCTCGTTGCCGCCTTCGATCATTAGCGGGACGACATCGACCTCGACGCCCGCGGCCTGGGCAAGCTTGGCCTCTTCCAACGCCGACCCCTGGGTCTCATTGCCGTCGGAGAAGAGGACAATCCGCCGCATGTAGCCCTGGGGGAACGCCGCCATGGCCAACCGAATCGCCGCGGCCGCGTCGGTCTGTTCGCCGCCGACGTAGGAGAGGATTCTGTCGAACTCGAGGGATGGCGCCACGCTGAGTTCGATGCTGGCCTCCTCACCAAAAGCAATGATCCCCGCCTCGTCCCTGCCTGTCATGTATAGGTCGCTGATGTTCTTGACCGCCGCAACTGCCCCAAGGCAGGCCGCTTCAGGAATACTGTTGGACTGGTCGAGAAGGAAGAATACAGCGAGCTTGTCGTTGCTCTTCACCAGCTCGGCCCCGGCCAAAGCGCCGATCAAAGCCAAGAGAATGAGCGTGCGCAGGGCAATGGCCAGCCATTTGCGCGCGGTCGAAAGAGAGCGAATCCGGACGCCCATCCAGATGCTCC
>Ga0315541_1003792_pt1 | contig 11424 bp, 7 predicted proteins | sample SalMarSW160190MG_FD_203095 | JGI IMG/M metagenome (GOLD analysis project Ga0315541, IMG submission 203095) | Salt marsh sediment microbial communities from the Plum Island Ecosystem LTER, Massachusetts, United States - Salt Marsh Sediment SW1601-190 ...
CCAATTTTTCCAATTGTATTCGGTACCAATCCGCCACTGAGCCCTCAAGTCAAAAGTGATTTTCTCTGCCCCACATCGTGGGCAATCAGCTACCAATTCAGACATTGATCGCCTCCATTCGTAAATCGGACCTCGATCACCAAACAATAATTATAACCGCCCGAGGCGGATATAAAAAGCCAAACACAGGCTTACTTTTACTTTATAAGAAGTTCCCGTTGCTTCTTGCTTTTCTACTCAACCTTTTCATTGAATGATTCAGCATGTGCAAACAAGTTCAACACCCGCACGGCTATTTTATGTACGTTGCCCTTAAAGTCAAGCAGGGCCGCCCCCGATCGCTTCAATATCTGCAAACGGTTCTCGTATTTTTACCCACAGACCTCTTTTACGCTTTGCCACAATCGCAGCAATTAGAATAGGGGCATTATATCTCGTCCCTGTAAGCCCTTCAAAACGGCGAGCCACTTCCCGCATTAGATTGGGATCAAATAGGAACTCGTCAGACGGCATGTCAAGATCAAGGTAAATTTGCTTGAGTGTCTCAAGTTGTGCGGACGTTAGCAAATTCAGAACCGATTTAAATTTCTTAGCTTTTGGCCCAAGACGCGGCCAATCCTTCGCCTTCCTTCGATTGATCATATACCGAAGTAACTTGTTCTGGTCAAAGTCGCGACTTGTGATCTGATTGAACACATCTGTCAGTTTTCTCAAAGTATCTGGAGAACGCTTCAGTTGGTCAGTGGCAACAGCAAACTCCAGATAAAGCGCCTCTAGCACCGGTTTTTCCTCACAATTCAAGAGGTCTTTGATTGGTTGTTTACGCTTCCTTTCGTTCTTCACTATAGTCTCCTTATTAATTGTTCCTAATTTTTCTATTATAAGCTTCGAAATCAAGTATCCGGGGCTTTTGCTCACGGCCCCCAATAGCCCTAAAAACTCTTTCTTTTACAATAGATTCATCTGTGCCTGCAAGTTGCGCGACTGTAGCGAAGGTGATCTTTCCATCGCTTACAGCGGCGTCTAATAGAGCCTCCATGCGCAAGGGCCTATCTGCTGCAACGTGACCGGGCTCATTCTTGCGGAATCCGAGACGGCCGAAATCACGCCAAAGCCGTTTGTACAAATTTGGAGGTATCAAATCACTTTTCCTTGCACGATAGATCATCGCGGCTAACGAAATTCCAAAACGCTCTTTGTATTGGACGAGTTGAACCATGCTCTTTAGTCTCATCGATCTTTCTAGTTGTGTTTCAGGTAGCAGCATATGCGAAGCAAACTCGAAAGCACGCTTTTCCACATCCTCAGAAAGAAGTCCCGGTCCGTTAATGCAATCACGATAGAGGTGATGTGCCAGCTCATGTAGAGCTGTCAGCCGGATCCGGTCATTTGGTAATGATTCATTCAATACCACTATTCGTGAATTACCAAGCAATCCCGCGCACGCATCTATTCGAGCACTCGTTCTGATCTCAATCACATATATACCGAAATGTTCCAGAATTCTAATAGCACTTGTGACTGGGTAATCACGAATCTTGTACATACTCCTGATTTTCTCAGCAAGCTGTTTCCCCGAAGTATCATGTTTCAACTTGAAGCTGGGATAACGGTTCTCCAATTTGCGCTTTAGAATCCCTTCGATGTAGAAGTACGCGTCGAGCCATGCTTGAGCGCGCAACTTGAAATCTTTTTTCTCATGCACGCTAACCGACTTCAGAGCTCGATATCTAATACCCCGTAGGGTCAACCCAGTCCCAAGAAGCCAATCTAACTCTCGCTTGTATATCCCTGCCAGCAATCCTAATATTTTCTCCGATGGTTGTGTTAATCCTCTCTCATAATTTCCGATTGTGGCATGCGAAACTTTTATACCTTGGCGCCTGAGTCTTTCTTCAACGTCGCGGGTTGATAATCTGGCCCCCTCACGTGCCATACGCAAGCGCCCGCCTATTGCTCCACCATGTTCGTTTGGTATTAGAGCCATTTTATCGCCCTTCTAAAAATCTGTCAAATATTATGTATTTTCCATATTCTATATGGATAGTCAATATTTTTTTCCATATTATTTACAAAATAAGCCTAAGTGCTTCATTACAAAGGTATTACGGAAGTAAAAAAAATGAAGAAATTTCTGTTTTCCACTTCCAGTTGTTTCGAGGTACGAATATCAAGAATCGAGCAAGTTAGCCTATCCCTAAAACCCTATACCCTTTTCAAAGACTTAAATACATTTAAAATTTCATTTTTGAATCTACGAGCAGCCCATTGAGTTGCCGCAGTTGAAGCATTTATAGCAGGTGCCGTTGCGGACGGTAATCGCCCCACAAATATCACAGGCAGGAGCATCGTCCTGGAAATGCTCAAATTGTGCGTTAAATTGCTGCATAACAGCCGATTCAGACTGCGACGGCCCAGCTTCATCAGCAACAGCAGAGCTTACCAGAGCCCCGATTCGATTAGCCAGGCCGGCAAATCTGCTTTTCGGGGCCGGAGAGGGCCCCTTAGGGGCTGAAGAATCTTTTTCCGCCTGAATTGTCTTTTCTTTGACTTTTCCTGCGGTTTTTGCTTCCGCAATTTTTTGTGCCAGGTCTTTGGTCTTTTCAACTAACTGCCTGGCGGTTGTTGTATTTTTACTTTCCTTAGCGCCAGCCACTACTGCCCGATTAGGGGTATTTTGCTCAGCATAGCCGGGTATAAATCGACAGCCAAGCCAGCAGAAAATATAGTCAATCAAGCTTTTTGCAAAAGGTATATCCCTATTCGACGTCATCCCTGATGGCTCAAACCGAGCGTGCCGGAACTTGTCCACCAATGTAAATAGGGGCACGCCATATTGCAGGGCCAATGAAGTACAGGTGCCTATAACATCCATAAGGCCCCCGACGGTGCTGCCCTCCTTGGCCATAGTGATAAACACTTCACCAGGCTGACCATCCTCATATAGCCCCACCGTCAGGTAGCCTTCATGTCCTGCGACAGAAAATTTATGCGTTATGCTCTGGCGGGTATCCGGCAGCCGACGCCTGAAGGGCCGAGATGGTGCGGAGCTTTCAGCAGCGGCCTTGGTCTCCTTATGCTTTTGCGTGGAGACCGGCTGCAATCTCTTAGAACCATCACGATAGATTGCCACCGCCTTTAATCCAAGCTTCCATCCTTCCATATAGGCTGCGGTAATTTCCTCGGTTGTACTCTCTTGGGGCATATTGATGGTCTTGCTGATAGCACCGGATATAAATGGCTGGACCGCAGCCATCATTTTTAGATGTGCCATATAATGGATATGCCTCTTACCGTTACGCGGCTTAAAAGCACAGTCAAAAATTGGCAGATGGTCAAGGCTGAGTTTTCCCGCCCCTTCGATAGTTTCATTTTCGTCCATGTAGTCACAGATTGATTTGATATCTTCGGCGCTATAACCGAGTCTGTCAAGAGCCATTGAGACGGTTTTGTTCACAAGCTTGAGCATCCCACCGCCAGCCAATAGCTTGTATTTGACCAGAGCGATATCAGGCTCAATACCGGTGGTATCACAATCCATCATAAAGCCGATAGTACCTGTCGGCGCAAGGACAGTTACCTGAGCATTACGAAAACCGACTTTGGAGCCGGCATCAAAGGCCTGCTCCCACGCATCCCTGGCAGCGTTGCGTATATAGTCCGGGCAGTGCGACTCTGGGATATTAAGGGCGTGCTGGCGGTGCATATTTATAACCTTCAGCATCGCATCGGCATTCTTACTGAACTCTTCAAAAGGCCCCTTGATTGAAGCAATTTCGGCACTTGCCGTATAAGCCGCTCCTGCCATTATGGCGCTGATTGCCGCGGCCAGTGCCCTTGCCTGGTCAGAATCATAAGGAAGCGCCAAACTCATAGCAAAAGAGCCGAGATTAGCGTAACCGAGGCCGAGCGGACGGAACAGATGGCTGTTGGCAGCAATCGATTTGTCCGGATAGCTTCCATTATCAACCAGAATTTCCTGGGCGATGATGAACAGCCGAACAGCGCTTTTAAAGCTGGCAACATCGAAGGAGCCGTCTTCCTTGCGGAACTTCATAAGATTTAGCGAAGCCAAATTGCAGGCTGAATCATCAAGGAACATATATTCGCTGCAGGGGTTTGAAGAGTTAATCGGCCCGGAGTTTGGACAGCTGTGCCAGCGGTTAATTGTACTGTGGTACTGCAGGCCTGGGTCACCACAAATCCTTGTGCCTTCGGCAATTAGCTCCATTAGCTTGCGTGCCGAATGCTCCTGCACCTTTTCGCCTGTCGTTACAGCATAGGTAGCCCATTTTGCATCCTTTTCCACCGCCTGCATAAACTCATCGGTTACGCGCACGGAAAAATTGGAATTCTGAAACATTACGCTGCTGTAAGCTTGCTGGTTGTACTCCCCGTTGTAGCCGGCCTCAATAAGGGCCCAGGCCTTTTTTTCCTCCTCGGCTTTGCAGGTAATAAATTCCTCAATATCAGGATGGCTGACCTTTAGCGACTGCATCTTTGCCGCCCTGCGGGTTTTTCCGCCCGATTTGATTACCGCCGCTATCTGGTCATAAACCCTCATAAAACTCAAAGGTCCCGAAGGTTTGCCTCCGCCGGAAAGTTTCTCTTTACTGCTTCGCAGCGTTGAAAGGTCGGTTCCGGTTCCTGAGCCATGCTTGAACAGCATTGCCTCGCTTGCCGCCAGGCGCATTATGTCTTCCATCGAATCTTTAACCGACTGGATAAAACAAGCTGAGGCCTGTGGATATTCGTAGCTATTTTCGCAGGCAACAGCCTCCTTGTGCTCCGGGTCCCAATGGAAATTATGACTGCCACCGGCAACGCCATAGACGTCAAAAAGACCTACATTAAACCATACAGGTGAATTAAATGCCCCGTATTGGTTCACGCACAGCCAGGTTAGCTCATTGTAGAAAATCTCGGCATCTTCGTCAGTGGCGAAGTAACCGTCTTTTCTGCCACGGTCAGCAATCGTTTTACAAACACGATGGATAAGCTGCTTTACTGAATGCTCCCGCTGGCCAGACTCGACATCACCATAAAAGTATTTGCTGGCCACAACCTTTGCTGCCAATTGGCTCCAGGAGGTTGGAACCTCGATATTATCCTGCTCGAAGATTACTTGTCCGCTATCACTGGTGATCTTAGCCGAACGCCTTTCCCATTCAAGCTGCTCAAATGGATGAGTCCCTGGGGTCGAAAAGAAATGCTCCATTCTCAAGCCAACTGATTCGGGGGCGCCTGCGGCAGTTCCTGATCGGGCTTGCTTATCTCCAAAAGGATTTTCAGGGTTGAATTTATACGACATTTACACGCCTCCGTGCGAAAAATGGGACCACAACATATAGTAAAATGAACGGGAATTAAGCCAGATATAGTTATAAAACCCGTAAAACCTGTATCGGCAAATTAATGGCAATTTGATTAGGTGTAAAGACCAAATTCAAAAATTTTTGTATAAATTTATTGACCTTGCTGTTAGTCCTTATAGTTACTAAAGCTATGAAGATAAAAATTTTTTAAAAAGGGCAACTTGTTTCAGATATTTTCACAATGATGTTAAGATAACGATATGTCAGCACAAACAAACGACAAATTCAAAGCAATCCGTGAAAAGATAAGGAGCTTTCCAACTGGACCTGGCCTTTATTTTATGAAGGGCCCGAAGGATAAAGTTCTTTATATTGGCAAGGCCAAAAATCTGCGCTCGCGGCTGGCCAGCTACTTTCAACAGGCCGGTGACCTGGTTGTTTCACGAGGGCCGAAAATCGCTGAAATGCTGAGCAAAGTTAAAACCGTTGACTTTCTGGAAACCGAGACGGAAGTTAGCGCAATGCTACAGGAAGCCCGCCTAATTAAGGACATCCATCCACCCTACAATACAGACCTCGTCGATGACAAAACCTTTCCATACCTGGAAATTACCACAGGTGAAGAATTCCCAGGCATCTATATCACCCGAAAACCCCGACCACGCGGCAGCAGACTGTTTGGGCCTTTCGCCGGCGCAAAAGACCTGCGGGCCGTTTCCATAGAGCTGCAAAAGATATTCAAGTTTCGGACCTGTAAGTTGAACATCAGCGAGTCAGACAAAAAACGCAAATTCTTCCGCCCTTGCCTTTTATACAGCATAAAGCAATGCACCGCTCCCTGTGCAGCCAAAATCAACAAGAGCGAATATAAAAAAATTATTACAGACCTTGTAAAATTCCTGCGTTCGAAGCGTTCAACGGTCCTGCGAGAGCTGAAAGAACAAATGGCAGAGGCCTCTGCTGCGACGAAATACGAGAAAGCTGCGATGTTTCGAGACCGTATCCGGCTGATTAAACGGCTGGACCGCCGAGGCACACCTGACGAGAATGTCCAGCCGGAAGTTTTCGCCGCTGACCCAACCGAAGCCCTCGAAAAACTGCGGAATCTGTTGCAAACACCTGAGCCAATCCGGATTATTGAGGGAATTGACGTTGCCAATATTGCCGGGGCCGAAGCAGTAGGGTCGCTGGTCAAATTTATTGATGGAAGGCCGTTTAAGAGCGGTTATCGGAGATTCAGGATAAAAACCGTAAAAGGTATCGATGACTATGCGATGATTGCCGAAGTGGTCAGGCGCAGATACAAATATGCCCTCCGGGGCGAAGAACTTTGGCCCGACCTTGTCTTAATCGATGGCGGCCTGGGGCACTTAAGAGCCGCCGAAGCCGCTTTTAGAGAAATGAACGCTCCAGCTGTAAAAATCGCCGCAATTGCCAAGAGAGAAGAGGAAATTTTCCTACAGGCAAGTCCCAGGCCATTGAAACTGGCTGCCCATTCGCCTGTTCGCAAACTGCTGCAGTACGTCCGGGATGAAGCCCACCGCTTCGCACAGCACTACCACCACATCCTGCGAAGCAAAAAAATGTTAAACAGAAAACCCTAATCGTTGCTCTATACAAACCACGAGGCTATTTGCAGGAGGAGGCGGGGCTTTAGGCCATAGGCGTAAGCAGTTGCTCGCAGTGTTGCTTTTATAGCTTTGTAAATGCCAGCGTAGCTTGCATCCGGCCAGAGAGCATTTGAGATATTTTCAGTCTCGTTGATTTCGTACTCGCAGCCCCTTATTACAACAACTGGTATCCCGGCACCGGTTTGCCCGAAGAGAAGAGCTGAGGCGGAGGCCAGTTCATAAGCGGTCAGGTCTATGCCGCCAAACTTGGGCTTGCCGAACAAATCCGGCTTGCCGAACATCTTTGATATCGGCTCAATTCCAGATGAGCCCACTGCGAAATCCATTGTACCAAAGGGTATCATCTCCGTATCTGCCAGGATTACAGCCGCCTGTTTGCCGGAGAGTTTCTGAATCTGCTCTCTTATTTTCCTTGCCTCATCATCCGGCTTCTCCGGCAGAAGACTCACTACGCCAGCCGGATGATTTGAACCGTCAATACCCGCATCACAGGTGTGTATTAGACCATTTTTGCCTCTTGTTATGCAGACGGCTTGCTCATGCTCACAAAGGTCTCTGCCGGTTTCAGCATCTTCTGACGCATTGATAATGTGCCTTTCGACAATGCCTTTTATTGGCAGAATTACGAGAATCTCGTGGCCTTCGTCGAGAATCATCTGCAGCCATCTGGCGTCTTTACCGGTTCGTTTGGATATGGCCAGAGCTTTTTTACCGGGTTTGACTTCATTCAGTTTCCTCGTCCGACCGGCTGCCTTAGATACAATCTTGCTGGTCAAGACAATAATATCCTTTTCTTCCAGACCGCCAATCTCATCATCCACGCATCTAACGATAATTTCAGGCAGATTGTCCCCCTGCTTGATTTCCGGTATGGTCTGCAAACCCAGAACTTCTATTTTTTTCATAATTTAGCCTTCGATAACCGAAATTCCGTCAATCGCTTTTTTTGAAAAGCCGGTAATTCTAACATCGCCACCGAAACGCTTAATATCAACGTAATGCAAGCCGACAGCTTCAGCCAACTCTGCCACTGACCTGGATATGCCAATCCCTCCGGAGCCGCCGAGTATCCTCGGAGCGATATAAACACAGATTTCATCGGCGAGGCGCTGTCTCAGAAATTCAGTAATTACCGTTGGGCCGCCTTCGACAAGCAATTGAGCGATACCGCGCCTGCTCAATTCACCCAGGAGAAAACACAAATCAGCTCGGCCTTGTGTAGCTGGCACGGTGAGCAACTCAGCGCCTTTTTGGGCGATTTTCTCTTGCTTGTTAGGGTTTGTCTGGACCGCTTCCTCGCTTGTTACAATCAGCACAGGTACCTTTTTTGCGGTAGCCAGCAACCTGCAACTCAAAGGAATCCTCAAATGGCTGTCGAGAACAACTCTGACGGCTTTTTTATCTCTGCTCGGCCGGGCCCCGTTAGAAGTAAGCCCTTCCGGGAGACTGGCAGAACTCCGCTGCACACTTCTAACGGGGCGGGCCGTCAATAATGGGTCATCGGCGATTACCGTATTGATACCGACCAATATCCCCTGCACACGCCGGCGTAGTTTATGCACATCTTTTCTGCTTTGTTCTCCCGAAATCCACCGCTTTTCATTTCCTTCTGGGTATGACAATTTACCATCGAGGCTTTGCGCCCACTTCAATATTACCCAGCATTTACCCGTAGTGGCAAACTTGATGAAGGGTGCGTTAAGTAACCGGGCTTCTTTCTCACACAGGCCAACCTGCACATCAATTCCTGCGTTGCGCAATTGCTCTAACCCAGCACCGTGGGCGTGCTCTGAGGGGTCAATCGTTGCAACAACAACTTTCGCTAACTTAGCGGCGATAATTGCATCTGTGCAGGGTGCGGTTTTGCCGCTATGGCAGCACGGCTCAAGTGTAACATACATTGTAGCTCCCTGGGGGTTAACAGCGAGCTTCTTGCAATCGGCAAGGGCGTTTATTTCCGCGTGGCCACCGCCGAATCTCTTGTGCCAGCCTTTGCCGATAATTTGATTTGATTTGACGATGATCGCACCGACTGCCGGATTCGGCTCAACGGACCCAATGCCTCGCTGCGCCAGTTTCAGGGCCATCTGCATGTACTTCACACTGACTTCCACTGACTTTGACACCAACTGTCACTGACTTTTACCGATTGTCAGTTTGCGTTCCAGCTTGCAGCTGGATGTGTTTCTTTCTATCGTTTGTATAAATAACCCGCTTTATATCAACTCCGCCAGAGCTAAAATTTATAAGGAATCCTAACTCATATTCACTATTTCGTAAATAACTATAAAGTTGATCTATCATCTTACGTGGCATCTGTTCCAAAGCTTTTAATTCAATAATTATTTTGTCTTCAACTATGAAGTCGGGCTGATATGAACCAATTATTTTTTTAGTCTTTGGCGAATATATTTTGATTGGTTTCTCACGTTCATATTTTATTCCTTGCAGGCTTAGCTCCTCAGCAAAAGCTCTTTGATATAATACCTCTTTGTGACCTGGCCCATAGTTTTTCCTGACTTCTATTGCAGCACCACGAATCCGATAGCTTAACTCTTTGTATAATAAAACTTTCTTGTCCTTAGTTTCGTCCATATTGGTCGGTGTTAGTCCGTGTTTCAGTCCGTGTTAATCAGTGTTAGGAATTCCTTTTCGCTAATGACTTTGACGCCGAGTTTCCGTGCCTTATCGAGTTTGCTTCCTGGTTCTTTGCCGGCTAATACAAAATCGGTTTTCTTGCTCACGCTGCCGGACGGCCTTCCCCCTGCCTCCCTGATTGCATATTCAGCCTGCTGGCGTGTGAAGTTTTTCAAAGTACCCGTAACAACAATCGTCTTGCTGGCAAGTTTACCGCTTCGTTTTGCTCTCGGCCTTTCCGGTTTTATCCCTGCGGCTAATAAACCATCAATAACCGCCCGATTTCTTTTATTTCTGAAATACTCATAAACACTTTCTGCCATCGTTGGCCCAATTTGGTCTATACCTTCAAGTGCCTCTTTATCAGCACCCATAAGCACGCTAAGAGAGCCGAAGTGTTCGGCAAGAATCTGGGCTGATTGGCCCCCAATGTGACGAATACCCAAAGCGGCAATTAGCCGCCATAATGGTCGAGTCTTGCTCGCCTCTATTGCTTCTATTACATTTGTGGCGCTTTTATCTGCCATCCGCTCCAGCCCAGCTAACTCAGCCTTTTGTAGTTTATAAAGCTCTGCAAAATTCTTCACCAGGCCAGTATCAACCAATTGTTCGATTAGAGCGTCTCCTAAATTTTCGATATCCATTTGGCCCCGACCGGCAAAATACTTCAATCTCTCTTGTAGTTGCGCCCTGCAGTTTGGATTAATGCACCTGATATAAACCCCATCTTCATCTTTCTTAACTTTCCGCCCGCAATTGGGGCATTTTTTTGGTATTTTGAAGGGCATCGCACCGGCAGGTCTTAACCGCTTCTTCACCTCCACCACCTGTGGTATTATCTCGCCAGCCTTTTCAACCAGCACCGTATCGCCTTGTCGAACGTCCAGCCGTCTTAGTTCATCGAAGTTGTGCAGACTCGCCCGCCTAACCGTTGTGCCTGACAGCTGGACGGCAGTTAAATTTGCCACTGGCGTCAAAATCCCGCTTTTGCCAACTTGGACATCGATTGATTCGACGATTGTCGCCGCTCGCTCAGCGGGGAACTTGTAGGAAATACACCACCGAGGTGCCCTGCCTGTAGCGCCAAGGGAGGCCTGCTGGTCGAAGCGGTCAACCTTTATCACCATTCCGTCAATTTGGTAGTCCAGCTTTAACCGCTTTTCACTCCAGCTAAGACAAATATTTAGTGCCTCATCTATATCTTTGGCCTGCCTGATTTCAGGATTAACAGGCAAACCGAATTTTTTGAACCTCTGCAGGGTTTGGTAATGATTCTCAGCCAGAGGCCGCGAAACCTCACCGGTTGCATAAGCGAAAAATGCAAGATTTCTTTTGGTGGTGATTCTCGAATCTAAAAGTTTTAACGAGCCCGCTGCTGCGTTTCGCGGATTTGCAAAGACCGGCTCACCAGCCTCTGCGCGGAGTTTGTTCAACTCGACAAATGCCTTTGTAGGCATATAGACCTCACCGCGAACTTCGAGGACAGCTGGAATTTGCTTATCGCCCAACAGCACAAGCGGAACGGCTTTTATTGTGCGGACATTAGCAGTAACATCATCACCCACTTCGCCATCGCCGCGAGTTGCAGCCCTGATAAGCTCGCCTCTTTCGTAGCGAAGACTTATCGCAACGCCGTCGATTTTTAATTCGACAACATAATCGCAATCTCCGCTGCCAAGCTGCCTACGCACCCTCTCGTCAAAATCCCTGAGTTCATCAGCGTTATAGGTATTGTCCATACTGAGCATTGGCACAGTGTGTCTGACAGTTTTAAAACCTTCAAGAGGCTGCTCAGAAACCCGCTGGGTAGGTGAATCAGCCGTTATAAATTGTGGATTTGC
>Ga0315541_1003796_pt1 | contig 11417 bp, 11 predicted proteins | sample SalMarSW160190MG_FD_203095 | JGI IMG/M metagenome (GOLD analysis project Ga0315541, IMG submission 203095) | Salt marsh sediment microbial communities from the Plum Island Ecosystem LTER, Massachusetts, United States - Salt Marsh Sediment SW1601-190 ...
AAAGAACGAGAGATAACCTTTTTGATAATAGCTTTGGTGTTGGGAGCAGTGGTGGGTGGGCTGGTGGGCGATATCATCGGTTCCCTTTTTCCTGAGGGCGCTGTAAAGACGCTCTTTACAGAGAGCATAAACATCGGATTGAAACCAACCACAGTTGAACTGTATGCTGTCAGCTTCACCATCGGACTGCTGGTCAAAATAAACTTCGTCAGCATCCTTTTTATTATCTTGGTGGTGATATATTTCCGATGGTGGTTTTTATAGAATATAAGAGCTAAGATAAGAGAGTCGGGAGTTAAGAACTCAGAACTATTCATAATTCCGAACGTATTATCAGGAGGATTGCTTCTTATCAGAGGAGGCGACTATGTTGGGAGGAATCGGAGCACAAGAACTGATCTTGATTTTTCTGGTGGTGCTGCTTCTGTTTGGAGCACGCAAAATACCTGAGATCGCTCAAGGGTTGGGTAAAGGGATGAAAGAATTCCGAAAAGCCATGAAGGAAACACAGGATGAACTAACCAAGCCGGAGGCCCCGGAGAAGAAGAGGGAAGACGAAGCAAAGAAGCCCAATACCGGTGAGAACAAATAGTAGTCAAGTCAAATGGCATAGCCGTGCCTTTGCACCTCGTCCTGCTTACACCGGCAAGTCTGTGCCCGAACTCAATGTTCTAGGACGGTTGGTGAGAGAGAATACGACATAAGAAGGGAATCAATCCTAAAAGGGGAACTGAAACATGTCAATTTTTAGCAAGAGGGATATAGATAAGATCTCTGAATGTCTGAGAGCTGAAAGTGTGCACAAGGAGAAGGATCACTTCCGAATGAAAATCGTCTCGGATGAAGGTCACAGGACTGTAATTTTAGAGATTTATCCCCAGGTTACACTGGGCAGAGGGAAAGGGGCTTTGGTGGTGGTGTATACCCCTAATTCTCATCTTCAGCTTCACGCCTGCTCCGGCTATGTCACAAGCGAGGAATTGGGGGAGGTCACCTTCGTAGGGGAGTCAGCTGGAAAGATTTCCGGGTTGGTCGTGGAGAGGCAAGCCGCGTGCTCGCTCTATGCCAATGCTATACGGGAGTTGATCTCGGGAGATTTTACGAAATTCGGGGTGGAGGTTATGCTCTCCGGTGTGGCTCTTTCTCTGGCTGAAGAGATCATAGGGAAAAGCAAGTCTAAGTAGGTAATTGATAGGCTTCAACCAGCTCACAGATAAGTGCCCCACACTTCAGGTAGCTTTCAGGCAACGATGAAACGGCGAGAAAGGGTAGGGGGCCGGTGTCCCGGACGGACGGGGTGGGGGTGTATGCTCACGAGAAGTCGGCCTGGAGAGGTTACACAGGTCGAGGGTGGTCACGACGCGTGCCGGTGGCACCACGAAAAGTTTCTCTGGAATTAGTCTCGTCATTCCGAGGGGATTAGAGCTTTCTTGAAAGAACCTACCATTCAGTTTGGAAATCTTGTCCGACGGATCCTGCGGAAAAGAAACTTTTGTAATTTTCCTTATCTAGAACATGGATTTCTTTCTCCAGGGGTCTCATCTTCATCCCGTTTAGGAAGAAATCTATTCCGTCGTTCCTGCCCAAATGTACGGAAAAGTAGTCGTTGGCCTTAAACTCAACTGCCATTCCGGCAGCTATGATTCCTGAAAACAAGATCTTCTTATCGGCGATCACTTTTACCCAACTGTCTCCCTTTGCCTCCACGCGTAAAAGCATCTGCGGTGAGTTGACCAGCAGATTATCCAGGTGCCAGGCAAAAGAGGTTGTATCTACAGGTTCTGGTTCTCTGGCCAGACTCTCTGCTGTTGCTGCAGAGAGCCGAGAGACAATATTATCTGTTTTCCTGATCCCTGGTTTTGCCAGGTATATTAGGCAGAGTATCCCCAAGACCAGACCTGCAAGTACGGCGAACCAGTAACCGGCAGCACCTGCGACGGATTGCACTTGCGAGGACAAAGGTGGTCTCTCTTCTGTGGATTCCTCCACCGATCTTATTCCATCGAGTTCCTTTCTGACTGACGCCTGTGATTTCTCATGCCGATCGAACATCTTCAGAATACGGCTTTGGTCCAAATCCAGATATTGGGTGTAAGTTTTCAGAAAGGACCTTTGATATAATCTCCCGGGTATCAGCTGAATCTGGTCATGCTCCAGGGCTTTCAAGTGTTGCGGTCGAATTTTCAGCTCCTCTGAGATATCTTCTAACTTCAGCTTCTTTCTTTCTCTTTGTCGACGTAGTATTGAGCCTATGCTCTCCTGGGCTTCTTCATCATCGTATTGAAACATAGCTAGTCCTGATTTCCTGCGTTTTGTGATCCGATTCAGGCTTTACACGATCTAATCTAACATATTCCGGAGTTTTTCTGTGGGTAAGCCAATGACGTTATCCAAGCTCCCTTCTATATGATCCACCAGAAGGTTTCCCATCCCCTGTATTCCGTAAGCGCCAGCTTTGTCCATCGGCTCGCCCGTGGCAATATAATCTCGGATTTCGGGTTCATCTAATTGGTTGAACTGGACCTTAGTCATGTCATAATCGGAGATCACTTTCCCGGTAGATTTATCCATCAAAGTGATGCCGGTATATACTCGATGCACTCTTCCGCTTAGCTTTTTCAGAAAACGCAAAGCATCATCCTCGTCTTTGGGCTTTCCTAAAATCTCCCCGTCCAAGACTACTGTAGTATCGGCCCCCAGGATGATTCCATCTTCCACCTGATCTGCCACGCTTCGGGCCTTTCTTCTGGACACCTCCAAAACATGTGTGATCGGATCAGGAAAGATTCTGTCTTCGTTGTAACCGACCGGTATCTTGATCTGGAACCTGACTCGTTCCCTGGTCAATATCTGAGCTCTTCGAGGTGAACTGGAGGCTAAGATGAGCTTCCTTTTGTCCAATAGATCAGCAATGCTTCTCTTTTCAGGCATGACAAGCCAAAATGCGGACACCCTTTCGGAGTGTTAGCGTTCGGCTCCATTGGAGTGAAGCCAAACTCTGACACTCCAGTGAGGGCTACCTTATTTGCTATCTAAGATAAGGGTTACCGGCCCCCAGTTCTGAATTTCCACCAGCATCTTTGCACCAAAGATTCCCTTTTCCGTTTTCAATCCTTTTGATTCCATTTCATCGATAAACTTCAGGTAGAGCTTTTCCGCAAGGGCCGGCTCCAATGCGTCGGCGAAGCTGGGCCGCCTTCCCTTCCTGGTATCTGCATACAAGGTGAATTGAGATACGACCAAGACCTCTGCTCCGACGTCTTTAGCTGAGAGATTCATCTTGTGATTTTGATCTTCAAAAATCCTCAAGTTGAGGCACTTGTCCGCCAGGTATTCTACGTCCTGATCGCTATCTCCAGACTTAGCACCAACCAGGAGCACGATTCCCTTTTCTATCTGCCCCACCACCTTGTCTTCAACCGTAACCTTAGCCTCTTTAACCCGTTGCAGAACTACTCTCATTTCTCTCTCCGCAATTCCTGTCAAGAAGCTAGCAAATCGTTTTTCGATTGTCAACAGAAAAAAGGGCAGGGAATTGCCTGCCTTGAGCGAAACAGACGGCAAGTGGATCGTCAACTGGTCAATGGAAATCAGAGCACAGGCAATAGACAGAGGAATTCCTACAGAACGATCCGTAGCAATGTGAAGTAATAGAGTCGGGTGCGGCTGGCGGGAGTCTTCCAGCAGAAGCGCCTGTTCTGAGCAACGCTAGAGTAACCCTATAGTATTCCCAGCATCGAGGCCAGTAACAGAAAGCTTAGAAGGATTAGGATGGTCACTACAAGCCAGGCAATTAGGTTGAAAGTCATTTTGTTGGTGTAATCCCCCATCGTCTCTTTATTGTTGATCAATAGCAGGATGAAAACCAGAACCACGGGAAGAGCAATCCCATTAATCACCTGCGAGATGAACATTATGGGGATCAGCGGAATATTGGGCCAAAGTACCACCCCAGCTCCTAGGAATATCAGAAGCGAGTAAAGACCGTAGAATTGTGGAGCTTCAGAGAATTTCTTATTTACTCCATCCTCCCAACCCATGCCTTCGCACACCACATAGGCAGTGGACAAAGGAAGGATGGAGGCAGCAAAAAGCGAGGCATTCAAAAGGCCAAAGGCAAAAAGAACTGATGCATACTTCCCCGCAAGAGGCGCTAATGCCAAAGCCGCATCCCTGGCGGTTTCGATTCTAATACCTCCTTCGAAAAGCGTAGCAGCACAGGCCACTATTATGAACAATGCAACCACATTGACCATGAAACTGCCGGAGATGATGTCTGCCCTGGAGTATTTGTAATTCTCCAACTTAATTTGTTTTTCCACCACCGTGGACTGCAGATAGAACAGCATCCAGGGGGAGATGGTGGTCCCGATCAATGCCATAAGCATGGCGAAACCACCGGAAGACAATTCCAGCTCCGGTGTCAGTACGCTGTCCTTCACCGCAATCCAGTCTGGTTTAGCCATGAAACCGGATACGATATAGGTGGCATAAACTAAACAGGCCACCAGAAAAATTTTCTCCACTGATTTGTAGGTTGCCCTCAATACTAGTGTCCACACCAAAAAAGCACCCAAAGGCACAGAGATGTATTTGGAGACGTGAAATATCTCCAGGCTTGCCGCTATCCCCGCAAATTCCGCAATCGTTGTGCCCAAGTTGGCAAAGATTAAAGTTACTAAAAGATAGAAGGTTATCTTTACTCCGAAATTCTCTCTTATTAGGTCGGACAGACCTTTTCCGGTAACCACCCCCATTCGGGCAATCATCTCCTGGATGAGGATCAGCGCCACGGTGATGGGAATGAGCGACCATATTAAGGAATAGCCGTGGTGGGCCCCGGCGATGGAATAAGTGGCGATGCCCGCAGCATCATTGTCCACGTTGGACGTTATGATTCCAGGGCCTATCACAGCCAAAAAGATGACAAGCCCTCTCAGGCGTGATTTAAATGATAAACCTCTTTTCATTTTAAAAGACCAAGAAAAACTTCAACTAAAACAAAGGTGTCAATTCAAGTTCAGCAAAATCTCCCCTAATCACTCTTTTCCAAAGAAGGGAAAACGGGACTTCCGCCTTTGGAAAAGGGGCAGTAACGGGGATTCTAAACTTAAATGTACCTCGCTGTGACGTGTAAAAATAACCAATACGTTTGCTATAGGTTGGGTGATCAAAACGCTACCCAAAACCCCTTCCAAAAGTCTTATGAACTCCGATCCATTTCCATAAATTCTATCCGTGATGACTACGCTGCTTACGCTATTCCGCAAACTCCGGAAAGATCGCCTCGACTCCGTCCCTCAGGGTGATTATTCCTTTTACACGGTCCTGCTCATCCACCACCGGAAGAGCTAAGAACTTGTATTTCTTGAACGTTTCGGCAACCTCTTTCACTGAGTCTTCTGCCTTCAGCTTGACCAGGTGGCGGTTCATGAAGCTGCTTACTGGAATCTCGGGCTGATTTAGGATCAGCTCACGCAAGGTCACCACGCCCACCAGTTTTTGCTGGTGGTCCTTCACGTATATATATGAGATGGTATCCAGAGGGTCGGTCGACTGTTTGAATATGTCCATCGCTTTTCCTGCCGTGTCAGTCTGTACACAGGCCATGAAATCCGGGGTCATGATGCTGCCCGCGGTCCCTTCCTTGAACTTCAGAAGTTCTTCCAATTCCGCCCTTTTCTCCTGTTCCATCTCCTGGATCAATTCCCGCTTTTTTTCTTCCGGCAAATCCAGGAGAAGATCCACAGCCTCGTCCGGTTCCATTTCTTCAATTACATCCGATGCAATCTCATCGCTTAAATCCTCGATCAATGAAACCTTGGTCTCGGAATCTACCTCCTCCAAAGCGTCCGCCTGCGTCTCCACGTCCAACGCGTGAAAGACATAGGATCTCTCATGCTTGTCCAGTTCCTCCAGAATATCAGCCAAATCCGAGGGGTGAATTTCAGAAAGCTTGCGGTGGGTGAGATTAAGTTTTAACGTCTTCTTACGAGGATCATGGGAAAGAGGTTGGATGTATTTCCAGGATAGGAGTTTGTTGCGAATCTGGTAGGCGAAAAACCAGTTGGTCAGAGCATCCACATATTTCGTCCATCCTAACCTTCGGAATATTCCTCTGATGCCATAATCGACGTGAACCAGGCTGAGCCGACCTTCGGCTAACAGGAGATGAAGGTCGTTGGCCCTCTCTATCTTTGCCCCGTAAGTGTCCACCACCTGTTTATCCAGAATTTCGCCTTTTAAGAGCATCTCCCCCTCCTTTATCTCTAAATCCGTGCATTGCCCTTCGGCACCCTGCTTCAGCTTGATCACGTTTCCGTTTATGGTCTCCACACTCTGCCAGGGAAAAGCCCAAAGTCTCTTGGTTCTCTTTTGCCTGACACGAACCGAGATCACACCAGGAAAAAGTTCCCCTAACTTGGCTCTCAGGTCCACCACCTTGCCAACAATTCTCCCTTCCGAATCAATCACCCGGCGGTTCAGAATCTCCGAGAGGAAAACGAACATCTTTAAGGCATTCTCTTCCATGTCATTCTAAGTTAATAGTCCGGGGTACTGAATCCAGAAAAATGGTCTTAACGTCGGATTGCCCCAGCGAGTAATATCAATCCACCAATTTCTTGATCCCCCAGAGGATGAGAAGTATGGGCCAAAAGCGGATCAGATCTCCGCCCACAAATCCCAGATTGTGAAAAAGAATCAAAAGCCCGACTAACACCAGAACTATTCCCCAAAATACTTTTTGCCCTCTATCGTGGCGGTCGGATTTGGACACATGCATCTCCTTTCAGTCCTTTGTTAGTTTCAGACCAAAATATCAGTGGCTAATTCGCTTGTCAAACAAAAAGTCAGGCTGTGCTTGAATTTTTTACCTGCCCAAGGGTTAACCCCAGCAAAAAGGTCTCGTAGTCTAATAAGGGCACAGGCAAGACCCATAGACTTCAATCATTGGAAGTTTGAATCTTTCCAGCTTAGAAAAAATTTGACTTTAAGGGAGTATTGTTTATATTATGGCATCACTTTGAGCAGAAGGGAGAATCTTGATGGGAGCAGAACTTGATTTGACCATTGAAGATATAAGAAAGAGATTAGGGAAACTAAGGGAGTATCTTTGACCTGGAGGAAAGAGAGAAAAGAATAGCCCAGTTGGAAAAAGTCTCTTTAGAGGCTGACTTCTGGAATGACAATCAGAAGGCACAGGCGGTGTTAAAAGAGGTCAACTCGCTGAAGAGGTGGTCCGAAGGATGGCGAGACCTATCCAACAAGTTAGAGGACGTTTCCATACTGAACCAGCTTGCCGCGCAGGAGGATGATCCTCAAGCTACAAAAGAGGTGGAGAAAAGTCTGGCCGATCTGAAAAAGGAGTTGAATGATTTCGAGTTTCAGACTTTGCTTTCCGGAGAGGATGATGCCAAGAACGCAATTCTCACCATCCACCCGGGAGCGGGGGGGACAGAGTCACAGGATTGGGCGCAGATGCTTCTGCGCATGTATTTGAGATGGGTTGAAAGGAGAGGTTGCCAACATGAGGTGATTGACTTTCAGGCCGGCGAGGAGGCCGGGATCAAGAATGCCACCATTGAGGTGACCGGCGATTATGCCTATGGATTCTTGAAAGGGGAAAGCGGAGTGCACCGGCTGGTACGCATCTCGCCTTTCGATGCCAACAAAAGGAGACACACCTCTTTCGCTTCCATATTTGTCTATCCCGAAATTGAGGATAATATTACGGTGGAGATAAAGGATGACGATCTGCGGGTTGAAACGTTTCGCGCCTCGGGTGCGGGCGGACAGCACGTGAATAAGGTAAGTTCCGCCGTTCGCATGACGCACATGCCAACCGGCATAGTGGTTCAGTGTCAGTCCGAAAGATCACAGTTTAGAAACAAGGAGAATGCGCTGAAAGTCCTGAAGTCGAGACTTTACCAGGTTTATAAGGAGAAGGAGGAAGAAAAGCACGAGAAATTGGAGAGTCAGAAAAAGAAGATCGAATGGGGAAGCCAGATCAGGTCGTACGTTTTTCATCCTTATAATATGGTCAAGGATCATCGCACCAACGTGGAAACCGGAAATGCTCAGGCGGTGATGGATGGTGAGATCGACGAATTTATTCAGGCTTTCCTAAGCCAAAGAAAAGAAGTTCATTAAGCGGGAAAAGGGCGATGGGCACGATCAAGTTCATGAGACATTGAAGAGAATCATAGAGGAGAGAGAAATTTTATGAAGTGCTGGAAATGCGGACAAAGCGTGGACGTAAAAGACAAGATTCAGAGGAAGGATGTTTGTTCGCAATGCGGGTCGGATCTGCGGTGCTGCTATAATTGCCATTTCTACGACAAGCAGGCATATCATCACTGCGGTGAGCCGCAAGCGGAATGGGTCAGATACAAGGAGAAGGGAAACTTCTGCGACTTTTTTAGACCCAGACGGAAGTTCTTCAGAGTGGTGGAAAAACCTCTGAAGAAGGACGATCAAAAGAACAAATGGGATTCGCTTTTCAAGGATTAACGAGAGGAAACCAACGAGTCTGTGAATTCCGAACGGTGAGGGCGGACAGCCATGAAGGTTATCCCCACCACGGCAACTTCAGGCGAACCGATTGTCGAGGTGAAGTCGAAGATCCCGCCAAGGCGATGCTTGAAAATCCAGTGAGTCTTCCCTGTTCAGGGTCTTTCAGAGATGTAGGTTGATTTGGGATTCGCCGCTAATATGGTTAGATTGGATAAATTGACGGAACGGTCGCAGGATGCGCTGCAGTACGCGCGCGAATTGGCGGAGAGCAACAACAACTCCCAGATAGAGGTGGAGCATGCGCTTCTGGCTTTGTTAGTGCAGGAGGAGAGTTTAGGCGAAATCATTTTGAGGGAGATGGGAGTGGAAGTCGGCTTGCTCAAGGAGAAAGTAAGGGATGAAATTTCCCTTTTGCCCAAGATGTATGCAACGGATCAGGCTCCCCAGATTTACATATCGCCTGCTCTTCGCAAAGTTCTGGACTCTGCCGGGAAAGAGGCGCAGGCTCTGAAAGACGAATATATCAGCGTGGAGCATCTTCTGATCGCCATCGCCGAATCCAAAGAATCCAAAGCAGGGAAGATGCTTCAGGGACTGGGGGTTTCCAAAGACAAAATCTATCAGGTCCTAACCAAAATCAGAGGAACACAAAGGGTGACAGATCAATCTCCCGAATCGAAATATCAGGTTCTGGAAAAGTACAGCCGGGATTTGACGGAACTGGCTAAAAAGGGAAGATTGGATCCGGTAATCGGCAGGGAAGAGGAGATAAGAAGGGTGATTAAGGTGCTCTCCCGGCGCACCAAGAATAATCCGGTTTTGATAGGTGAACCGGGAGTGGGGAAGACCGCCATCGCAGAAGGCCTGGCAATAAAGATAGCACAGGAAGACGTTCCCGAATCCTTAAAAGGGCGAAAAGTGGTCGCCCTGGATTTGGGCTCCCTGGTGGCAGGCTCCAAATTCAGGGGAGAGTTTGAGGAAAGACTGAAGGCGATTTTGAAGGAGATTGAAAGATCAGAAGGGAACGTCGTTCTTTTTATCGACGAGCTTCACACCATAGTGGGAGCTGGGGCGGTGAGCGGCGCCATGGATGCTTCCAACATGCTCAAGCCCGCTTTGGCCCGCGGCGATCTGCGCTGTATCGGCGCCACCACTTTGGATGAATACAGAAAGAACATCAAAAAGGATGCTGCTTTGGAAAGACGATTCGCGCCGGTATTAATCGGAGAACCTTCTGTAGAGGACACAATTTCCATCCTCAGAGGTCTTAAAGAGAGGTACGAGGTTCATCACGGAGTCAGGATTCAAGATTCCGCCTTAATAGCGGCAGCCAAGCTTTCGGAAAGATACATCACCGATAGGTTTCTTCCGGACAAGGCCATTGATCTGGTGGATGAGGCGGCGGCTGATCTGAGGATGCAGATTGACAGCATGCCGGAGGAATTGGATACGGTGGTGAAGAAGATCAGACAGCTGGAGATTGAGAAGGAGGGAGTCAAAAAAGAAAAAGATGCAAAGCAGAGACTAAAGCCCATTGAGGAGGAGCTAGCTGCTTTGAAAAAAGAGGAGAGCTCTCTTAAGGAGCATTGGCTGAGGGAAAAGGCGATCGTCGGTCACATCCGGGAGCTGAAGGAGAAGCTGGAACAAAATAAAATCGAGGCAGACAAGGCGGAAAGGGAAGCTGATTACGAAAAAGCAGGTCGGCTAAGATATGGTGAAACGGGTCATCTGCAAAAAGAATTGGCCGATCAGAACGAGCTTCTGGCAAAGATTCAAAAGGACAAGAAAATGCTGAAGGAGGAGGTAGACGAGGATGACATTGCTGACGTAGTCTCCAAATGGACCGGCATTCCGGTTACCAAGCTGACCGAAACCGAGACGGAAAAACTGATAAAACTGGAGGAGCAGCTGCACAAAAGGGTGGTGGGGCAGAACTTGGCTGTGGATACCGTTGCCAACGTGGTAAGAAGTGCCAGAACGGGGCTCTCTGATCCCAAAAGGCCCATCGGATCATTTATATTCCTGGGTCCCACCGGAGTGGGAAAAACCGAATTGGCCAAGGCTTTGGCTGAGTCGCTATATGGGGATGAAAGTGCCTTGATCAGAATCGACATGTCCGAATATATGGAGAAGTTTTCTGTATCCCGGTTGATTGGGGCGCCACCCGGTTACGTAGGATATGAGGAAGGCGGACAGCTGACCGAAGCCGTCAGGCGCAGACCCTATTGTGTTATTCTATTTGACGAGATCGAAAAAGCTCACACTGAAGTTTTCAATATCCTGCTCCAGGTTCTGGATGACGGCCGGCTCACGGATAATCAGGGCAGGACCATAAGCTTCAGGAATGCGATCCTGATCATGACCTCCAACATTGGAGCATCTCTGATTGCTGACATGTCGAAGGACATAACTCCGCAAAATGAGCAGGAGATTTATCAAAAGATGAGAGATCAGATTCTGAATCTTCTCAGGCAATCTTTGCGGCCTGAATTTCTGAATCGAATAGACGAAACAATAGTCTTCCATTCGCTGTCATTCGAAGAGATCAAGGAGATCGTGACTCTGCAGTTTGAAGAGGTAAGGCGAAGATTAGCGGAACAGGGAATGAACGCGAGCTTGACCAAGAAAGCCAGGGAACATCTGGCAAAGATCGGCTTTGATCCGGCTTTTGGAGCAAGACCCTTGAAAAGGGTGATACAGAAAGACGTTTCCCAACCCTTGGCTAATGAGATCCTAAAAGGAAAATTCAGGTCAAAGGCCGAGATCAAAATCGATGTGAAAGATGACAAATTAATCTTTGTCTGATGAAATGCGAGCGAACAACAAAATCTTACCCTTATGCTCACCGGAAAAGGAGGTAAAATAAATTGAAGAGCTTGTCGAAAATTGCGGTTATTGTGACC
>Ga0315541_1003797_pt1 | contig 11415 bp, 9 predicted proteins | sample SalMarSW160190MG_FD_203095 | JGI IMG/M metagenome (GOLD analysis project Ga0315541, IMG submission 203095) | Salt marsh sediment microbial communities from the Plum Island Ecosystem LTER, Massachusetts, United States - Salt Marsh Sediment SW1601-190 ...
CAGTAGTTATTCTCCAGCATTTTCCTAGTTAAAAGTGGCTCTTTAATAGCAGGGCATAGTACGTCTGATGTGCCAATGGCATTCATAACTAGACCCGGAATAACTACTCCTGCTCCTAATGCTCCACAGGGTTGATCGTGTCCCCCGGTGGCAACTACCACATCGCTCTTTAGACCAAGCTCTTCGGCTATTTTTGAATCAACTCTGCCTACCGGGTATCCAGAAGGTCTAGGTTCCGACAAAAGCTCTTGACTCACTCCTGCAAATGATAGAATCTTTTCCGACCATTTTTTTTCTCTTATATCAAAGCACATAGTCCTTGCGGCAAGAGAATAATCAATAGTGGGAAAGACCCCAAGTTTAAATATAACAAAATCCTCAACACATAGAAACTTCCAAGCTTTACGGTAGATATCTGGTTGATTCTCTTTTATCCACATTATCTTATTTATAGTGTACATGGGGTGTAGAGGCATTCCGGTAATTTGAAAGATCTCCTCTTTACCCATCCTTTCCTGCCACCATTGATATTGGGGTTCGGTTCGCTTATCAAAGGAGATGATAAAATTATAAAGAGGTTGACCATCTCTGCTTACGGGAACTACAGCTTCTCCCTGAGTGGATACACTCAAAGCCTTAATTGGATCAGAACGAGTCTTAGTAGCTACCTCAAAGACCACCTGTTTTATTTTATCCCACAGAAGATTTGCATCTAGTTCCGTCCAACCCGGTTTAGGGTGAAAAAGAGGATACTCACGATAAGCCTGGGAAAGGATATTGCCTTCCTTATCAAAGGCTACTGCTTTACACCCTGTGGTACCAATATCAAGACCTAACAGGCTCATTTTATCCTCTATAAGATATTTTAGGACTAACAAATATTTTAAGTCCTTTTCTTTCCTCTGCCAGTTTTATTGCCTGGAGAAAATCAGACAAACCCAGTCGGTAGCTTACATATTCCTTAGCCTTGATCTTACCAGAGGCAATCATATCCAGGGCTGTTTTGCACTGACGGGTGGAACAGCCGTGAGTTCCAATTACAGAGACTTCCTTGTAGTGAATAACGTTAGAATTAAATTTTATAAAAGGACTGTCTTTGGGCAAACCGCCAAATAAATTCACATTTCCCCGTTTAGCAACCATCCCGAGGGCCTGTTCCTGAGCCTCACCTGAGCCACAGGCAACTATTACCACATCTGCCCCTCTACCTCCAGTTTCTTGCATAATCCTTTTTACAACATCTTCCTTTAAAGGGCTAACGTAAACATCGGCTCCGGTGAATTTAGCTTGTTTAAGTCTGGGTAAAGATCTTTGAACCAATATTATTTTCTGTGCCCCAAAAGCTCTGCACACTTCCACATTGAGGCACCCGACAGGTCCTGCTCCTATTACAACTACCACATCCCCTACCTTTACCCGAGAAAGCTCACAAGCATTTATTGCACAGGAGGTGGGTTCGGTTAAAGCTGCCTCTTCAAAGGAGATACCTTTTGGAATAGATATTACGCATCCCTGCTTGACAGCTTGAGGTGGAATCATCACATATTGGGCAAATCCTCCATCTCGATGAATACCCATAGTTTGCAGTCTATCACAGGAGGTCTGCATGCCTCTCTCACAGTAAAAGCAGGTCCCGCAGGGAATATTTGGAGCTACCACCACTCTCTCTCCCTCACGGTAACCTTGGATGCCCTCTCCTACCTGGGCTATGGTACCTGCCAGTTCATGTCCGGGGATTAAGGGTAGCTTAGCTGCAGAGTAACCATACTTATACATTTTTACATCTGTACCACAGATTGCACAGGTCTCAACCTTTACTGTAAGACCTCCTCTGGGAGGCTGGGGATCAGGAACCTGCCTTAGCTCAAGATTTTTAACTCCAGTTAGGACAGCTGCTTTCAAATGTTACCTCCTAAAAGAATCAAAAATTCTTGCCATTTTTCTTTAGGGAGAGAAAATTATCTTGTTATATATCATCTTCCCCTCATACATGCTTTTAAATGTCCCAGCAATGTCTTCAAGCTTTATCCGGTGAGATATAAGGGGCTTTGTCTTAATTACTCCGGAGGCCATAAACTGCACACTAATCTTCCACTCGTTGTCCAAAGGAGAAAAATTGGAATTAACCGCTCCATATACCTCAAGTTCTCTACGGAAGATTCTGGTAAAAACTTCATCCGGTAACAAAATGTCTGAGTAGGATCTGCCAATATGGATAACTTTTCCCCTTTTGCGAGCTATGAGGAGGGATTGTCTTTGAGTGGCAGTTGAACCAGCAGTTTCCATTACCACATCTGCTCCTTTACCTTTTGTTTCCTCCATAACCTTCTCTACTAAATCTTCTTTCTTTGCATTTATGCAAATATCTACCCCTAAATCCCTTACTATTTTCAACTTATCTTCTATGATATCTACTGCTACTACCTTACCTGCTCCCATGGCCTTAACCCATTGACAGGCCAGCATCCCTATGGGGCCTGTTCCAAGTATAACTACACTTTGACCTGGCCTTATTCCTCCTGCTCGTTTAATACCATGCAGAGCCACACAGGCCGGATCAGTCATGGCTCCCTCGTCAAAGTCTACCTCTTTTGGAAGTCTTACCAGATTTACCACTGGTATTTTAACGTATTCAGCAAAGGCTCCATGAGATCTAGAACCCAGATAATCGTAATCCTCACACAAGTTATACTGACCCTGTAGACACCATTCACACCTCATACAGGGTATTAAGGGGTAAGCGGTAACTCTATCCCCTGTTTTAAAAGAGGTAGCGTTATCTCCAATTTCCACTATTTCTCCAGAGAACTCGTGTCCCGGTATACAGGGAAAAATATGGGTTCCTTCTACCATAATTCGTTGTAGATCCGATCCACAGTTTCCCGCTGCTTTTACTTTAAGTAGAACATCATTTGGTCCTATTTTGGGAACCTCTACCTCTTCGTATCTTAAATCACCCGGGGCGTGAAGAACCGCCGCCATCATCCTCTCTTTCATCAAGAACCTCCGTTCAGCTTTTCAATCCCATCTTTTGCTTGAGAGCTTTCAACTTCTTGGCTGAGCTTTCCTCATCTTTGTAGATATCTATATGGTCTAAAAACAAAGTATCATCTCCATAAAAATCATAGTATTCGGCCATATTTTCAAGGCTGATACCAGAAACTACAGGCCAGGTAGCTCTTATGGAGGAGGGTTTCCTTAAGATACCCACATACTTGGCCACCTTATTTTTTGCCCCTTGAGATTTTCCCCAGATTCCCCCCACATGAGAAAAATCTGCTCCCAGCATCCTGAAGAGTTTGGTGAAAATCTCATAGGAAATACTTAAATTCCCAGAACAGAAAAGACCGTAACCTACCCTGTGTACATAAATGGGGCAAGAGAAACTCTTTCTTAGATAATCTATACTGGACAAACCTATACAGAAGGGGTCGATCATCAGCCCATTTGCACCGGAGGAGATAGCTATTTCTGCTGCCCTACCTAAAGTGGAAAAATCAGAGGTGACATTGGCCATATAAAGCATTTTTTTTCCGGAATGCTCTTGAATTTTATCTAAAGTTTGAGCCACAAGTTTTGCCCTCTTCTTCAGAGAACAGAGATCGGAGTTTACACATATTTCATCATCCTTTACAAAGTCAAATCCAGCTTTAGCTAAAATAGAAACCACCCTTGCTGTTCTTTCTGGATTCAAACCTAAATTTGGCTTTATGATAGCCCCTATTAGGGGTCTATCCTTTACTTTCAAGAGTTCTCTTATTCCCTCAATTCCAAACTGAGGGCCCTTATAATGCTGCACGAAAGACGAAGGAAGCTCAAGCTCCAGAAATTTTGCTCCTCCTATGAAGTAAAGACTAAACACTTCGCCAGCTACCATGGCCCAAAGATTAGATATGCCACCCAAGCCTGGGTCAATATTGGTAGCAGGAAAAGATAGCTTGACCAGGTAGGTATCCTCATCTTGCTGTTGAATAGAAAGGATCTCTCCTTTAATTGAACTATCTATGAAAGGCAGCTTATCCTCACACTTGTACATCTCTACCCCTTTGCGGGTGGATATATACTGCATCCCACTTGTCATCTCAGCTAGGAGGAGATCAGCCGCTTTGTGAATAGATTCTACTTTAGGGGTTAACTGGTAAGTCACCGTGATATTTTCCTGTGTCAATTTTTTGCTCCTTTAAGTTTTACTAGTAAAGCATTATATAATTCAGTTTCCTTTACCTTCAAGGATGGTAGTGAAAAACTCGGTAACTTCATTTTTTAACTTCATTATTTAGTTGCTTGTGACCACCAGTATAAGTAACTGTATTATCTATGTTTTCTAAAGGCCTCAAAAAAAAAGAGTGAGAATGACAGAGGGGTCTGGCCTTCTAAATTAAGCCTTGAGGGCTCCTTTGGTGAGACCAGTAATGAGCTGCTTTTGGAGTATCAGAAACAGAACAAAGACAGGTAGACAGACACACACTGAGGCAGCCATCAAACTTCCCCAGTCGGTGGTGTATTGACCCACAAAGTCCAGTATTCCCACAGTAAGTGTTCTTTTGTAATCGTCCGTTATGAAGGTCAGAGCAAACATAAACTCCTGCCAGCTAACGAAGAAAATATAAGCTGCCGTGGCAGCAATGCCTGGTCTTGATAAAGGTAAAATAATCTTTATAAAAGCCTGCAGCCTTCCACATCCGTCAACCATCGCTGCCTCTTCCAGTTCCGGAGGAATACCCTGGATAAATCCTCGAAGTAGCCAGACAGAAATAGGAACGGTAAAAGAAAGGTAGGCAATTATTAGAGAAAAATAGGTATTTATAAGTCCCACCCTGGACATTATTATATAAATGGGCACAATGATTGCTGCCAAGGGAAATAGCTGGGTAAGTATGATAATTGATAGCAGAGACCTACGCCCAGGAAATTTTAATCGAGAAAAGCTGTAGGCGCAAAAAATAGTGACAAAAACCACCAGAAGAGTAGTAGTTGAAGCTATTAAAATGCTATTCAAAAGATAATAAATAAACAGAGGATGCTGGGAGAGAGTCAGAAAGTTCTGTAGAGTAAAGTGAGAAGGTATTAGAGTAGGTGGAATCCGGAACTGTTCCTCAGGGGTTTTCAGGGCAATAGAGACCATCCATCCAAAGGGGAAAAGTACAAAAATCAGTAACAGTCCCACCAGAATGTATATCATACTCTGACGAATTAGTTTCTTTCTTGTCATCGCCCTCATTCAAATACCTTCCTTTTATTGAGCTCCCCAATATAAATAAGGGAGAAAATGAGAAGAAGGAGAAAACTGATAACAGCGTATCGAGAAGCCGGTCCAAATCTGAACTGCCCAAAGGCTATCTGATAAATATAAGTGGGGAAAATATGAGAGCTTTTTCCCGGGCCACCTTTGGTCATCACATATATGAGCTCAAAATAATTAAAGGTCAAAATAGAGGTGAGCAACAAAGTGACTCTTATCACAGGCATAGTTTGAGGGATAGTAATATGAAAGAAACTTCGCCATCGATTGGCCCCGTCCAGATTTGCTGCCTCATATAGCTCTTGAGGTACAGTCTGAAGTGCGGCTAAGTACATAATTGTAGAAAAAGGGAAACCTTTCCAGATAGCAGAGATGATGACCGCGTAGAGAGCAGTATTGGGGTACCCCAGCCAGGCTACATAGTTTTTTATCAGGCCCAGATCAAATAAAAATCTATTAAGTAAGCCTAGTTGAGGATGGTACATCAGTCTCCAGATCATAGCTACAATGACTCCAGGAGTTATCCAAGGCAGGATGACAATTGCTCGAGCCAGGGCTCGACCCTTAAATTTCTGATTCAGTAAGATGGCGCTGGCCAGACCAATTATGAATTGGAAAATGACAACGATCACAGTCCAGATAAAAGAATTTTTAATCACTATCCAGAGAATCTTGGACTTAATGATTTTGCCATATTCCTGGAGGCCGATGAATTCTGGTTTTGGTAACACCAGAGAGGTATCAAAAAAGCTGAGATAAAAGGTGTGAATCAGGGGATAGAATACAATAATTCCCAAAAGTACCAGGGTGGGCATAATCAGGCCATATCCAGTCAAAAATTCTCTACTCTTTTTACTATGTATTCCCATCACTTCTGGCTTGGCAAGTTACTATTGGAGCTGGAGCAGAAGAGGATAAACTCTTGCCCCCTTCTGCCCCAGAGATATGTTTTTATCGACTCTTTCGTTTTCGGTTGTTATAGCAGTTCATTGATTTCGACGGCTGCATCATCCAAAGCCTGCTGGATTGATTTAGTTCCTAGCAAAAGGTATTGAATAGCATCTCTCTGAATGTCGGATACCTGAGGATAACCGGGAAAGATCGGTCTTGGATGGGCCGTTCTTAGTTGTTCAAAAATTACCTTGGGGAATCTTTTCTTCAGTGCTAGGAAAACATCGGCGGATTCCTTATTGGCTGGTACAAGAGCAATTACTTTTTCGTTTATTCCTTTACTGCTCCAGTACTTGATGAATTCCCAGGCTGCATCCTTATACTTTGCCTTCTGATAAATAACTAAATTCCATCCACCGTAGGTACCAATAGACTCTCCTCCTTTTGGTTTAGGTAAAAGAGAAAGAGCCCAGTCCATCTTGGGTGCCCGGGCCATTACGGTGGGCTGAGTCCAACTGCCCTGAAGATGCATAGCTATTTTACCGGCAGTAAATAATTTTACCGCATCATCCGCTGTCCGAGCAGTGGCACCAGGTGGGCTCATTTCATCCACTACCTTTTTATAGAACTTCATAGCCTCCACAGAAGCCTTGTCTCCCAGGACACATCTAGAGAAGTCTTCACTCAGGACAGAGCCTCCATTAGAGAAAATAAAGGCATCGGTTTCACAGATAGTTCCCTCGTGCCTCCCTCCATACATACCAGATCCCCACTGGTCAAGAGTTCCATCTCCGTCAACATCGCGGGTCAATTTCTTACCGTAGTCTAAATACTCATCCCAGTAAACCGGAGGTCTGTTGGGATTAAGACCCACCTCTCTGAACATGTCTCTATTGTAAAACAACTGGGACCAAACTCCTACATCAAAAGGTATCCCCCAGACTTTACCTTTGTAGACACAGGAATCCCAGGCACCCTTGAAGAAAGTATCACTGGAGAGGCCAGATCTTGCAATATAATCGTCAAGTGGAGTGATGAAACCAGCAACAGCAAATTCGGGATTCCAGATCTGGTCTACTACAAAAATGTCTGGAGCAACTCCTGCTTTAGCAGTTACCAGAAGCTTATCTCTGTAAGCCGCGTAGGGAAACACAGTAACCTTAATCTTAATATCAGGATTCATTTTCTCAAAATCAGCTACAGCGGCCTCCTGAGCTTCTCTTAGCCTCAGCTCCGCCTGGACCATACCCCAATAATTTAAAACCTTCTTTTCCTGCGATAAAGCAAAATTTGAGCAGAAGCTCAAGATTAAACCCAGCATCAAAAGTACATTGATAGACCTAACGATAATTTTTGCTCTCATTTTTTGCTGCCTCCTCTTGTGAGACTTGGTTCATTTTTCTGCGGAAAGCTCCCAAAAAAGAAATTAATCTTTCGACACTTCTCTCTTTGGAAAGCATTCCTTTCCCAAGCTAATGGGCCTATTTATTTTCTTAATCTCTCACCTCCTGCCGACCCTATTTTTAGCTCTTTTCTTACCAAAGATCTAACTTCATTACTAATAGTAATACATTTTTTTGAGTCAACTGGGACTTTCTGAAGAACTATCTCTTTTGTCTTCCCAGAACGGAAAAGAGCCTGTTCTAGCATAGCTTTATCCCCTGAATAGAGAAGATCTGACCAGTTATTTAAGGATACATTTAGCTCCTCAAGCTGGATGGGGGAATATCCTTTGCGCTTTCCCCGAGGAAAGGTCCTGAAGTTATGCCTCAAAGTGAAGAGGTTAAAGTGAGCCTGCGTTCCCTCTGGAGTTTGAAACTGTTTCATTACCTTGTACTGAGGCTTAAAGAGACTAAATATGATCTCAGCAGCATTGTTGGTATGCTCTATCACCTTTTTGGGAAACCTTTTGTAAAGGAAAAGACCTCTTGAGTTTCTCTCGATAAAATGCAAACAAGGATGTGCCCATTTTCTTTTATCCTCGGTGTAAAAGAGCTTTAGCTCCCTTTTTATCTGCCCTATACAAGAGTTTATCTCCCCTATATCATCTAAGCTATATAGGGCATTGAATCTCTTCTTTATCCTCACCATGTAATTGTAAAAGAACCTGTCCCTTTTTGCCTCTAAAGGAAGATCCCTTATAATCCTGGTAATAACACGCCTTGCATGATTTGTACAAAGCTGGTGTAGACAAGCGCTAAAATAACCGGAAATTGCCCTATAAATGGGCAGAAGATCGCTTATGAGAATAGATAGATTAAATCCCCTATTCTTTGTGCTCTAAGACCTTAATCCCCATGCTCACCTCATCCCCTCTTGGCCATATAGTCGAAGAAGCTTATGAAAAGGGACTTAAGAGAGGTAGCAAGAAAGCCAAAGTTCCAGACCTCCTTTGTCTTAGCTACCTTAATCCAGATCTCCTCTATTACACAATAGGAAAGACTTACCACGGAAGATACCCTTAGGTTGATCCTTTCCGCTATTTGAGATGCCCTCCTCAGCTCACCATAAATGAATCCCAAGGACACCTCTACACACAAGACCTTTTGAATGCACTCCTGTAAGGCTCTTAGGGATGTCTTTCCATCGGCTCGAAATATGCCGATGGCCCTTCTTACCTCATCCTTTATGTGAGCGTGAAGAAAATCTTGTTTTTTTTATATGGAGGCTCTTTTTACACCACGGACAAATAAAGCGTTGGATAAGCTCTTCCTTGCGAGTTTTTAAGTTATCAAGGAACCCCTTTTGGGTCTTTTCTTATAAGTGCCGTTTCTGTAGACTTTCTCGCATCCACAATTAGGACACTTTACAGATCTTAAATCATCCTTTTGTGGTTCTAACTTCTGTTTTAGTAGATAGATTTGCCTTTCCTTTTCCTCAAGACAGCCCTTTAGCTTATCTATTTCCCCTCTTAGATCCTCCATGTTCTTATCAGGTCTCTTTTGAGGATGTTTAAATTTAGGGCCTCGTTTACGAGGTTCTAATGCTTCTTCCAAAGCAGATAGTGCCCTTTCTTTCCAGATGTATACAGAAGATCTATGAACTCCAATTTCTCTGGCTACTGGCTGTATCTTCCCCCCTGATACTACCCTGGATACTGCTTCAATTTTCTTCTCAACGGGGATAGACTTAAAACTCAAGCTTTGCACCTCCCATAATTTATTCCTAAACCATTTGCATTATAATGCTATGGGAGGATAATTATCAAGAGGAAAGTGTCTGATAATTATGAGAAAGAACTAGACAATTTCAACGAAGATTGAACTATGTCTCCCAATAGTAAATTACCTTTACAAGCATATTAGAGGTGAGGAATTTGGGGATAGACTATTAGTACTTCCTCACTAATGTGCTAACTCCCAAGTTTTCCTACAATTCGTCACATCCTGTTCTGACAGCATGCCTTTTTCCCTGTAGTACACCATTGCCTCCTCTATTGTGTTATCTATTTTTTTATCCTGCTCTTCGGTCAAAGGTACCGATACTTCATGTGTGGCGAGTATCTCCTTGACCCTTTCTTTCGCATAATCAAGGGCGTTCTTCTTTCCCTCCTTGACCCAAGCATCATATGGCAACGTATCCATCACTTGAGGTATATAAAACTCTTTCTTCCACCACTTCTGTGTATGTTTCTTATCGAGATACATCCCTGGAATTGATCCAACTTCGCTTATTAAATCTATGGCCAATGTCTCATCATTTACTTCAAACCCTTTTATGAAATATCCAACCGCACCACATAAATCATTGTCCAATACAGCTAATTCAGGACTCCATGTTAGCTCACCAAATAACCCACCAGTTACAGCTATAACATTGGCTCCAGATAGAGCAGAAATTATCAAATTCTGCATCTTCTCAGCTCCAATTTGATAGCCTATATTCTTTGCAAGCGAAAACGTAGAACCAGCACAATTATATATAGGGATACCAATTCGTTTCCAGAATTGGTTAAACCCTACATTATGTAATGAAGTTTCTATTTTTCCAAAACCAGGATGTCCATATCTCATGTCCATTGGAAAAACAAAGTGACTAACCGCCGTTGGTTTTCCTGGTTGTATAAGTTGTGCCATAACTACTCCGGATATTATCTCAGCATTGCTAGTTACTAACGAACCAGCAAATGTAGCAGGTGCAGTCCCTGCCATTATGCCACCATCAGCAAATAAAATAGGAAAATGAGAATATTCTGGAACTTCACAAGCCCAAAAGACATTTTCAATTGCATCATTATACCATGTCAAGGGGGGTGAAGCCTCCATATTCGCATTTATATCCATTCCACACACATGTGCCATTTTCATAGAGAATTGACCAGAGCCTGCTACGTGAGCTGTCCGTGTAATCTTAGTTGAGTATTTAAACTTACATGCAGCATTTATTGTGTATTGCATAATTGGAGGAATTCCTTTGACATCAGCATATGGGCAGTAGGCGTCCAAGTGATGGGTGTTATCCAATGCATCCAGCACTTTCACACCATCAATACTCTCTTGCAGAGTTGGTCTATGTCGTTCCCCGGTATCTGGATCAGCTGCTCTCATTCCAACAGACGCTCTGAAATATATAGTATCTCCGCCTATCATTAAACTATCCTTTGGGTCTCTTGATTTTATAAAATAAGCGCTAGGAGCTTTACGCAAGCACTCTTCAACTAGCATAGGTGGAAAGTGAACCATATAGGTTTTGAAATCCACTTTACAACCATTCTCTGCGAAGAGCTTCAGCGCTTTTTTACTCTCAAACCTTATACCCGTTTGCTCAAGAACAGTTAGTACCCCTTTGTAAATAGCCCCGACCTGTTCTTCTGTTAATATCTTAAGAGGCGGAAAATTACGAGTAAATCCTTTATGAGCCATTTTTACTCCTGCTTTATTTTTATTTTCCAACCAAACTTCTAGCTAATTTTACTGCTCCAGGTGCTGTTGGGTCATATCCATCTGCCCCCACATCTTTAGCAAACTCTTCTGTTATTGCTCCTCCACCCACCATTATCTTTATTTTATCTCTTAAACCTTCTTTTTTTAAATATTCAATTACTTTCTTTTGTTCTGAAGCAGTCATGGTCATTAATGCAGACATCACTAAAATATCTGCATTATATTTTTTAGTTGCCTCTAAAAATTCTTCAGCTTTTATATTTACTCCTAAGTCATGTACTTCAAATCCTTCGGCGGTGAGCAGTGTGCATACCATTGTTTTTCCTATTGAGTGTATATCCCCAAAAACCGTTCCTGCTATAACGGTACCCAAACTCACTCTCTTCGCCCCGGTTCTTT
>Ga0315541_1003806_pt1 | contig 11401 bp, 8 predicted proteins | sample SalMarSW160190MG_FD_203095 | JGI IMG/M metagenome (GOLD analysis project Ga0315541, IMG submission 203095) | Salt marsh sediment microbial communities from the Plum Island Ecosystem LTER, Massachusetts, United States - Salt Marsh Sediment SW1601-190 ...
CAACGAGTTCTCCTGAAAGGGTAACGATCTCAAGCCGGCGAATGACTTCAGGACTTATCACGGTAATGAAATCCGCAGTTGGATTTGGAAAGATCCGGATCATATCCGGAGATACCTCTCGAACTAAGGAGGGATCGTATGAAACAATCCTCAGCCGTCCGATATTAAAACCACCACTTACAATTTCATAACGCAACAGGGTATCACTGGCATAGAGCTGGATTTGGCCGGGGAATATGGAGACAAAAGATGACCAGCCACCGGTATAGGATATGGGAATGTTCCCCAGTCTGTCCTCACCATTGATGAGAATCTTCATTGGACCGGGAGTTGTCATATCCGATGAAACCCGCAGTTCGGTAAAATAAACACCTGGAGTATCAACCTGAATGGTATATTCCAACCATTCTCCTGTTAAAACATAACCGATGGTTTCTCCGCCATCGTTCCATTCCGTGTCAACATATTCATCCTGCCTGGAAGCATTTCCCTGGTTCACCGCTGTATTATCGTGATAGGCTACTCCGTCACCGCCATAATCAAATTCAACAGGATAGATGGTGCCGGGCAGGATGTGGGGTTTCATTGGATCAGGATAGGGGTATTGTCCGGGGTGTAAGAGGTGTTTGACCAGCGTATCTTTTCCACAAACATTTTCAATTTCCACTTTTACCTGTCCTTCTTCTGTTCCCATGTCCAGCAGGATAGAATGTGTTCCCTGTCCGGAGGTTATGGTTGCACCCGGCGGTACAAACCAGGTATACGTATTACCGGATAGTTCCGGAACCGAGTAAGCCATTCCCGTCTGGTTATCCGTAAAAAAGTGATCCCCTGTGATCTGATACTCTTTCAGCTTGACAGGATATTCCAGCTCATAATTTCCGCATGCTGTGGTAATGTTACACGCAATAGTCCCCTCCTCGCAGCCCCAATTCACGGATACAGCATTGGAATCAACAGGAGTGGTGATTTCAGCACCTGCAGGTACAGACCAGGAGTAGGATGAACCCGGATCATACGGGAGTTGATACAGAAGATCCTGTTCCGCGCTATACACCTCATCAGGCCCCACAATTTTCAGGTAATTTTCAGAGGAATAGACCCTCACGTAATCGATTTCCATGGTTTGCGGAAAGACGGTGGTTGCATCGGGATTACCAGGCCAGTCGCCACCAACAGCCACATTCAGTATGATAAAAAACTCGGCATCAAATTCACTCTTATCCTGGGAAGAAATGTCCAGTGAATAGTATTGTATACCATCCATGAACCACTTGATCTGCTGGGCATTCCATTCCATTGAAAAAACATGAAAATCATCGGCATAGATGCCGCTTGAAAGTGTTTTCGAACCACCAACATACGCATGATTGCTGTTGTAGTCTTCCCAGTGGGCTGTTCCATGGATGGTTTTGTCGTTATCTCCCCCTCCGATCATCTCCATGATATCGATCTCCCCGCATGCCGGCCAGGGAACGGTTTCAAAATTTTTCCCCAGCATCCAGAAAGCAGGCCAGATACCCTGTCCGTATGGAAGCTTGATCCTTGCTTCCACTTTTCCATACTGCCAGTATCCCCCGTTTTGAAAGGTGATCATTCTGGCTGACGTATAATCGTTACCGCCGAATGATTCCTCCTTAGCGGTTATAACCAGCTTACCATTCATCACTTCGGCATTGTTGGTGCCATCACGATAATATTGCAGTTCGTTGTTATACCAGTTTCCACCCGTTTCAAAGGTCCATTTGTTTGGGTCCGGCAGACCGGTATAGTCAAATTCATCCGACCATACCAGTTCGAGGCACTGGGAGAAAGTAACATGATGAATTAGAAGAAAATAAGTTATAAATGCAAGGATTATCCTTGTCAGCTGTTTTGATCGTGTGTCTCTCATTGTTCGTTTAAGCCTTATTATTTAACCAAAGTAGCTACCGACAAATGTACTGAACCATCCGGTTTTTTCCATAGTTTTATGCGGAAAACCTGCACCGTAAACGCGCAACCCTGATTGTCGCAAAGCGATTCTCTATAAGAGTCCTTCGGACCTTCGGAAAAATCGCAGAGCTTCCGACTACTCGTCGCCCGAGTTTGAATCGGGCGACGAGGGGTCAAATAATTAATAGCCCCGGGTAATCGGCTGAGACATTTTCCGCTCCATCAGGAGCGGTACGTTGGTAGCCTGGGGATAGCCAGCCAAAAAAAAAGGTCCAACTACAAGGATATTAAACGGTAAAGAGTTGCATGGACCGCACCAGAAAAGACCCAAATCAGAACTACTCTTCATCATCCTATGGATCCATTAACCCGGATTATTCATAAATAATCCTGACGACGAAGAAATACCTCAAATTTGAGTTCATTCCAATCCTCAAATTTGGGTATTTTCTTGTCGGGGTTTACCTTCGGTGAGCTCACTCGCTCAAGGCGAGTTCGGTTCCCGCATTGCTTCCCTCTATCCATCACACATTCATGCAATGCACTACGTTTTTGCATGAATAATGCGGGTTAACTCCGTCAGGTCGACTTTTGCCCTCAGATCATTTTCGGAAAAAGTATCGGTTGATGCAGGTTGCGAAGCGAGGGCCCCTGCCCTGTGAAATAGTTGTAAACACGGAAGGATTTGCTGATGTGATGCGTTATTTCACGGGGCAAGTAAGCGTTACTGTCTGACCCCGCCAATGTACCTGCCGTTTAGGCAGGTGGCGGGAGAGTTGTAACGCGTGGGCAACCGAAACGACAGGTACCCGAAAATGATCTGAGGCCACCCTCTTTTGGTACTTTTCTTTATTCGCGGTTATTGTATAAATATAGGATCTCAAGTTATTTATGTTAAATAAGTTCATAAATTTGTTCTAACCGGGACAGCTATGGATAACTATAAGAGTATCATTTCGCAATTACAAAAAAGTTCTATAGCCATCCATCGGGATATACCTCTGGCGAAGTATACTACCCTGGGTGTCGGCGGCCCGGCTGACATCCTGGTCGTTGCGGAAACAACCAGGCAACTCATCACCGTCATTACAATTGCACGCGACGTAGGATACCCGTTTAAACTCATCGGTAAAGGTAGTAACTTGATCATTTCCGACAGCGGATACAGGGGATTAATAGTAGTTAACCGCACACAGGGCTGGGAGCTTATGCTCCCACCCTCCACGAAGAAAATAGAATATCCAGTGGAAGACCGTTACGGGGAAAGTGCCGATTTACCTCAGGTTGATGAAACAGAAGATGCAGAGGAGGTCCTGGTTAAAGTTGCTTCAGGCAATAGCATTGCCAAATTGATTGAACAATTATTTAAAGCCGGTATTACCGGACTGGAATGGTTTACCGGTATTCCGGCCACCGTCGGTGGAGCCCTTTATATGAATATGCATGGTGCCGATCATTATTTTTGCGAACGTATTGAAAGCGTTACTCTTCTATCCGGTACTTTAATCAAAGAGGTTAATCGGGGTTATTTCAGATTTGCGTACGATTGGTCAGTTTTACATGAAACGGAAGAAATTGTTCTGGAGGTGATATTACGCCTTAAACGGGGTAATGTAGCCAGGGCAAAGCAGTTATCACGTGAGTGGGCACATTACAAAGCCAACCAGCCGCAGCGTTCAGCCGGATGCATTTTCCAGAACTTAACTCAGGAAGAGAAAGCTGGTCTGGGTATTCCTACCAATAGTGTGGGCTATCTTATCGATAAAGTGCTTTGTCTGAAAGGCACCAAAAAAGGAAATGCAATGATCTCGACCAAACATGCGGCTTTCATTGAGAATATGGGGGGTGCGTCCGCTGAGGATGTATTATATTTAATCCAGTTAATCAAAGAACGCGCCCAACATGAATTGGGGTTGGAATTAAAAACTGAAGTTGAGATTATTAAGTAGCCATTATGTCAAAATTCAAAATTAAGGGTGCTAACCCGCTGCACGGAGAGATAACCGTTGCCGGCAATAAAAATGCTGCCTTGCCGATTATCGCTGCCTCTGTCTTAACGGATGAATTATGCCGGATCAATAATCTACCGGATATCGTGGATGTATCTACGATGTTAACCATCCTGGAAAGTTTAGGAAAGCAGGTACATAAAACTGCTCCTGGCAAGGTTGAAATAAGCGGTGGTATTACCAAGAATTCGATTGAAACGCCCTTGGCCAGGCGGCTGCGGGCATCTATTCTCTATTTGGGAGGGCTACTGAGCCGCACCGGCAGTGTGTCTTTAGCACCGCCGGGAGGCTGCGTGATTGGACGCAGGAATCTGGATAGCCATTTTAATGTTTTTCAATCCTTCGGTGCAACCATTGAAGTCACGGAAACAGACTATAGCCTCCAAATTGCTAAACGTAAACCTGCTAATTTATTCTTAAAGGAAACCTCCGTTACTGCAACCGAAAACGCCCTGATCTATGCATCGTCCATAACCGGTACTTCTATTATTGAAAACGCCGCTTGCGAACCTCATGTTAACGATTTATGCTGTGTTTTGGAACAGATGGGTGCTAAGATTGAAGGTGAGGGAACCAATAAGTTGCATATCACAGGTGTAAAAAAATTATCGGGATTCGAACACACTTTGGTTGCAGATCATATCGAAGCCGGGACTTTCGCTATCACCGCCGCTGCCACTGGAGGAGAAATTACCATTCATAATGCCGTTAAAAAAGATTTAATAATGACGGAACACTATTTGAATCTTTTGGGTGTCAACCTGCACTTTCCGGACTTCAATACCATGCAGGTAAAACCTGCCCAACTTTCCTCACGTGGTCTTAAAATTCAAACGGGTCTCTGGCCCGCCTTTCCTACCGATCTGATGAGCCCCATGATTGTCCTGGCAACCCAGGCGCAGGGTACCACTCTGTGTCACGATTGGATGTATGAATCGCGTATGTTTTTTGTCGATAAACTCATCCTCATGGGTGCACAGATTACACAATGCGATCCCCATCGTGTCCTGGTAACCGGTCCGACAAAACTGCGCGGACAGGAACTGAGCAGCCCCGATATTCGGGCCGGTATTGCCCTGGTCATCGCTGCATTAACGGCTAAGGGCACCAGCATTATCGACCATGCGGAACTGATCGACCGCGGTTATGAGAATATTAACGAACGCCTGAAAAACCTCGGCGCTACCATCGAACGGCTGGACTAAAGGAATATTTTTTCCAAATATTATTTTTTAACGGAAAAAATCACAATCAAAAATGATGGAATTATTGATTTCAATTCAATTTTTTTGTATATTGTAACAAATTACTCGACCTCCCACAACGTGCCATTTTCTTTTTTTCAGTGGGATTCATAGGTGAAATTTGGGTTAATGGGTAATGGAATCCTGGTGCCGGAGCAATCCGGCACCTGTGTTTTTTGTGCACAAAAAACACAGGCAAGTAAAAAGTAAAAAGGAAAAAGTCAGAGGGCATAGAACCAGCCTTCGCTAAAGCTTCGGCTGACAAAGCATAGGCCATAGAGAAGAAAGAGAGATAAGATAAACAGGTCCTCGGTTCTGTCTGCAAACAGGTGCGACGCGTTTGGTAGCACAACAGAAAACGAAAAACAACCCGCTCCAGCGGAGCGGCACGTTGGTAGAATAACATGGCACCACATTCAAATCGCTCCAGGGGAGCGACACTATTTTAACATCATCTCTATGTTTTTGAAAAAAAATGGTTTCGCACCTACGGAGCGAAGATGATTTCGACAGACACATCAGAACTACCAATGTTTTGCTCCGATGGAGCAATTTTGTAGCATGGAGATTAATTCTATTCTACCAGGGTTTTGCTCTCGGCCGGAATGGCCACTGGAGCAAAAAGATGAGGGTGGCACAACAATTCATAGAATAGTCGTTCCGGGGAAGCGTTTCGTTGGTAGATCGTTGATGCTATATTAACTGCGTTCGTTTCGTAGGCCTACCTGTCGGTCACCGGCGACCATAGCCTTTGGCGACGACACGCAGGCAGGTATGACAATAGCCTGATAATAAAACTTGCACTGCTTAACCCCTTCAAGTGATTCCCTTCACACATCGCTCCATCGCTCACTCATACCTCAACGAATCCGCCGGATTGGAATTGGCCACTTTCAGGGTGTGGAAGCTAATGGTTATCAGGGCAATAATCAGGGCAATCAACCCTGCCAGGATAAATATCCAGGCACCTACAGGAGTTTGATATGCAAAATTCTGCAACCATTTCTTCATGGCGAAAAATGCCAGGGGTGTGGCAATGATGAAAGCAATCCCGATCAGCTTTGTAAAACTGCCGGAAAGCCGGGTGATGATCATGAAAACCGTTGAACCCATTACTTTTCTGATCCCGATCTCTTTGGTTCTTTTCTGGGCGACAAAAGCAGCCAACCCAAATAATCCTACCGTGGCGATCACAATAGCGAGCAGACTGAATACCCCGAAGATCTGCCCGGAGGTTTTTTCGTTCGTATACATCGTTTCAAGGTTGTTATCAAGAAACGAATAGGAGATGGGCTGTTCCGGTAGAAATTCCTGCCACTTCTGCTCAATATAAGCAATCGTTTTACTGATGTTTTCAGGCTTGACTTTGATGTTCAGGATGCCCCTGCCGTTATAGGGCCCTGTATCGCTAAACAATACAAATGCCTTTATGTTCTGATGCAGCGAATTATTATGAAAGTCCTTTACCACACCTACAATGGTCATTTGTGCCGTAGAACCCTGATCGAGGTTGAGATGCATTGTGGAGCCGACCGGGTTTTCCAGTCCGAATTCTGTAATGGTGGATTCATTGATGATCAGGGAAAGGGAATCATTGAATTCCTCAGAAAAACTTCTTCCATCTACCAGTGTAAGCCCTTGGGTTTTAATAAAATTTTCATCGATCACCATGGCATCCGTTGTCAGCACTTCAGAACTCATGTTGCTGGTCTGAAAAAAGTTGCCAAAATAATATCCTCCGGAAACCGGTGTATTTGAACTGGCAACCGATTCAATATCAGGATATGTAAGAAGTTCCTGCCTGAATGCGTCCAGGTTTTCCCGCAGGGAAAAAGCCCTTTCCAGTACCAGGATGTTTTCTTTCCTGAACCCAAGATCTTTATTCATGAAAAAATCCATCTGCTGCCGTACGAGGAGTGTTACAGCGATCAGAATGATGGAAATACTGAATTGAAATACCACAAGAGCATTGCGTAAAAAGGAACCTGCTTTCGTTGATATGAACCGGCCCTTCATGAAATGGAGTGGCTGCATGGAGGATAAAACAAACGAGGGATAACTGCCCGCGATGAAGCCGACAAAAAGCCCGAGACCAAGCAGAATTGGCAGGGTAAACCAATTGCCAAAATATTCGATCTCAAGGCTCTTTCCTGCCAGGTTATTGAATGCCGGAAGCATTAGTTCAGTCAGTACAAGAGCGAATATCAAACCTAAGGCTACAGTGGCTAACGATTCATTTAAGAATTGCCAGACCAGCTGTTTTTTCTGAGCTCCCAAAATCTTCCGCATACCCACCTCAAGCGCTCTGTCTGTCGAACGTGCAGTGGAAAGATTCATAAAGTTGATGCAGGCTATGATGAGAAGAAAAGCCGCAACGACGATAAAGATATAGACGTAGATAATGTTGCCATTTGGCTTTATTTCATTTCTGAGATTGGAATGCAGGTGAATGTCTTTGAGGGGTTGAAGAAAGTAATTGTAGCCGTTACCAGCAGCAGTGTAATCTTTAAACGTAACGCCCATACGCGATTCGATCTGTCCCGCTGCATATCGTTCAACCAGACCCGGAAACTTGGATTCCAATGCTTCAGGATCTGTTCCCTCTTTTAGTTTCAGGTAGGTCTTGACTGAGAAGGCAAGGTAATCGGGAATCCTGGTTAATCCCGTTGCTGCAAGGTTCCCTACAAAATCAAATCTGAAATGTGAATTCCCGGGAACATCTCCACATACACCGGTAACCATAAATTCACCGTTTGGGACTGTGATGATCTTTCCCACAGCAGCCGAATCACCGAAATACCTTCTTGCCGTAGATTGTGTGAGTACAAATCCATTCGGTGTTTTAAGCACGGCTGACTTATCCCCCTCAATCAGGGGAAAATCAAAAAATTCAAAAAAATTTGAATCGGCAAGAACCACATACCGTTCCCTGAATTGCTTCTCCCCAACCTGTGTAATGAACTCATTGTCCCGGGAGAATACCCTTGAACAACTCTCCACCTCAGGAAAATCCATCTCCATTGCCTCCCCGATAGATATCGGGATGACAGCATAATCAACCTGGTTAGCCGGATAGATCCGGTTGAGGGCAACCCGGTAGATCCGGTTTCCATCTTCGAAAAATCGATCGTATGAAAGTTCATCCTGTATGTTCAGGACAATCAGGAAAGTGCACGCAATGCCCACCGAAAGACCGAAAACATTAATAAAAGAGAATAATTTGTTATTGAACAGGTTCCGGATGGCAATCTTTACATAATTGCTAAACATGGATCAATGGTTTTACTCGTTGATTGTTAATCAATAGTGGTTAATTGAATTATCTTTTTAGGTAAAATAGGTAAATAAATAAAACTTGATAAAAATTAAAAACATGAATTGTGCCAAATGAATTAATTAAATGAATACCAAGGCATTGAATTTTAAAATGAAGATTGAGTAATGGTTTTTAAGTGTCCGGAATTAGGCAACCGGGGTACGGAAACGGACAATGGAGTTAAAAGTTAAATGTTAATAGTTGTTTTTTTAACCAATTAACAATTAACATTTAACAATTAGCCAGATTCCATCTTTGTTTGTAAAGGAATGGGTAAGTTTCCTGGATAAACGATTCAACTTTTCCCGGGATTGTTTACCTTTGATTGAAAAATTCAGAATCCTGCAGGAAGAAGAATTGGTTAGGACTTGGTAGATCTGTTGTTACTTGCAATTATCGTTCTAAAACCATGTTAAACTATTATTATGAAAACAAAATTTTTTTTCTTTTTATTAATCGCGTTTTTTTACACGTTCTCTATTGAAATGGATGCCCAGAAGATTACGATAATCTATGACAACTACCTGCATAAGGATAAATGTCAGGCTGACTGGGGATTCTCCTGCATCATTGATTACAAATCCAGCACTTTACTCTTTGATACAGGGACAAAGAAAGATGTCTTTATTCACAATCTGACAGAACTGAAAGAGAACCTCAACCGCGTTGATATGATCGTGATCTCTCACAACCATGGAGACCATACTGGCAATCTTCATACGGTGCTTGAAACAAAAAATGACCTGACCGTTTATATGCCGTACAGTACTTCCGATGCTGATATTAAACGGATAAAAGATACCGGTGCCAAAGTTGTTCGCGATGAAAAACCAAGAGATCTGGGAAATGGCTGGTACCTGTCCGGCGAGATGGGAACTACCATCAAAGAACAGGCCCTGGTGATGGATACACCCAAAGGATTGGTGGTCATTACCGGTTGTGCCCATCCCGGAATTACTGAAATGGTAGCCAGGGTGAAAGAAATTCATAAAAAGGATATCTACCTTGTTCTCGGGGGATTCCATCTGGGTGGACGTTCTGAAGCGCAGATCGCGGAGATCATCCAGGATTTTAAGGATATGGGTGTTCGTAATGTAGCCCCCACACACTGCACCGGCGATAAAGCAATCGAAATGTTCCAGGAAGCATACGGTGATCATTTTATTAAAGCCGGAGCAGGGAAGGAGATAGAAATTGAAGGGAGTGAGTGAGATGATGAGAGTGTGAGAAGTGAGTTATGAATGATGAATGATGAATGATGAATGATGATTGATGTTTCATATGGTTCCATGTTGTTTCATGTTGCTCCATACTGTTTTTAGTTTTTAAGATTCTGGTGAGTTCAATTTTAGTAAATATTGTAAATACCCCGGCGGGGTTTAATAATAAATAGCCCCGGGTAAACCCTGTGAAACAGGGTGCAACCCGGGGTTGTTGAATATCCAAAAATATGGTCCAACTGCTTGGTAATTCTATGGGAATATATTCCATGGACCAGAATACACCAGGCGTTAAGACGAAGTGCCTGAAAGAGGTTAGAAATAAGCGGGTAATCGGTTTCCCAATGCATCTTTCCATTTCCTAAAAACCACTACCAAACTCTATCCCCCCCAAAAAAAATCAAAAAAAATCAAATGAGTAAAGCCTTTACAGATTGGATTATTGCTGGCAAAAAGTTTCGCCAGGGATTTCTTCCGGCTTCTCGTTACGCACCGGGACATATCCTCATCGGAAGCAGCTTCGAGGCTTGATTTGCACATCCGGACAGCACAGGATTTCCTGGAAGGGCTTCACAGGGAAGGAATTGTGTCAAGAGAAGAAGTTATGGAAGGGAAACGTCCTTATTACCGTTATGCATTGGTCAGGCATACTATTCAGGTGGACCTGGACTTGAGGCAATTATTTGACAGCGATAAGGAGAGATCCATGGTAAACGTTAAGATCAGAGAAAGAAAAAACAACGGTGCTGTTTTTCATGCACCGAACAACCAGGATTTGATTAGCTTTGGGATTGTCGAAATAAAAGAGGATCTTAATAACTTGGTTGCAAATGATGATTAAAGAATTGATTATCCATCAGTGGAAAAGTACCTTGCGTTCTCCAAACCTTAGCCGGGACAGGAGAAGCAATATCTTTATCGGGATCCTAATTTTTATCATGATCCTGAATTTCTTTTTTCTGGGTCTTTTTATGAATGATCTGCTCCTTGAGTTCTATCCGGACAAAGATCCGGTAACCCTGTTTAATGGATTTGTCGTATACTACCTGCTGGCGGATCTGTTTCTGAGACTTATGCTTCAGGCAGTACCTGGAATGAGTATCCAACCTTATCTACACCTGAACATTAGCAGAGCCACTCTTTCTCATTACCTGTTGATGAAATCGCTTGGCAGTGTGTTCAATTACCTGCCTTTTGCTATTATTATTCCATTCGCTCTTGGAAATTCCGGGAACCAGTCATTCACCTGTTGCTGGACATTATGGATCGTTGGGATCTATCTCTTTTTGCTTTTCAATGCCTACCTTGTTGTTTTTGTCAAACGGCGTGCACTCGATAAACCCATTCTGGAAATAACCCTGGGGATGGTTATTCTGGCACTGGGACTGATGGACTTTTACGGTGTATATTCGCTCACGGATTCATCCACCTCCCTATTTACCAGCCTGTTGAATAATCCCCTGTTTCTGTTTCTTCCCTTGATTATGCTTGGATTGATGTATGGTATTAATTTTCAATGGCTCAGGGGAGCATTATCCCTGGAACAGATGGAGAGGAGCAGTGGAAGGGAGAGATCTTCCCTGAAGGCATTTGATTTCCTCGATAAATGGGGCAAGATCGGGATCTACCTGCAATTGGAATTGAAACTCATCCTCCGGAATAAACGACTGAAACAGG
>Ga0315541_1003809_pt1 | contig 11398 bp, 9 predicted proteins | sample SalMarSW160190MG_FD_203095 | JGI IMG/M metagenome (GOLD analysis project Ga0315541, IMG submission 203095) | Salt marsh sediment microbial communities from the Plum Island Ecosystem LTER, Massachusetts, United States - Salt Marsh Sediment SW1601-190 ...
ATTTCTTCAATTAGTCGACTTTTCGGAGACAATGCTTGGGATGGAGGGAAAAGTTCAGTGATACTCACCTTGAGTCCCTTGGCAATTTTCTCCATACTTCGAAGAAAAAGATTTCTTCTTCCTCCTTCTATAGTACCAATATAAGTATAATGGAGACCTGCCTCTGAGCTAGCTTTCCCTGAGAAAGCCCCTGACTCTTTCTTAATTGTCTAATTCTTTTACCTAATTCAACAAGCATTAGGTTCACATAACTTTCCTTTTTGTAATTATATACATATATACAAAAATAGGCAAGATTGAATAATGCTTAAAGTCTTGGGACTAAATTGGGACTATTTTTTGCATTTTACTAGCAAAATTCTCTATAGCCATTCTCTTGTGATTAGGTGATAGATGTGCATATCTTAAAGTCATATTGAATGTCTTATGCCCTAGAAGTTCTTGCACCGTCTTCAAATCTATTCCAGCCATTACGAGATAACTAGCAAATGTGTGCCTTAGATCATGGAATCTGAAATCGGTTATTCCGGCTCTCTTTTTTGCTCCTTCAAAGGCTTTTCGAATATTGCCATAACGTTCACCATTTTTCTTAGAGAAGACCCAGGGACTCTCAGATTTTTCCCTTAAAGCCAGTAAAGCTCTATAAACAATATCATTTATTGGGATTTCTTGTCGTTCATTATTCTTCGTATCCAGTATATAGATTATCTTGTTTCGAAAATCTAAATCTTTCCATTTTAGATTCAGTATCTCTTCTTTCCGCATGCCTGTATTTAATGCTACCGTCACTATGGGTTTAAGATGTTCGGCACAAGAATCGTAAAGTCTTTTTATTTCTTCCTCTTCTAAATACCTGACTCGTGTATTTCTCTCTCGTAGAAGTTTAACTTGCTTCCCCGGATTCTTTTTCACTATTCCCCATTCGATAGCTTTAGTAAAGATATGCTTAAGGCAGGCTACTTCTCTATTCACAGTTGCATTACTTACTTGAGCCTGACGTTTTTTCTTATATTTCTCCATATCAAGAGGAATTATTTCGTGCAGGTATTTTCCTGCAAAAAAGGGCTTAAGATTGTTAATGCTAGTAATATCCCTTCTGCTTGATTTTTTATTTGGCTTTGAATAGTTCTCAAGATAAAGGTCGGTCATTCTTTCAAATCTGATTTTCTCATATTTTTCAACCTCAAGAAATCTATTTTCGGCAACTTGCACCAGTTTCTTCTTTAATACTGTTTCAGCTTGGCGCCTACTAGGTCCAATTCTTTCTCTCATTCGCTTGTAACCAGCGTAGTAATCTATGTACCAGATTGTTCCTCTTTTGTAGACACCCATCTTTTTCTCTTATGCGTTTAGCTGGGAGGATCAGATTCAGTAAAATCGCCGGAAATCAGCGGTTTATCTTTTCTATAAAGGATTCAGCCATAAACTTCTTAATTTTCTTCTCCGAATAGCCTCTCTCGTTTCTAAGGTACTCAGCGATCCTTTCAAGGGCCTCTTTTTTGTTGCGTGCCTTCGCATACAATCTGCCGGGATCCCTTGCAGGAACTACTGCATCCTTTTCAAAAGTATACATAAAGCTCCTCCCTACAAATTCTTCTCTTCTACGCTATTTCCCTCTATCCATTTTTCAATTCTTCTCGGGTCAAACCGAACCAGCCTTCCCACTTTGACATAAGGAATCTTCTTCTGGTTAATCCAGGAATAGAGCGTAAAAACACTTAATCCCGTTACTTCTGAGAGCTCTTTCACGTCTATAAGGAGTTTGTTCATTCCCTTTCCTTTCAGCCAATGTCAGAGCCTTTTGCGAGCTCCTGGGGTTGACAATGACGAATATTTGATTAAACTATAACTAGATATTAAGAGTAGAATATCTTTTACTCTTATATGCATATTATACACGAAAATAAGTTTTTGTCAAGGGGTGTGGGTATTTTACCCTCAAACAAAGGAAAGGGGATGGCTGTGGATAAAAAGGAAATAGGCAAGAGAATCAAGAAGATACGCGTCATCGATTTAGACATGAACCAAGATGCGTTTGCAGGAAAACTGGCAATAACTCAATCAACAGTGAGTAGATATGAAAAGGGTGAAGTAATTCCCCCAGGGGATATTCTTTTAAAAATTGCAAAACTAGGAAAGACGACTATGGAGAAGATTTTGGAGGGAGAAGAAGGCTAATAAAAGAGAGTGAATATTATGCTTAAAGAAGATGTGCTAAGATTAGTTAACCAAAGGGAAACGGAAAGCATAGAATTAAAATCCTCTTTGTCTAAACTTGAAGAAATTGTTGAGGTTATCTCTGGCCTCTCAAATACAAAAGGTGGAAAGGTTCTAGTTGGAGTTAGCAATACTGGAAGGATTTTGGGTGTTAAGATAGGCGAAGATACGATTGAGAGATTGGCCAACAAAATAGCCCAAAATACAGACCCCAAGGTCCAACCGAGGATTTCCATACAAGAAATTGATAAGAAAAATATAATAATAATAGATGTTAAAGAGAGCGTAGACAAGCTAGTTCTTGCTCTTGGCAGACCTTACAAAAGGGTAGGTAAATCAACGGTGAGGATGAGCAAGGATGAATACGAGAGACTTATCTTAGAGAAACACAAAGAGGAATTAAGATTTGATAATCAGATTTGTGAGGGAGCAAGTTACGATGATATAGATGAGAAGAAGGTTAGATGGTTTTTGAAAAAGGCAAAAACTAAAAGAGGTTTGGATATAGATGAGAGTTTGCCGATAGAAGAAATATTAATGAGGTTAAAACTGACTCGAAGCAAAAAACTAACCAATGTTGCTATTTTATTATTTGGCAAGCCCCAGAATTTCTTTATTCAATCTGAAGTCAAATGCATCAGGTTTAAAGGCACGAATGTTACTGGTAAAATGGTTGATTTAAAACCAATAGGGGGCAATGTAATCGACCAAGTGATAGAAGCAGAGAAATTTATTTACGACCACATCAATATGACTGCTTGGATTGAATCGGGTAAGATAGAGAGGCAAGAGAAATGGGAATATCCACCAAAAGCAATAAGGGAAGTCCTTGCCAATGCTATAGCTCACAGGGATTATTGGTCTGTCTCTAAAGTTCAGGTTAGGATATTTGATGACCGAATGGAATTCTGGAATCCTGGCAGATTGCCGGAAGGCTGGACAGTGAAAACCTTAAAGGAGAAACACGAGTCTATACCACCAAATCCAGTGGTAGCAAGGCATTTCTTTTGGATAAGATATGTAGAAGAAGTAGGTACAGGGACAAACAAGATGATTAAGTGGTGTACTGAATGGGGTTTACCTGAATCTGATTTTGAATATACTGGAACCAGTCTTGTGGTTACTTTCAGAAAATCTAAATTAACAGAGGAATATTTAGCAACTTTAGGCCTTAATAATAGACAGATGAAAGCGATAGAATTTCTCAAGGAGCATAAAAGAATTACAAGTAAGAAATACGCTGATTTGTTTGGGATAACGGACAGGATGGCAAGAAATGATTTGAGAAAACTGGTCAATAAAAAGATTATAAGAAGGGTTGGAACAAGCGATAAGACATCCTATTATATTTTAGCGGAAATTTAGCGGAAATTTAGCGGAAAAAATTTCCGATGAGAGCAAAGAAGCTAGAACTGTCTTTAAAAAATTAACCCCAAGATTATTTCTGGTGAAGAGTAAAAGCATTATTTCTAAAGAGACTACCCTCAGGGAATTATTAAAATTGAGGTCTATTGGTTTGGTTAAACAAAAAGGCATCGGGAGAGGAACTTACTATATTATTAAGTAGAATGCGGCGCAAATGCGGTGTAAGTGCGGTACAAATACGGTGCAAAACAAGAACGATAGAATTTCTCAAGGAACATAAAAGAATTACAAGCAAGAAATATACTGATTTGTTTGGGATAACGGACAGGATAAAATCGGTTGGGGGTCGCTGGAACCCCCAGATACAATTATGGGAGTTGCCTTATCAACACGTTGAAGCCCTTGGATTACATAACAGGGTTATTCATCATGAAAAGTAAAATGCTATCAATATCTTCTAATAGACATTTTTTATTTCTTATATAAGGAATATGAATTTTGAGTAGTTGTGGTGTTCATTGTAATGTTAGGTGCGCAAAAGACACTAATCAGAAATGTCGACGTTAACGATACAAAAAAATGTCCGAATCCCAATGGTGGGAACGTGGAAATGGCAAAAAGCCGATTATGATGCGCCGTTAGTGTTTCCACTCGGTGGGGTAACTGCTTACCTTTTTCTAGATCCTTATGATACAGGCAAGCGGGATCGGGAAATCGTCTGGGATGCTAAGTTGCAATTGAAATTCTCTCCACCACCTCAGAAGATTTTGAAAGGTTTAAAGAGTCAATCCGGTCTAGCTCAAGAGGTAGCAGACAAGATCTATATGCATTACCGTGAAGTGTTTGACCAGTTCGAGGCGATCGCTAGATCGGCTGGAAAGGTTAAGAATCTGATGGTTGATCCATCTGCCTCCTTCGACGAATTCTTCAAGGAGGGAATGTTATCCCGTGAGAAAGTCATGTGGTGGGTTGACAATGACAAAGCCCAAGCTTTTAGTCCGAAGCTCAAAAAGGACCGCCGCAGGATTAATCCATTATTCAAGAAAAAACAAATTCTAACAAAGGACAAGTGGAAAAAGATGCAGGCGGCCATTGATAGCCGCGATTTTCCATCCGGAGAGTTGTTAGAGCTTCTGCGCATTAGATCGAAACTAGAATGGCGGCAGAAAAAGGTGGCGACGATAGAGTCAGCGATCTTGGTGGAAACTATGCTTCGGAATTATGGGGAACAGGTTTTGCGGTCTTTTGGTGTCAGCCGCTCCAAACTAAAATCACTACGGGACGAAATGTCGTTCAATACTGTGCTAAATATTGTCCTCCCACTTTCGCTATCTAAGCCAGAGTTGAAGAAAGTGGATAAGCATCTGAAATCGGTAGACCTTCTAAGACGAATAAGAAATGACGTTGTCCATGGAAATATAAAAGAGGAAGAAATTGATGAGGATAGTGTACGGAAGGGAATTGAAGGGACTCTGGTGGTAGTTGAGCTTCTACGTAAGAAGTTGAATTCGTAAAGCACCTAACAAGGCGCTTCAGCCGGCGCATAAACGCGCGGCTGAGCTTATCCGTTAGAAAGCCATAGATTTGAAAAGGAGGATAAAATGCAAAACCTTCAAGAAACGCTTATCGAAATTTTAAGGAATGATACCACTTACTTCAGTGATGATAGACTTCTAAAAAACAAACTCACTGAAGACGCCTTCAAATTACAACCCAAACTTATCAAATACATTCTGTCTGACAACAGGCTGAAAAAGCATTTCTTTCTGGATATTGACGGTGTGCTTGTTTTTGATAAAGACAAGTTCATCCAGTTTGTAAATGACAAACAATTTTTACCTGATTCGTACACCAGTTTCAAGAATACAATAGGTTTGTTGGATGAAAGCGGCGATTACTTCAAGGAAAAGAAAGAAGTAGTTTTAATCTGGCCCTACAAAGATTGCGTGCTGGAAGGCGGACAGGACAAGGAAGACCAGAAACGAAATGAAATCTTCTACAATGAAATTTTAGCCCCGGATGAAATTGACCGCCTATTTGACCCAAAAGTATTAACCAACTTCAGACGTTATGACGGGGACGGCGAACATCCCAATCCCGAAATAAGCAGAGACGATAATCTCATCATTAAAGGGAATAATTTGTTAGCTCTTCATTCCCTTAAAAAACGGTATCGCGGAAAAGTCAAACTCATTTATATAGATCCTCCTTATAATATTGGAAATGATAGTTTTGGATATAATGACAGGTTTAACCATTCAACCTGGCTGACATTTATGAAAAACCGATTGAAAATTGCAGGAGATTTATTGAGCGATGATGGAGCTATATTTGTTCAAATAGATTATCATGAAGTTGCTTATTTGAATGTATTGTTAAATGAAATTTTCGGAAGGGATAATTTTGTCCAATTGATTTCAGTAAAAACAGCTTCACCAGCAGGTTTTAAAACAGTCAATCCTGGTCCTATTGATGTTACTGAATATGTCTTGTTTTATACTAAGAACAAGACAAAATTTAAATTTAGAAAGGGTTATGTTCCAATTACTTATGATGATAACTATGATTTAGTAATAGAAGACATTAATGAAAGCCCTAAAAATTGGAAATTAACGCCGTTGAGAAACATAATCTATGAACTGAATGGAATAAAAATAGGGAACACGCCTCAGCAATCTGCAAAAAACGCCAAAGAAAAATGGGGTGAATTTTGGAAAACGATAAGACATAATTTAATGGGTGAATATGCTCTTAATAATGCCGAAAAGGTTGTAAGTATACGTGATCCACACAAACCCACAGATAAGCTAAAAGAATTATTAAAGAAGTCCAAAATTGAAAGGGATACAATTTTCATATATCAAAAATCCAATGATGATGAAGTAAATGGGACGGGGTACGTAATTAATGGTGGTGCTCTTTCATTTTATTCAAACAAAGTCAAAACAATAGAAGGGAAACTTACTGCAACGGAGTTGTTGACAGACTTTTGGGCGGATATCAGTTGGGACGGTATAGCTAAGGAAGGGGGAGTGAAACTTAAGAACGGTAAAAAGCCAGAAAAGTTAATTAAGAGGTTAGTCGAAATTGCAACTAATGACCCAAATGATATTATAATGGACTTTTATTTAGGTAGTGGAACAACCGCAGGCGTTGCTCACAAGATGGGTAGGAGGTATATAGGCATAGAACAATTAGACTACAGGGAGAATGATACCGTTGTAAGATTAAATAATGTAATCAACGGTGACCAAACCGGCATTTCGAAATCTGTCGGTTGGAAAGGCGGCGGTTCCTTTGTCTATGCTGAATTGAAAAAATGGAATCTTAACTATATTGAGGAAATCGAAGCAGCAGAATCTACCAAAGACCTCCTGCCTATTTATGACAGAATGAAATCTGAAGCATTTTTCCGTTATGATGTAGATTTATGTAAATTTGACGAAAAGGAATTTGAAAAATTGGAAATGGATCAACAGAAGAAAGTGTTGATTGAATGCCTAGATAAGAATCATCTCTACGTGAATCTTTCGGAAATGGACGATGCCACGTATGAAATATCCGTAGAAGATAAAGAAATGAACCGCAAGTTTTACGGACTGTAAAAATGTCGGAACAAACCCTGTTACAGATATTTGATGTCCTTTATGAGGCGGATGTGTTTGAATACGAACCCAGAGAATTCGTGGTAAACAATCTGAATTCTACCATTGCTTTACGTCCTTATCAGGAAAACGCCATTGCACGTTTTGAGTATTATTTAGAAAGTTATCGAAATCGGAAAAATCCCACCCACCTTCTTTTTCATATGGCAACGGGAAGCGGCAAAACTATTTTGATGACCACAAATATTTTATATCTCTATAAACAGGGTTATCGCAATTTTATTTTCTTTGTTAATTCCACGAACACTATTGAAAAGACCAAAGCCAATTTCTTAGCCAAGGATTCTTCTAAATACCTTTTTAATCAGAAAATTATATTTGATTATCAGGAAATTCAGGTGAATGAAGTCCAGAATTTTGAAACCGCCAATCCCGATGACATAAATATCCTGTTTACCACCATTCAGGGGTTGCATTCAAGATTGAATAATCCAAGTGAGAATACCATCACCTTTGAAGAACTGGCGAATTCAAAACTGGTGCTAATTTCTGACGAAGCCCATCATATCAACACCCTAACTAAAAGGAAAAATGAAATCGGGAAGACGGAAACGGAACTGGAATCCAGTTGGGAACACACTGTTAACCGAATTTTCCAATCGAATCCTGAAAATATAATGCTGGAATATACCGCCACAGTTGAATTGCGCAATGAAAAAATTCGAGAAAAATACAAAGATAAAATTCTGATGGAATATACATTGAAACAATTCCGTTTGGACCGCTATTCTAAAGAGATTAAGGTCTTACAGTCGGATGTTTCCCCTAGTACCCGCATATTGCACGCCATTATATTAAGCCAATATCGCCGGAAAGTTGCGACTGACAAAAGGATGCACCTAAAGCCGGTTGTGCTCATAAAATCCCGCACCATCACCGAATCTGAACAGGCAGAGCAAGAGTTTTACGAGCAGGTCAAGAATTTGAAAGCGTCTGGTATTGCGGACGTTAAACAACATTCCCGAAATACATTGCTGGCGAAAGCCTTCAAGTTTTTTGATTCTAATGGGATAACCAATCAAATTTTGCTCCAGGAACTCAAAGAAGATTTTCGCCCCGAAAAGTGTATTGGCATTAATTCGGAAACCACCTATACCGATGAAGATCAATTAACACTGAATTCATTGGAAGATTACGATAATGAATTACGATTGATCTTTACGGTAAATATGCTCAATGAAGGCTGGGATGTTTTGAACCTTTTTGATATTGTCCGCATTGATGAAAGTAAAGGCACAAGATCCACCACCATTTCCGAAGCCCAGTTGATTGGTAGGGGCGCCAGGTACTCTCCATTTCAATTGAACGATACCCAGGAATTATACAAACGTAAATATGATGAAGATGTAGATAAGGACGTTCGTTGTTTGGAAGAATTGTATTACCATAGCATCAATAATTCTGAATATATTCGTAATCTCACAGATGAACTTGTTAAGAGTGGGATTATGGAAAAAGAATCCAATCAGCTAGAACTATTTTTAAAAGTGAAACCGGAAATCAAAAGGAGAAAATTCTGGAAAGAGGGATACATTTTTCATAATGAGCGTGTAAAGTTTGACCGTAACAGAATTACATCTTTTTCTGACCTGGAGCTAGATAAGAAAATCTACCCTTATGATTTTGGCACAGGGGCCGTTAGCGAAACCGCCATTTTCATAGAAGAACAGTTGAGCGAAGAGGAAAAGAGAAGTTCGTTGATTACAATTGCAGACTTAGGCATTACGGTTAGTCGAAAGGCATTAGACAAAATTCCTTTCTATCGTTTCGATAATCTTAAACTCTATTTCCCAAAATTATCGTCAATATTTGACTTTCTGACTTCGTCTTTCTATGCCAAAGACTTAAGAATCTATCTCAAAGGGTCAAAAGAAAGGGTGAGCAATTTATCCCCAAAAGACAAACTGAATGTCGCACTAGAAGTGTTTACATCAGTTTCCAATGACATTGTAAAGAGAAGCCCAGGATACGAAGGGACAAGAGAATTCAAGGGATACCCCGTTTACTCGCTTGTAGAAGATAAAACCAGTCATGTTGTTGTAAGAGAAGGTGGTGATCAGCAATACGGCGTTTCTATGAAAACTACAACTAATGATGATTTGCGTTTGAACCTGTCTGAAAAAGATTGGTATGTTTTTGATGACAATTTTGGCACAGTAGAAGAAAAATATCTGATTCGATTTATTAATGATGTAATGGATAAGATACGGAGGAAATTCGATGATGTTTATTTATTGAGGAATGAAGGTATTCTTAAGTTATTCCGTTTCGCTGATGGCGCAGCAATTGAGCCAGATTTTGTGTTATTTATGACCGAAAGGGACACCAAAGAGAAAATATCTCTCCAGATATTTGTCGAACCTAAAGGCGAACATTTGATGAAGGAAGATAAATGGAAAGAAGAATTCTTACAAAAACTGAAAGATATCTTTTATATCAATCCCTCAACAATCTACGAAAGCAGTAAATTCAGATTAATTGGCCTTCCCTTCTTCAATCGTAAAGATAAATATTTTGTAAAATACAAGGAGTCATTTCAAAGTGCTATAGGGATTGAGGAAAAAGGTTGAATTGGAGTTACAAAAGGCTTTAAAAGAGGGACAGCGACCATTATTATTGACAGATTGAGCCGCTGTATCTAGGCCCTTGACTTGCCACGGACATCAAGAGCTGTACCGACGGGTTTTCCTCATCATCTTGCTCAGAGGGGAAATTATCAGCAACATGTTTTTGAAGAAAATAATGGTTTGAGCATCTATCACGCTGACTGTATTGTGTGGTAGGCAGAATATCAGGAGACCTATTTAATGGTTAGAGAAGAAGTTCCAAAAATTATTTCCCAAGGCGAATCTTTCACTGTGGAATTCAAAGGTGAGGAGAAATCTCCCTTATCTGACTATGAATTATATAAAGGAGTTGTATGCCTTACCAATGGCAACGGGGGTTTACTTCTGATTGGTGTTGAAGATGATGGAAGAACTACAGGTGCAAGGCCTCGGCATGGAAGTTTAACTGACCCATTGAGACTCAAGGCAGCAATATTCAATAACACAATCTCCAATCTTCATGTTGAAATAGAGATCGTTTCTATTAATGAAAAGCCTATTATTATAATCAAGATACCGCGTTCTGATCGGCCTGTGTGTACTGCCAGCGGTCTATATGTCCGCCGTGCCATCATGGGAACGGGCAAACCTGGGTGCGTCCCCTTTTATGTACATGAAATGGACTCTCGTAGGGGGAATCTTGGTCTCTTTGACTTAACAGCTCAACCTATTACTTCTGTGAAATGGAAAGGTCTCGATCCAATAGAATTCGAACGTTTGAGACAGATGATAAAACAATATGGTGGAGATAAAACCTTACTTGCTTTTGATAATTTTGAGATGGCTAAGGCACTTGGCCTGGTAGAAGGGGATACAGAACCGACACATCCTACTCTGGCGGGAATCCTCCTGCTGGGAAACGAAGAAATTTTACAGAGGAATGTTCCTGCCCATGAAGTTGCTTTTCAGGTATTGAAAGGTACAAGGGTTGAGGTAAACAATTTTTTTCGCTTACCATTGATAAGAATAGTTGAAGAAGTTATGACCCAATTTCGGGCGCGTAATCGGGAAGAGGAAGTAATGGTAGGTTTATTCCGTATGGGAGTTCCTGATTATTCAGAACAAGGAGCTCGGGAAGCATTTCTTAATGCCCTAATTCATAGAGACTATCAAAAACTCGGTGCTGTCCATTTTCAATGGTACGAAGATAGAATAGAAATAAGTAATCCAGGTGGCTTTGTTGAAGGCGTTACCCTCAATAATTTACTCGTTACACCACCCAGACCAAGAAACCCGCGTTTGGCTGATGTGTTTAAAAGAATTGGCCTGGTTGAGCGTACAGGACGAGGGATTGATACTATCTTTGAAGGACAGGTCAGGTATGGACGCCCAATTCCAGATTATAGCAGAACTACAGAAGACAGTGTAACGGTGACATTGCGAGGAGGCCCGGCGAACCTGGATTTTTGTAAATGGGTTGTTGAACAAGAAAAAGCAGGACGTACTCTTTCTCTGGACGCCCTATTTATTCTTAATGAACTGCAATATGAGCGTCGAATTAATATCTCTCGTGCAGTGGAATTAACCCAAAAAACAGAAGGAGAT
>Ga0315541_1003811_pt1 | contig 11395 bp, 14 predicted proteins | sample SalMarSW160190MG_FD_203095 | JGI IMG/M metagenome (GOLD analysis project Ga0315541, IMG submission 203095) | Salt marsh sediment microbial communities from the Plum Island Ecosystem LTER, Massachusetts, United States - Salt Marsh Sediment SW1601-190 ...
TGATTCTATCAGCCTCCACATCGGTGCAGGAAGCGCGAGAAGGGTATCAGGGCCATGATCTATTCACCTATCTTCTGTCCGAAGGATTAAAAGGAAAGCGGACAAGGGAAAGACCGGCTACATCAAGGCCACGGAGCTCGCCGATTATGTGGATAATGAAGTGCCGGTGCTGGCTGAAAAAATGTTCAATCGGGCGCAATATCCCACCATCTCCAGAAGCGGCCGGGCCTTTCCTATTGGCAAGGTTACATAATGCACGCCTGTAATCAAAGAGCTTTCTCTATATTCGTCCTCAAGGCATTTTATGGCCAGCACAACAGCCCGAACGGTTTTTTTGAGCTTGTTATGGATTGAAAAGCTTTTCTCATCCCTCACCGTGCAATATGAACACCGCCCAGTAAAAAGGATCCGGATATTTTGCCTTTATTTCATTTCGCGCGAGTCTTAAGGCTTCGGCCCTGTTTTTGCCGGCTTTCAACTGACTGTAATAGATCTTCATATATTCCACTGCCGGTTCTGATGCCACTTCCCAGAGGCTTACCACAACACTTTCAGCTCCCGCCTGCTGAAATGCCCTTGCAAAATTTACAACGCCTTCCCCTTCCACCTCCCTGCCTAGCCCAGTCACACAGGCGGAAAGAACTGTAAGCGGCCATATGACTTTAGAATAATGGCCATATGACTTTAGAATATTACCTCAAAAAAAACCCCATGCAAATAGCTATGAGCGGCAATGAGGTTTGAGATGAGAATTTCTAGTTCATAAAAAAAAGAGCCGTTTAAGCCCTTTTGAAAGCGTGCTTTTTGGCCCTTTAAACCCTTTTAATGACCTCCTGGTCCCTGAGTGCTGGCAAGATAGTTTTTAATGATATAAATTATCTGCTCATCTATGGTCCTTATTTCCTCCTCTGCAAGGCGTTCAATCTCTTCGAGTAAATAGGAGTGCTTGCCCTGGAAGATAAGGCTCATATTTCGCCCAGGATCGACGATCTCGCCCTTCCCTATGGTTTTGGTCGGGGCTTCCTCCGTTTTGAGAGCTGCTCTATCTCCCTGTTTATCCTTCGTGCCCCTGGAGGTCTCCTCAATGGCCTCTTTTCTCCTGGCCCGTGCCTTTTTTGCCTTTAAGCCGAGGCAAATTGAACAATAGGGAGAGCTCGCCTGAATGGTGGGGCGAAGCCCGCACTCTTTGCACAACCGCACATTCTCGGATTTTTTAGCTCTCTCACTCATCTCGTTTTCCCTTTTCCCGAAAACAGCCTGATAAAGATCGCAGCTTTCACAGTTAAATGTCCGCCAGTTTCGGATCGCTGCGAGAGAGAGACAGTCTTCGTAAACTTTGCAATCAAGCCACCGTTCGCCGTTGCCCTTGCTTGGTCTGCATTTTCCCTTTTCGGTCATCCCATCTTAAGACATACCTTAGATTTGGTCTTCATGCACTGATAACAAATCTTACTCTCTTCTTTCACCTGGCCGCGTTCATCTATCATTCCCATTTCCCGAAAGGCCCAGGTGTTAGCCTCTTCCTCGTGGAAGGATCGGCTGCCAGTGAAATATCGATATCCAAGATGGTGGTTTACTATGTGGCCTAATTCATGGAAGAAGATATAGAGAATTTGATGAGGACAGATCAAACTTTTTTCATCAATCTCTATCGCATGCCATTGAGTATTTTTCTTACCCCATGCTATCCCATGCGCCTTTTTCGATCTCTTGCTTAAGTCGCAAAATGCCACATACTCAATATTCGGATTATAATCTTTTGCAATGGCTGTCAGGAAAGGACTTACTCTCATGATTTCCTCTACCCATAAGGGCCGGGACGGTTTCCTGGACAGAAGAGAAACCGTCCCGGCAGGGTGGCGGCCTCGGTGAAGGAGGATTTCACCGAGGTTTATCAGTTTAGGCTACTTCATTCTTGTAGCCGCCACGATAGTCCGCCAGAGCGCCGCCATACTCATGGCGTACCTTGTAGCCCCATTTATCGCCCTTATAGACATGCTCCTCAATTTCGCCCTGCTCGTAGATAAACTCAGGATCTTCTTGCCCGTTGAGATAGCTCATCTCCACCATCGGCACGTCTTCCACGTCCCGAAAAACACCCCAATCATTATCATCGGTAAAGAACGGGCATACGATAATGCGCTCGTTCTTTTCACCAAAGAGATGGTGTACCGGGTTCGGGGTGTTATTCGTATCTACTACCCGCGCCTGGTTCTTCTTGGTTGCGGTATCCCACAGGTCTATCGGCACTGCCAAGTGCCAATTGAAGGTTGCGAAATCCAGGCCCAATTTATCAGATGAAGGAGTCGGCTCGGTCATGTTCGCGAGGGCGGTGATCGCGGTCACGATAGGATCAAAATCGAGGGCATCCGTGCCAAGATTTCCGTGGCCCAAAGTGAACCAGGCCGTACCGTCCGGGCAATCGGAATTGTTGATAAAGAAGTCCCATACATACTTGGCATGGGTCTTTCGGGCGACCCGCGCCATTCTGCTTACCATTCCCTGAACCACACCGATTAGATCATTGATAATGTGTTTTCGGGTCACGAAGATAACCGTCCCTTTCTGCCCGATACCGTACTGAGACTCGGTATCGCCATAGGGAGCAATGCTCTCATAGTCCGCCGTTTCGGGATCGACATCGGGCAGCTCATCAAAGTAGCCGATTTGGACTGAATGCACTGTGTGAAAATCCTTTGCCTTCCGTTTATCCGAAATCAACACCTCCTCATGATAAGGAAAACGCTTATACTCCTTTGAGAGGTACATCGATAAGGCATTTTGAAGTGCATAGGTAAAGCTATTTGAAGAAAAATCCATGCAGGCCCGCAATCCGTCCAAGCAGTTCTGAGGATAGAAATCCCCGGTCATCTGCTCATCCCCGGTGAGCGTTATATAAGCCTCGTGGAAGTTGCGAAACGCGGCCACGCCTCTAGAATCGTACTCAGGATTAAAGAGTTTAATCATGGCGGCCTTCATTTTATCTAACTCATCCCTGCCGACCTGAATGCTCGGATTGTTGTAGAATAGCGTCCTTTCGATATCCTTCAGGACCTTGTCTCTATTCCAAATTGGTTGTTCTTTTCCCATAATTAAGCCTCCTATTTTTATTTGTTTTTACGTCCTTTAAAAAGCCCCTTGGAGGGTATCCTCTGGTTAAGCTTCTCGTGCCAGACCATCTCCTCTTTCGGGAGTTCACCCGTTATCTCCACCTCAGTGAGTCGGAATTTCGCCTCTCCGCCCTTCCTGTGTCTGAGCTTTTTCCCGCCATTGGTGACAATCACCGCCTCGCCCGTGTTCGGATCTATCCTGGCATGAAAGAGATATTCCTTCGGGATCTTATAGACTTTCAGGGTCTCATTGATGAGCTTCTGTTCATCCTTGCTCAGAGGGCGTTGTGGCTCACCTAATTCAATAGATACTCGTTCCCGCTCGGCAATAATCCGCTCCCTTTTTATTAAGGATGCTTTGCGTTCCTCAAGGCGCTGCTCTCTTGTCTTAAGTGCCTCTTCTCTCTCTTTGAGTTTTTCTTCTCGTTCCATCTTCTACTCCTGATTAAACAAAAGGGGTTACCCCTCCTTATTTAGTGCCCCGGAAAGCGGGGAGGGTCCGCCGTTCGACCTGCAGAGTCTATCCGGGGCAAACCCCAGTTATTTTTTACCTGTTATCATTGCCTTTTGACCATCTTGATTCTTCTTATGTTCCTTAGTTTTATCGATCATTTGCTGCCTCAGTTCTTCACCACTACAATCGAATCCTAACAATTGAACATAATCATCGCTCCACATTTGCTTTCTCATCTCTTCCGTCCACGGCTCTATAAACCCCATTTTAACGAGTTTATCAAAAGCATGATCGAGACGAACGGTATGGAACAGCATGGCCCATCTGAGATCATCGACGGTATTGGTATAATCCCATAAGTCGGTAATGGCCTTATCCATTATCTTGAAACGCTCTTGCAACGTGATAGCGATTTCGTGTAGCTCATCATTATGCTTCTGTTGAAGATCTTTTGTCCATTCAAGATGATTTTTTATTAAATCGGTAGCCGCTATCTTGAAATCCTTATTGTTTGCGGATGCAAGTTCTTTAAAGTCAGCCATTAATAATTGCCATTGCAATTCTTTGTCTGCATCTATATCTTTTTCGGATGTTTCCTCTTGTCTTGTGGTCTCAATTGCCTCTTGTATTTCTTCTAATCCCTCCATAACTAATCCCTCCTTGAAAATCCTTAATTGCTGTGATATAAAAAACTTTGCCTGATCGGGCTTTCCCGATCTCCGAGAGCCTTACCCCCCTAGATTTTTGGCAGGGCTCTCATCATTTTTTGCAATTTTTTTGAACGTAACCACCCCCTTTCTTTTTAGATTTCCCATACTTCGGCCTTTCCTTACGAGAGGCATTAACACCGCCTCAACATGATGATTTTTTAAAAACTCGATCGACGAAACCGGGCCGTCTGGAAGGCTTCTGGTTTGCCGAAAGATAAACCCCCGAAGCCCCCGGCCCGGCCTGTGATCATCGAAGTACAATTCCCAAAGTGTCTCGATCAAAGCCAATTGCCGATTTGACGGAAAACCCCGTCGATCCTTGGGAAACCTCTTATTCCAATACTCAAGATGAATCGGAAATAGTTTACCCGCTTCCATTACGGGTTCGCTGTTATCCTGTACCGCTTTGGCTCCGTTTATCTTGCTCAATTCTCGCGGTATTTTCGGATTAAAAATCCTCGCCCCTCTTCGATTGAGTGCCTCGATCAACTGCCAGCGCTGTTCCAAATCCAAGGAGCTGATTGAGGGCTTCCCGTTTATTTCCTTCGCGAGCTCACGGCATTCGTCAAGGCTCATTCCGAGCTGTGCCCGCGCGGTGTGGATCTTCTTGTTTTGCGCCTGGTAAAAGCCCTTATAGAGCCTTTCCAGGTAACTATCTTTGAGGTTTTCCGCCCTCATTGAAGCACTCTTTCCTTTTGCTGTACTTTGGCACCGTGGGCTTGAGCCTGCCTATAACCTTAAACCGGCCCGGCCCTACACGCTGGGCATATCCTTTCCGTATCATCCAATAACAAAACTCTTTGATCGTATCTCGCTTGCCTTCTGTGATTTGTTCTAAGTCATTCAAGCTGAAGTAAACCATCCGCCTGGCAATGTCCCAAAATCGCTGTCGATAGGTCTGCTTTTCTTCTCTGCCTGCATATCGGTATAAACCAGGGCCGATCCGTTCAAATTCGCCACGCTTTATAAAATTTTTGAATCCTTCAAAAACCTTCCGCCGCTCTTCAAGGCTCATAACCCCCATATAATCCGAAATGGCCCGGCGCCGAAATTCCTTGAGATCTTTCGCGGCTTCCCTGATTCGCGCTGCCAACGTCATTACGCCGCCCTCCTGATTAGATGCTTTGCCTCGATGGTGGCATATTCATTGGCGCGGGCGATCCGCTCCGCTTTGTAGAGCTCTGAAATGATGTCCCCGATCCGCCCGCCGGTGACTTGGTGAATCTCATGAATTGCAGAATCATCAAGCGGAATCTCGCAAATTTGATCCGAAAACCGCCTCACGTCCGGTTCTGATAAGGGTGTGAATCTCAGGATGTGGCTCTTCATTCTGTAAAAAATGTGCCTGAACCGCGCGAGCTTTCGCTCAGAGGTATCCATCCCTATCATGAGGATCGGGATGCCTGTCTGATCGGTGAGATCTCGAAGGACTTCGATTGTCTGCCAACTACTGGCGAGCCGGTCGATCTCATCTACAATCACGAGCCGGGGATTCATTGAGAGCTCTCGTTCTGCCTGGCGGTAAAGATCCGAGGTCCGAAACATTGGCTCCTGGTTTAATTCGATAACCAAATCCTCAAGGAAGCTGCGCAGCGTTGCACTAGCCAGGGCTCGAATGAAAACCGCCCCTGTTTTGTCTGCCTCCCTGATCCCCGTCCTGGTTTTTCCCAGGCCGGGATCTCCGTGTACCAGGCCCAGGCCGGGGGTGCCTTGATCTCTATGCTCAAGGGAATAACAAAGGTCGGAAAAGGCTTCGGTATTTGATGTATCTGCAAAGAGATTCCTCATTTTGCTCCTCCTTGATTCTCGTGGAATACGCCAAAAATCCTATCATATTCGGGAGTTAGTTTATATCTATCCATCCAGTCTCGATCCTTATCCGTGACTTGCTGCGGATGGTCCAAGATCCAGCGAGCCCTTTCATACGAGGAGAGAAAAAACTCAGGCCGGTCGGAGAAAGGTACTATTTTTGATAACCGATCATCCTTGTTCACTGGCCTGTTTTCCAGGGTGGGGATTGATGCTGCAAATTCCTCATTTTGGGCCTTGAGAGCTTTCTTTGCCTCCTCGATCATGCCCCCGGTGGCCTCTTCCGTCCGGTGGAAGGCCCGGATCTGGCCGGGCTCATGACGTTTCGATTCAAGGAGATCGGTCATTGGATCTCCGATCTGTTTCGCGAGGGTTTTAAAAGCGCGGACAGCCTCTTTGACCTTTTTGAGCTGGCGGTTTCTGGCCTCGTTGATCTCCGCAATAGTGAGGCCGGAAATGCTGGCGTCTTCCGCCTCGCAAATGAAACGGCGCGTGTCTTTTTCAAAAACGTAGATCCGCCCGGCGTCTTGCAGATCAAGCCGGATTTCAACTTTTTGCCTCACAAAATCCCCGAGCTCAGGCGCGATATAAAACGAGTTGTGATACTCAATGCCTTTCTTTTGAACGGTCGGATACCCGACCGGAGCAAGAAGCAGATCCAGGAGCCGGGGATCTAAAATCTTGCGAACGGGCCGGGTGCTTTCCGCTGCCTTAGCTTCAGGTGATTTTCTAAGGGAGCGGTGAAACCGTTGATGGTAGATTTTTTCTAGCCAGGTATCGCATACGGCCTGAAGTTCGGCAGTGGTCAAGCCGACCTCGATCACTTCGCCTTGCTTCATGAACCGTTGCGCAAAGGAGCGTCTACTTTCGATAGCCTTCCGCTCCGCCACGTTGTGGCCGATATACCCCGGAAGTTCCTCGAAGAGTCCCATCGATAAAGAGCGGAAAAATCGCTCTATAAAAGGTTTTCGCTCGGGGCTAAAGGGTGGTTTAGGCTCAAGTTTGATACCTAAGGCATGGCAGGCTACCTGTACATTGATGGAGATATAATCCCGCCCATTATCAACGACCATTGTATTGAAAATGCCCCAATCAAAAATGATCCGGCGCATTAAATTCTCAATGGCTGTGGCTTTACTCCTGGGAGCTACCAGTATTTTGGCTTTTCTGCAAAATACATCGATAGCCCCTATGATTACATTGCGTTTACCGTCTGCACATAAGACATCCGCCGGGCTTGAATCAAATTCAACTATGTGGAGATAATGTTCGGCTTTCTCGCTTGCGTCGCCCAGGGCGAGTTGATATTCCGACCGCCATTGATCCGGGCTCCGCATGAAGGCATAGGTCGATCCGTTTTTCTCTTTCCATTCTCGGACCCTGGTCCTTATCGTTTTCTTGCTCGGCATGGAAACGCCAGGTCCTGCGAACTTATTCCGAATATAATCCCACATGCGAATCGCCCGCATGTCGGGATTTTTTGCGAAAAGTCCTCTCATGTAGGTTTCCATATCCGGGGTCCATACGCCTTTAGGTTTCCCTTTGCCTCGCGGAAGAAGCCCGACCAGGCCGTATCGTCGATAGGCATCCTGGTAATTGTAAAGCGTTGCCCTCCTGATCGTTCCGATAATGGTGAAAGTCTCGGCAGAAACGCCAAGATTATGGTTGTGAACGTTATATTCATTCCCGAATCGATCCGCCGCCCGCTTGCGCCCGTCTTCTTTCGGGAATCGCTTGAATGCCGATAGGACTTTAAAGCGGGCCTCCGCCTCGCGCCTTTTCCATGCCGGGGCATCATTCCATTGCTGGATTAGGGATTTCGATTCGGAAATGCTCAAATCCTTTCGCTGTGGCAATATCACATTTTTTTGGTAATCCGAATTGAGCGCTTGGATCACTTCAACTCTAATATCAGGGGGAAGATCATCAATGATGAAGTGCTTGCTTCTCCTCCCTCGATATTGACCGTTTACCTCGCGATATTGCCATTTTTCCATTACGGCTCGCCTCAAAACTGACCGTTCATTGATACCCAATATTGAGGCGATTCTTTTCGCTGTGACTTCGTTAGTCATTTAATTTTTTGTGATTTGATTATTTCGTTTAGCTGCTGTAGAAACGCATTTGAGAAAGACTCAAAAACTCTTTTCAGTCCTCTCAGTCGTTCAACAATTAAGTAATCTGCATCGCTATCCGATTTTGTGCTTTTTAACACTCGGAAAATGCTGCCTCGTTGCAACCCTGTTAGCTCGGAGATGAGCTTGACCTTTAATCCTCTCTTTTTCAGTTCTCTGATCGCTCTATTTCTCAGCTTTTTATTGGCTCTGCGCAAATCTATTTTGATGCCATTCTCTAACTCTTCCCAGGTTTCGCTCGCCTCAACGGATAGACGGACTTTTCTTTTATCAATGGACATTAACGACCTCTTGTTTCGATAAATAATTCCTCATTGTAATCCTCGCCTAAAGCCTGGCAAATCAGCGTCTTGTCTGGGTTGCTGGGCTTCTTTACCCCTTGGACTAGCTTGCTTACATAGTCATCACTTTTCCCTATAATCCGAGCGAAATTGCGCTGACTTCCAAATTCTGAAATGATCTTCATTTTAAGCCATAATCTCATTTTGAATACCTTTTAATAATTGATTAGACAGTTAACTTGTCAAACACATTCATGTTTTATAACTATAAAAAAATTATTGATCTATTAATGCCTGATCGATATCTCTCTTGACTTTTCCAATATTTACAAACAAAGCACCATCAAATAAGGTCAGGTTTCCATAAAAGATTTCCATCGCTGTGAAGGATTCTATAGACTCATAATCATAAAAATCAGGAAAAATAAAATATTTTTCCCTTATTTTTGATCCAAAAAAAGCAAAAAGGAACCCTGAGCCTTTTTCTGCTTTAATGGTCCCTTTTAAAAAAAACTTATGGAAATGAGCATAAAGCATTTTCCATCGCTCAGAATCTTTAGGGTCACCTGTTGGAGGTTCTTTAAAATTGTAACCCAATTGCTCCCACTCCTCTTTAAAATAACTCGCTGGATCATGCGCCCATCTTCTTATAATACCTCTTTCCCGCAGCTCTGACATTATTCCCTTAACAAGCTGTATAGATCCCCTCACCATTCCATTAATTAGACAATTGCAAAGACCAAGCTCAATTAAGTTAATATAATCGTACCCTCTTTTACTACCTCCGCCTGTCGCCTCTCTTACTGGTGTAATTAAGCCTTTGTCCGCCCAGGACTGGGCTTGTCTTTCTGTACATCCAGCTATTTTCGCTGCATCTTTGTTTAAATAAAGTTTTTCATCCATAAGGCAGCCAACTGTGTAATCGTTCTTATGTTTAAACTAAGATTATTCTTATGTCAAGTAAAAATTAAGCAAATCATTTCGTGTCGTTTATTATTTATCTGATAAATATTGTTTTGATAATAATATCAGATACTTAGATTAACAGGTTTTCTGTCGTTAATTCTAGATATAATTAAAGACAAAAATGATTCGATATTTTAGGTTTTTAAATTGATGAAAATGGCTACTAGTGGGGATTTGAGCCTAAATGGAGGGTGGTTAATTATTCTAAAGTCATATGGCCAAAATCCCTCAAATCAGGCATTTTTCGCGGCCACGTTTAGAATCTTCCGGGCAATCTTATTCATTCTTTCTTATTATCTTCGCAACTAGGTGTATTCTCTAAGCATTTTAGGTTTATTTTTGGTCCATTCGTCTCGTTTTTTGAGCGCTTGAAATTTGTTTTGATAATTGTTTATTGTATAATAAAATCAGTAAGTTGAATATTCACAACTCACAAAATGCCAACTATTCCAAAGTCATACTCCCCCCCATAAGAACCACCATATCGGCATTCAGATGAATCCCAAGTGCTTCGCTTAAGGTTAAAAACCCATCATCATCTCCCTGATTTTCCACCTGGCCAAGAAGAATAAAGGGTTCATGTATCCCCTGAACCATGCCCGGCAATGCTGCATGGGTTGCAAAATGGATGTATCGATATTTTTCAAGGTTTGCTTTTTTTAGGTTTGTCTCATTTGCCATGACTGAAAGAAGGGCCTGTGGCGGCTCAGGATTTACATTCATGATGCTTGCTATCGCCCTTACCTCAATCTCTGTCTCGGGAAGTGGAGCAAACGCAATATCATTGCCTTTGTCTTCCTTTGTAACCTTTCCCCATTTTGCCTTTACGGCAAGCCCTCTAAACGAGTATTCAGCTGGATTTGCCGGAAGCGGCGCGGTCTTTTTCTGTTTCCAGGCGATATATCTCGGATCATTTCTGCTATAAACAGGGTTTCCAAGGGCAAACAAAATTCTTTCAGGCGCAGATTTTTTTAAAACTCTCTGAAACGCAAGGATGGTGGCTGACTGATAGTAATTGATGGCGTATCGATCACCTACATAAATACTATCCTTGATACTGTTTCCCTCTTTTATTACAAGGGCTTCAAAAGGCAACAGTCCCAGTATTCCATCCGGCACTAAAATGATTTTTTCTTTTCCCTGTATATCCTTCAATGCCTCTGACAGCAAAAGCTCATACAGTTTTTTGGCATCCCTTACTGAAAATCCATCAGACGTTTTTGCATTCATCGGCTCAATGAATGCCTTAACATCTTCCTCAAGGGCTTCCCTTGTAACGGGTATCGTTATCAATCGTTTGATGCCGCCGTGTTTTATTACAAACAGATAACCGGCGTCATCTGTAACGGCATATTCAAGCAGGACCTCATCATCCTTTAAGGGCAATTTCTCAGGATATACGGGCGCCGGATAATGCAGCGCAGCATATCTCGGATATTGTTTTCTGAGTTCTTGTATTAAGTTATCAAGTTCACTTTTTATTTGGTTCCTTTGTTCCGACAACTCTTTAACAAAAGCCTCCCCTCTTTTCAGATTTTTATCCCACCTGCCATCTATGTATGCAAGCTGAGCTAAGAGATCATCTTCACGCTTTTTCAGATACCCTGGTATCTCCGCGCCCTGCCTCGTTTTTGCTGATTCAGCCATAGCTTCAAGAAGCGTTCTTGCTTTTGTGAGTTCGGAAAAATAAAAGGCAGCGGATGCGGAATCGTTGCCGTAAGGTTTAAATTCATTAGGGATCAGATAGCCTTTTCGGGACATCTCACAAAGGTCCGATATTGTTTGACGATATGGATTCGTCCGTGAGATATAGCCCCCTCCTGCAAAGAAACCGGTCCTGTCAGAGACCCGATATCTCATGTCTTCAATGATGTTGACGGCCTTTAGAAATTCCAGAGCGGCTTCTGCGAGCATTGCTTTTCCTCTCAAT
>Ga0315541_1003812_pt1 | contig 11393 bp, 8 predicted proteins | sample SalMarSW160190MG_FD_203095 | JGI IMG/M metagenome (GOLD analysis project Ga0315541, IMG submission 203095) | Salt marsh sediment microbial communities from the Plum Island Ecosystem LTER, Massachusetts, United States - Salt Marsh Sediment SW1601-190 ...
CGAATTTGTTTCGTGCTTCGTATTTCGAATTTCGGATTTATACTACTCATTATTCTCTGTCCTCTGTCCTCTGTCCTCTGTCTTCCGTCATTTGTTACTAATATCGTCAAGATTATCATGTTCTCTGTCTTTACCAGCCGATAAAAGTAACGGAAAATTTGTGTGGTTTGGGTCGTACATGTAATTCAGTACTATGCCCCAAGAGTCATATATTTCCGGCGGCGAATCGACAGCACCGTATTTATTCTTTATTGCAGAATCGTCAAGCTTCTCCAGTATCACTCGTGAGCTTGGTATCCGATTAAGCTCTGTATAAAGTTTTTCACAATTCATATTAGGGTCGAGAGACGTTGCTATCGGAAATTCATTCTCAAAGTCCTTATATTCCTCCAGCGCACTCTCCAGCAGTGTAATTGTAGCCTTGGTAGCTTTCTCTTTGGCCTTCGTATAGATGCTGGAGGCGATACCGATTACCATCGTGGCCAATAGTGCAATTACAGCCAGGACAATCAGTATCTCAACAAGTGTAAGACCAATTCTGTTTTTTAATTCAGGATTCATAGTTCGCTTTTGATTCAATTCTCAACTCTCCCATTACTTCCGAGAGCATCGAGGTTTATTCGCCAGAGGCGAAAACCGGTATCGAGTATCTAAAAGTTAGTAATGTCGTCGTTTGTCCCGTAACGACCATCCACCCCCGCTGAAATCAGTATGTATGAATCGGGCCTGTGAGGCCACGCTATTGTTACCTTTGGGTCTATGACCTTATATTCTCGACTGTAGAAGTATGCGATGTCAGCGCCAAGCGGATGCGGTTTACTGCTTCGGTAACCGTTTGAAGTCAAAGGCCCTAACCGAATAATAGGATAATCGTCGAACGCATTGTAAATCCGGTCCGGCATCAATACCAGTTCATCCATCGTCTTGCTGGAAGTATTTGCCTTGTAATAAAGAATTGGAGCCCCTGCCATAGCGACTTTACCTGTGGAAAACCTTATCTGTCTTACGCTGAAGACATCACAAAGCACATACGTATCCGGATTTAATTGATAGGTACCTATGCCTACGCGAGTATCTTTAAACAATCCATCTCCCTTGACGCTGACACCAAGCTTAAAAACATTTGCTGTCGAAAGTTCAAGATAACGGCCCTTACGCTGGCTCAGATTGTAATCGTTGGGGCCGGGAGGGTAAGGGGGGTACCATGTTGGGTCGGTTGCATTCAGGAATGTTGAATTTGGATGAAATCCCAGCAAGTCTCGTCCGAAAAGCGCCTCAGCTAATTTTTGTGCACCGCAATAATCACCGGGTCCGGGCAGCACATTCCAGTTTGAAGGAGGATAGTCACCGTAATCATTTTTGAAAGCGGTCAGGGCGAGGTCTATCGTGGCAAACTGTGCCTTTTGCTTTGTCTCCTTCGCGGCATTCTTTACCGAAGTTAGAGTTGGTATAAGCACTCCTACCAGTAGCGCAATTATCGCCAGGACCGTTAACAGCTCTACTAACGTAAATCCCGTTAGAAATCTTTTATTTCCATGATTACTTTCACAACTGAAAATCTTTATTTCTAACGGGATAAATCCTTTATTTTTACTTTCCATGGTTATCACCTTTTAAACATTTATAACGGACAGCTACCTGCGGTCGCCACGGCGCCCAGCCAGGGTGACATCTGTCCCTTAGGGACAAGCTACGGGTCATTGCTATCTTCAATATAGCTGCTTTGCCACCAGTCTTTGGCAAAGACTGAAAAATCCAGAAAATTGATATTGCCTCTGGGGCTAATATCATCGCCCGTGAATAGATTGTGCTCATCATCTATCTCTACCTGCTGCAGCCATTTTTCTGCAAGGCCAGCCAAATCGGCGATATAGCCGTCCCAGTTGTTGGAAAAAACCGCAAAATCGCGAAAAGTGACAGTCCCGCCATCACCTTCTGAGTCGTCGTCTCTGAACAGGTTACATTGATTTTCCGGCTCAACTTCTTCATCCAGCCATAGCTGTGCGATATAATTCAAATCGTTGAAATCAACATAACAATCACGATTAAAATCTCCTGCCAAAAGGCCTCCATCTCCACAAAAACCTCTACACTCGATAAAATCCCAGTTTGTAAAGTATCGTTCCCAGAATCCATCTGTTTTTACATTTATTCTTATACCGAAGGACAGTGTGTGCAGCTCGCCATCTCTGTATTTGTCTTCAATGACATAGCTCTGGTTGAAGTATTCATCCCTTACGTCCGAGCCGACGCTGTTTGATTCCCAGACAGTGTCATTGTCAATCTTCAGAATTGCAGTACATATCATAGGGTCCCAGGCAGTGTGTGTGTAGGTATCCAGATTCACGTCAAAAATAATTTTATTGGCATCGGTCAAGTTGACCTTCTGGCTTATCGTTGCCATATCGTTGGCATCAAATGGCACAATCCACTCTGAATAAAGGGTCGAGTTGTAGTTGCAATCGGTTGGCCAGTTGGAATCTATAGATCCTTTGAATTTTGAATAATCCGGTATATTAACATCCCAGCCGTTCGGCTCATTCGGCCCTGGCGGAAAATCTATCGGCTTGCCGTCGTCCTCGAAGCTGCCGTTTACAATCTCGCAGGCCGCAGCCTGAACCGGATTTGTTGCCAATAGCATAACCATCATTACTCCAATAACTACAACGTTTTTCACCCCTAATTCCTCCATTTCTTTAATAATGCTTGACATCCGGTCATCTCTTCTCTTGGTCTTTAATCTCCAGCGGTTATTTCGTCCGTATTATCTGGCCTTCCAGTCGAAGTTGTAGACATCGTCAGCCGTGCCGTAATCGCCGTCAAAACCTGCTGAAATAAGGACATAGGAATCCGGCCTGTAAGGCCTGGACTGTGGTCTAATCTTGTGGTCCCTCATATTGTCATAAAATACAATTGGGTCAGAAAGCGTGTGTGGCGCACTCGCACCTCCCTGGAATGGTTTACCCAAGACTATAAGCTCCTGGTTGTCATAGGAATTGTAAACATTTCCGCTGTTTTCACCAGTTAATCCAGGGTCGTGGTAGATGCCTGCCGGGTCTGCCCTGTAGTAAAGTATCGGCATACCAATCTTCCTTCTTGCACCTGGTGTAGAATCCCGGTTTGTTACATTGCTATAGACATCACACAGGATTACTGCATTGGGTTCAAACGGTCCAGTATTTTCGTATACATGCTGTACTCTGTAAGCGCTTTGAATCGGCATAAACGGCCCCCATCTGGACCTGAGGTTAGTTTCATATAAAGTAGGGTTAAAAGCGGGATCCAAACCATATAGCGGAATAACACCGTTTGTCCCATCAGCTCTCCAGGCAGAATCCGGGTGAAAGCCCAGCATATCCAGGCCAACCATTGCCTCTCCAAGCTTCATCGCACCACAGTAGGATGCATCAATTGGGTCCCGCGCGCCTGAGGGCGGAAAACCGCGGCTGCCCTCATCCCTGTTGGAAAAATCTGCCAGCATATCATCTATGCCCTTGAACTGCGCACGCTGTGCCAGATATTTGGCGTACTTCTTTGCAGCACTTAGAGCCGGAACGAGCAGACCTATTAGAATCACGATAATGCTCATCACCGTCAGCAGCTCCACAATTGTAAATGCAGTTTTTTTGTTGGTTTGTTTGGTTGTTCGTTTCATTTTCTTTCTCCTTTTTCAATTAAATTTCTTTTGTTAATAAAATAATCAGATTTCAATCACCTCTTACGCTCCGCTGCTTAAAGTCTGGATAATTGTTATCATCGGTAAGAATATTGACAGAACGATTAGCATAACAATCCCGCCAAGCACAATAATAATAAACGGCTCAAGCATCGACATTAGTCCTCCCACCATCACCTCAACCTGCTCGTCATAGTTGTCTGCCACTTTCAGAAGCATCTTGTCCAGATCTCCTGTCTCCTCACCGACTGCAACCATATTGGAAACAATCAGGTCAACAGTTTTGGACTGCCGCAGCGGCCCGGCAAATGTGTCGCCTTGTCTGATGGAGTTGTGAACATTGCCGAGCATATTGCCAAAGACCTCGTTTCCCGCGGTCTCCCGGGTAACGTTGATGGCATCTAAGATAGGAACACCGGCGCTAATTAATGTTCCCAATGTCCTGGTCCATCGAGTAATGGATACTTTACTGGTAAGCTGGCCGATAACCGGCAGTTTCAGTTTAATGGTATCCAGAATTAATCTTCCGCCGCGAAATCTCTTTGCCACTCGCAGTAGAAAAATTGTTATAAATGGTACCGTTATTAGAACGGCCCAGCCGAAATCTTTGGCTATCCATTCGCTTACCTTCATCACTATTTGTGTCAGCTTTGGAAGCGGCTCGCCCTCAGCCATGTCAGTCAGAACCTCGGTAAATGTGGGTATCACTTTCCACATTAACATCAAGAGAATGCCGAAAGCAGCGCTTAAAACAACCGCAGGATAAATCATTGCACCTTTGACGCGGGACTTAAGTTTCTGTGCCTGCTCCATAAAGTCAGATACTCGTGCCAAAATCAGGTCCAGTACGCCACCGGCCTCACCGGCAGCTACCATGTTGACAAACAGACGGTTAAAAGTTTTCGGAAATCTGCCCATAGCTTCCGAAAGTGTCGCACCACCTTCGATGTCATCACCTACATAACCTATGACTTTCTTGAATGTTCCAGCCTTTTGCTGCTCCTGAAGAATACGCAGTGAGCGCAAAATCGGCAGGCCCGCATCCTGCAGAGTCGAAAGCTGCCGAGCGAACTGAGTTGTGTATTTGACCTTGACCTTACCACCTGCGCCACGCCTGGCCTTCGGCCTGGCAGCAGCTTTCGCACCAGGACGCTTAGCCGCCCCGCGAGTACGGACCTTCGTGGGGAAATAACCCATATTACGTATCTTGCTTATCGCTTCTTTCTCACTAAGGGCCTCAACCTCGTTTTTTATTTCAACGCCTTGTGCGTCTAATGCTGTATATTGAAAAACAGCCATTTTGAATACCTCCTCGGGTTCAACAAATAATCGTTGAATCCCGACTTATAAACGATCACATTGACTTATACTTCCTCCATTATTGTCTCTTTTGCTATCTCATCTACAGTGGTAATGCCGTCATATATCGCTGCCAAACCATTATCACGTAGCAGTCTCATCCCAGCTTTTTGACCGGCTGAACGTAAAATGTTTGTCGAAGCCTGTTTCATAATCAAATCACGGATTTCATCATTAAATACCATAATCTCAAAGATACCTATTCGGCCTTTGTAGCCGGTTTTATTACACTTGTTGCAGCCTCGACCGTAGTAAAACTTCTTATCCTTGATGTCATCCGGTCTAAGTTGTAATTCCTGCAACTGTTTTTCATTCGGCTCAAATTCCGTTTTGCAGTTTTCACATATCCTTCTCACCAATCGCTGGGCAATTATACCTTCAAGAGTTGCAGTAAGAAGAAACGACTCGACTCCCAAATCTAAAAGTCGTGCTATCGAGCTTGGAGCATCATTTGTATGTAGTGTTGTAAACACCACATGGCCTGTCAGGGAAGCCTGCGCTGCAATTTCAGCTGTTTCAAGGTCACGGATTTCACCAACTAATATAATATCGGGGTCCTGACGTAAAATCGAGCGTAGGCACCTTGCGAAAGTAAGACCGATACTCGTTTTAATCTGAACCTGAATTAAGCCGTCTATATCATATTCTACAGGGTCCTCAGTGGTGATTATTTTCGTTTCAATATCATTAAGTTCGTGCAGAGCCGAGTAAAGAGTAGTTGTTTTACCGCAACCGGTGGGTCCTGCAGCTATTATGATGCCGTTGGGTTTATGTATAAGATTGCGAACAAGTTCACAGTCTTCCTCACTCAAACCAAGTTTGGACAAATCAAACATTGCCTGACTCCGATCAAGCACACGTAACACGACACTTTCTCCGAACATCGTTGGCAGAACACTGACACGAAGATCAACAGGATTGCCCTGAACAGTTAATGATATTCGTCCGTCCTGCGGAAGACGCCTCTCGGCTATATCCAAATTGGCCATAACTTTTATTCGAGAGCTAAGAGCCGCTGCAATATATTTTGGTGGCGGTATCATCTCATAAAGTACTCCGTCAATGCGGTAGCGCATCTTGTATTCATTTTCAAACGGCTCAAAATGGATATCTGAGGCCTTATCACGGATAGCTTGGAGAAGAACCAGATTTAGCAGCTTTTTGACGGGATTTGACTCGGAAAGCTCCTTTAGTTCATCCAGGTCAATACTTTGGTTTCGGCCTTCAAACTCTGCAAGGAAACTGTCGCCTTGTATCTCATCTATCAGTTCGTTGATGTTTTCATCCTGTTGTGTTTCGTAATACTTGGTTAATGCCTTTTCCAGGGCCTCCGGGTCAGTAAGTTTGGCTGTAACGTTAAAACCCATTAGTGTGCTGAGGTCATCGGTTGCTCTGAAATTGTCTGCATTATCAAGAGCAACACTCAATTCATTTCGCTCTTTGTTATATTCAATTGGAACTATGTGATAGGTCTTTGCCATCTGTGCAGGTACCTTATCGATTACATCTGATGAAATATCGGAATTTATAATGTTTATATATTCCATGCCACGTTGAGCAGACAAAGCAATTTGAAGTTGCTTTTCATCGATTAGGCCAAGTTCAAGGAAAATCTCACCGATTTTTATTTCGCCGTGACGCTTTTGCTGAATTTTCAGGCATTCATGGACTTTTTCTCTTTTTAGAAGACCCATTTTTATAAGAATTCTGCCTATAGTTCTACCGCGTAATTGCTCTATAGGCGGCAGTTTTCGAGTTATATTATTGTTTTCCATTTATTTTATCCTGATAATAATTTATTTTTAACCTATTTTATTATACGACATTAAAAGCTTTTTGGCAAATATATTATATAATGGACATATAGTTAATAAGACTTTATGAAATGCATTGATCAGATAAAAACAAGCATTAAAGTAAATTTAGAATAAGTAAAATTACGTAAAAAGAGGAATATATGAAAAAATAGACCGATAATAATTAAGTATTTATAAATATAAAGTCATAATATTAATGATTTTATGTATTATATAAGGTAAATAATGAAGAATTATATTGATATAAAAAAAAGAAATTTGAATTTTTGATTGTCGTTAAATTTTTATGTTCTTAATATTGGACCGATGTCTTCAAAATCATGTAATTTTCCCTTTTTCTTTATCTTGCCTTTTACGGCTTGAGCTTTTGCCATTGCTTTATCCTGCAATTCGCCAGGAGAGCGGGATTTGTCGAGCATTTCATCGAGAGTGATTTTGCCGGTGTCATAGAGCTGCCAGAGGTGCTCATCGAGAAGCTGCATTCCCAACTTTTTGCCTGTTTGGATGCTTGAATCGATTCGGTAAGTCTTGTTTTCACGGATAAGATTTGCAATTGCAGGAGTTACGACCATAAACTCATAGGCAGCAACTCTTCCTTTGCCGACAGCCAAAGGACAAAGGGCCTGACTGAGAACGGCCATCAAATTACTGGCCAATTGTATACGAATTTGCTCCTGTTGGTTTACGGGAAAGACGTCAATCATCCTGGTAATCGTTCCTGCAGCGCTTGTTGTATGGACTGTGCTAAAGACGAGATGGCCTGTTTCTGCGGCTCTAACTGCTGATTCAATGGTTTCGAGGTCGCGCAATTCACCGACGAGAATTACATCCGGGTCCATTCTTAAAATGCGTCTTAACGCCTCGCCAAAGCTCGGAACATCAACACCGACTTCCCGTTGGTTAACAACAGATTTTTTATGCGTATGATAATATTCTATCGGTTCTTCAACGGTTATAATATGGCGGTCGAAGTTTTCGTTAATATAGTTTATCATACATGCCAAGGTGGTGGTTTTGCCACATCCGGTTGGGCCTGTAACCAAAAACATCCCTCTTGGCCTGCGGCACAAAGCGGCGCAAATCTTGGGAAGCCCTATTTCTTCGAAAGTCATAATTTTGCTTGGTATAAGACGTAAAACAAGCGAAATATCACCTTTTTGTCGAAAGATAGAGACACGAAATCTGCCTTTATTACCAAAGGTAAAACCAAAGTCGGTCCCACCTTCTTCCTGAAGCTCCTGTTGATTTCGTTCGGGTGTGATACTTTTCATCAGAGAAGTTGTATCATCAGGTTCGAGAACCTTGGTTTCCAGAGATCTGAGATGGCCGTCGATTCTCAAAACCGGTGGCCTGGACACAACAAGATGTATATCTGAGGCACCCTGTGTGACGCAGGCATGGAGTAATCTGTCCATATTAACTGTTGTCATTTAAAAAACCTCAATAACTATAAATATTTGTTTATTTTACCAAAACTCCTTCCGTTTCCGTCTGCGTTATTTTTACCACTTCATCCGGTGTGGTTACTCCTTTTAATACTTTTTTTCTGCCGTCCTCTCTTAGTGTTCTCATACCACTTGCCTGAGCAGCCTTTCTCAATTCGCCTGTAGGTGACTTTTTAAAAGCAAGCTCTCTGATTTCGTTGTTCATTTCAAACATCTCAAATATAGCAATCCGTCCTTTGTAGCCGGTATGTTGGCATTGGGAACAACCTTCTCCTTTGTAGATGGGGTGTTTTTCAATATCTTCAGGATTAATATCGAGCAATCGTAAATAGCGTGGGTCAGGACTTTCATCAACTGTTTTGCACTTATCGCAAATTACTCTTACGAGACGCTGCGCCATAATGGCTTGTATCGAACTTGCTGCGAGAAAAGGTTTGACTCCCATATCTATCAGACGAGTAATAGCGCTCGGTGCATCATTGGTGTGCAAAGTGCTGAAAACCAGGTGGCCTGTTAGTGCCGCTTGAATTGCAATATCTGCAACAACACCATCTCGAATTTCGCCGATGAGTATAATATTAGGGGCTTGCCTGAGCATTGCTCTAAGAATCTTTGAAAAAGTCAGCTCTATATCTTCTCTGACCTGACACTGGTTCATTCCGTCAAAATTGTATTCCACAGGGTCCTCAGCAGTAACGATTTTCTTGTCCGGTTTGTTGAGTTCCTGCAATGCTGCATATAAGGTTGTGGTTTTACCACTACCAGTCGGTCCCGTCACCAAAAAAATCCCATTTGGTCTTTTGATAATCTTTTGAAAATGTTCGTAGTGGTCCTGCTCAAAACCGAGCGATTCGATACCGATATTCACCGCATCCGGCCGTAAAATTCGTAATACTACACTTTCTCCGTGGTAACCTGGTAACGCTGAGACACGAAAATCAATGTCCTGACCTCCGATTTCACGTTTAATACGGCCGTCCTGAGGAAGTCTTTTTTCGGCAATATCCATGCCGGATAGAATTTTGACTCGGGTAATCAGCGGTGCCTGCATGTTCTTGGGAATATTATCCTTTTCAAGGCAGACACCATCGACACGGTATCGAATGCGTACTCTATCGGTCATTGGCTCGATATGTATATCGCTTGCCCGCATATAATAGGCATTATCTATTATCAGGTTTACCAGCCTGATGATTGGGCCTTCCTGGTCGCCGCCTTCAGCCTGCGCTCGGAGCGTTTCAGCCTGTAACTCATGCCCGGCCTCGGCGAGTTCGGCAGCAGTTGCATCGATGCTGTGTTTTAGGCGGTCGTCTTCTTGCTTTTCCACTTTGTCGAACGAGTCCTGTATATAGGAACGGATTTTCACAGGATTTGCAAGGTAGTACTCCAGTTCGGCATTCGAGCGAAATCTGATTGCATCCATGGTATCCAGGTCCATTGGGTCGCTAATGATGACTTTCAATTTGCCGTTATTCATACCTAGAGGTAAAACATTGTGCTTTTTTATAAGGTCTTCCGGAATAAGGTTCATTGCGTCGGATGGAATGTTAGCTTTATCTAAGTTTACGTATTTCAGGCCGAATTGCTTTGCAATTGCCTTGGTTAGAGTTTCTTCATCTATAAGGCCCAGTTCAAGTAACACTTCTCCGAGCCGTTTTTTTCTGCTCTTTGAAGTCTTTATAGCATCGATAAGTGCCTGCTTTTTAACCAGCCCGGCTTTGAATAGTATTTCACCTAAATGTCTGCGTGATTTAGCCATACTAACACTGCATTTTGTCGGTCTTGGTATAATATTGTATCATTATTGAAACAGTTAGTCAATCGTTATTACAGGGTTTCTTGACGTGATAATCCACTTTTTTCGAAACTGTAGTGAAGTTACAAAAAGTGTATACGACTACGTGCCGGTTCTTGTGCGATTGTGGTAAGAACCAATTGGATACCTAAATTTGGTATGGGAGGAGTTCTCAGGGCATAATTGCCTAAATGTTATTCTGCATGAGTCATTATAAATGAAATCCTTAAATGGGATTTAGTCTGTAATGCTGCTATAGTCCCTTTTTTCAAACAGAACCAGTTTTCGACAATCAGAGTAGGTATTTGAGAAACCATGATTTTATCCATGTGTGTATCCGACGAAATATCTCCTTTGATAGGAGAATGGATATTCCAATTTGATCTTTACTTTCTTTAATAAAAATACCGAAAAGGTTTTGATTTTCCTCAGAGTTTTTTGTAAAATTGCTGAAGCTGTTTCCCCGCCTATCTTTTATAGGGAGATTTGACCGGCCTCTTTTCCTTCTAGAATTCTTTCTTTCCCTGGTCATAAAAGTGTTCCTTATTATGCCAGAATAAGGAACATACAGCAGTAGGGATTCACAAACATGGACAGCCATAGACAGGATAGAAGGCTTAGTACATGTCTTTTGGCGTCAGCTCATGTTACTGTACGTTCGCTTGTATCAATCAAACAGCAAGCATCACTTTTCTTCCTATGCCTTATCGAAATATTGCTACTTTCAACAATACTTATTATAACATAATCGACATAGTTAGTCAATTCTTCAATCTTAATCGGAGCATGTTTAGGGCTGTTTGCGCAGCTCGAAGCTGTATGGGTTCTCTATCGCCGAAAAATAATTGGTGTTTTGTATCACAGCCATTATCGGAATCTACGCTAATATATACAAGGCCAACGGGTTTTTGTTCGCTCGCCCCGGCGGGGCCGGCTATGCCGGTTATAGCAATGGCAAAATCTGTGGAAGCTTTTTTTCTGGCGCCCTTCGCCATTGCTTGGGCGACCTGTTCACTAACGGCTCCGTATTTTTCAATCAAATCCGCTGGTATGCCGAGTTCTGTGGTTTTAGCGTTATTGCTGTAAGTAATCCAGCCGTATGTAAAATACTTGCTTGCTCCGGCGATGTTGGTGAGCAGCTTTGCTAAAGTGCCGCCTGTACATGATTCGGCAACGGCTAAGGTCTTTTTCTGCTGGGCTAATTTCTCACCCACAACTTCAGCCAAGCCTTGTTCACCTGTGCCATATATTAGCTCTCCGAGCTTATCCCGCAGCGATTTTTCATCTCTTTCGGCCATTTG
>Ga0315541_1003813_pt1 | contig 11390 bp, 9 predicted proteins | sample SalMarSW160190MG_FD_203095 | JGI IMG/M metagenome (GOLD analysis project Ga0315541, IMG submission 203095) | Salt marsh sediment microbial communities from the Plum Island Ecosystem LTER, Massachusetts, United States - Salt Marsh Sediment SW1601-190 ...
CAGTGCGAAATTTTTTTGTAAAATACTTGTTATTCTGGGTACGCAGTGCCAAGAACCTTGCCGATGCTCACGGCTTGGATCTGCGGGTCTTCCTCTTTCTCTCTTTGTTGGGGTACCTGATTCAGGGGCTCTACTTCCTTCCCTGGTTTAAGGGGAAGAGCGTGGACCTCGGCCTCCTAGTCTCCCTCAGGTTTGTCGGACTTGTTGGACCGTTCTATATCCTGCTTAAGGGAAAGAAGATCGCGGCGGTGTTCAATCTCTCCCTTGTCGCAACCTGGTCCTTCAACACCGCCTGGAACGTTTGTCACTTCGTCTACCTTTAGCACCCTCTTGCAGTGATGAAGCCCTGTCTTCCTTTCCAATCCCTAGATGTAGTAATGCGCCCCGATTCCGCCTGAGAGGAACGAAAAGTTAAGCGGGTCGAACAGGTCCCAGGTAAGGCCGTACTCAAACGTGCCCACCAGCCGATCGAGCCAGATCCCCTCAACCTCGATCACGCCCATTCCGGAGAGGATCGCCCCTTCCATACTGGAGTGGATCGTCGGCTGTTTAATACCCTCCGTGAGAGCCGTTTCTTCCTCTTCGAAGGCGAATGTGATCGCAGCGCCACCGGAGAAGTAGTAGTTGACGTTCTCATCCTGCCGGACCGGATAGAGGAGCTTTCCCGAGAGCGTCAGTTCGAGCCGCCGCACTTCGTGATTGCCCTCCACGTCACGGGACGTCGGGTTGGGGAAGATGTTGAACTCGAAGCCGATCCCGTCGGCGTTGAAGAAACGGACGCTTAACCCGGTGAACGGATAGTTGAGCTGAATCCCGACTCCCCACCCCTTGTCTGGGAGGCCCGCTTGACCGATCAGAGCGAACAATGAAACGAGCCCGAATATCAGCAGAAAAGATCTCTTGATCACGATTTCCTCCTTTGTGTGCTTTGTGTGGACATCACTTTACCGTTCCGCTCCTTGTGGTGTCAAATGGTTGATTAGCTAAAGAGCGCCGTTATAATGTTGTTTGCTAATGGGGGTGTAGCTCTAACTGGGAGAGCGCCTGCTTTGCACGCAGGAGGATGGCGGTTCGAATCCGCTCGCCTCCACATGATGACAGACACTGACTCACAAGATATCGTCTTGTACTGGTTACTGTTGCCGATGATAGCCAAGGTTGAATCCAGAAGGCGCTTATCCCTTTAGGGCAGCAGCCACTCCACGAAACAACATTGCCGCACACAATACAATGGTTCGCCTCAGACGGATTTCTCCCGCAACCAGATCGGCCTTTGCCAGGGCGTTTTACAATCTCACGCCGCCACACAACAAGAGGTTGAACTCCCACAACTAATTTGGTATAATGGGGGTATGGACAGAGATTTGGTAGAAGAAGCGAAACAAGAGATTGCGCAACTCCCAGCATCCCTTAATCACGGAGAAGCCGCAAGAGAAGCAGCAAAGATCCTCGCAGACAAGCTTGGATTCATTGACTCTATCTGTATCCAACGCGACGAGATCGAGGGAATGTTGAGGTCCGCTGAGGCAATGACAGCTCTGTTTGGCGAGGAATCGATCCAGACATCTCATGAAGGTATTAGAAAGGAGAAACCTCTAGGAAGGAGGCGAACACGTCGGGCGCAGAATATACGAGATGCTGCAAGAACAGTGTTGGTCAGTACCGCTCAGCCAACGACAAGCAGCGAATTAGCAGAAGCTTTGCGTTCTGAGGATGGACTCGAAGATATTGATTCATCCACAATCAGCGCTGCGCTGCAATATGGTGAGAAGCACAATGAGTTCGTTTCCCGCAAGGAGAAGGGGAAGCTTTTGTGGTCTCTACCTGGCCCGCCGGAGATTGACGATGAGGTTCCTTTCTAGTTAAGGAGGCCTGCTGAAGCAGAAGAGAACCTTGGAGCAGTAGAAAGGTCGGGGAGCAACGTCAGGCCTGCTAAGTCAAGATCGTTGCCCCCCCTAGCAGGGATGGCGGAATAGGAATACGCGGCGGCCTTTGGAACCGCTGGGCATCCGCCCGCGGGGGTTCGAATCCCCTTCCCTGCACCACTTATGATACAGAGAAATACACAGAAGTCAAGTCTGGAACTAGCTTTCGCTGTTGGCATGAGTCTTTCCCTTGCGCGGTCGGTCCCAATATGGACTCTTGCACCTTGGACAAACTTTTTACAGAATGCTTCGGCAGTTCATCTATGGAAAGACAGTTTAGGTCTTTACGGAAGAACATTCGAGCGGGCGCTGCTGTAAAGGGATAAACACCACCCAGAAGAGCCAGTCCCATGGCGTGTCGAAATGAGTAGTGACCAGGCATAGATCACCAACAGCAAGCCAACCCCGCGCTAGTTGCTGTTCCGTCACCGTCGTTGCCAGTTCATGGAGAAAGAGCCACGGAGCTGCGGTCCCAGCTCTCTGTGGTTCACATACGCCAGATCGATGCTGAACGCCTTAACAACAACACCGACCCCGAGACTCCACATCCAGAGCTCTTCGTATCTCACTCCCCCACGTAGTGCAAGCGCAGGTAGTGGAGCCCATTCCGCACCCAGACGTAGTGCCTTGTCGGTCGTCAGGTCCACTGCCACAGCAATCTGGTCTTCAACGCTGACCGAGAACCCCACGACGACCCTGGATGGCCAGTCCTCGCTGTGACCACTTCCATAGCGAATCGGCCAGCTTACCAGGTTCTCAAGCAGGAGTCCCACTCCATATGTAATCGGCACATCAGCGCTGAACACGGAAGCCTCTCCACGAAACAGGAAAGGGAAGTCGATCGCGAATCCTGAGCCGCTTGCTGGTTCCACGGTGCGTGCAATGAAAGCCTTAACCCGAAGGCCAAGTCCGAGTTGATCGGCAACTTCGAGCTCTGCCAGCAGAGGTAGGTTTGCTACCTTGGCCCCGAGAGAGCCAACGAGACCGATACTGCTGTAGGTGAGTGAGCCTGTTATGGTGCCGTCCTCGTCCACTTCTGGGATAGTCCCGAAGTCCAAGTACGAGATACCAAGGCCAACATGGGGCAAGCAGATGGCAAGGTTACCATAACTGGCTCCACCGATTCGCTGCTCGTAGGATGAGAGCATGGATAGCCCTTCGAGCCATGGCATGCCAGCCGGGTTGAAATACAGAGCGTTTGAATCATCGGCAAGAGCAGTAAACGCACCTCCGAGAGCCAGCGGGCGAGCCCCCATCCCCAATTCGAACACGGAGGCAACCCCGCTGTACTCCGCCGCCTGCGCCGTGAGTGCCGCAAGTAGGAGAAGCACTCCCGCTGTGACTGCTCCCAGACAAGCCATGGCAGCACGCGCAAACCTCTCGAACGAGGCTGAGCCTACACCGAAATGCCTAATCAGATCACCCAGTGCTTTCACAACATCACCGCACAATGACAAGCTTGCCCGGAGGCACGTATGACCATTGGCCATCAACCTTCACGACGGCTACGTAGTAGTACACGCCATTGCCCAACAAACGCCCGGAAGTGTCGGTCGTATCCCAGCCCAGCATGCCGCCACCAGCTTCCGAATGCCACAGCATTCGCCCCGCGGGATCATAGACAGTTACCTTGAGAGCTTGAACTTCCTGACCCTCTGCCGAGGCTAGGAAGGTGGTGTATCCTTCCACCACCGGGTTGGGAGCGTTTAGAACTGTCGTAGTTGGTATGTAGCCGTTGATTCCATTTCCATCTCCAACGACAACAGCACCCGGCGCATACGCTACTCCGGGCACCCCGTGGTCGTCATCGATTACTGCATAGACGTAGTAGCGCCCTTCTGGGATCCCTGTAGTTTCCCAGACGAATTGCCCTGAGCCGCTACCTTCGATGAGGTTGGACTTGATCAAGATACCGTTTGCGCCCGCTGTATCCGTATCGTAGAAGAGGCTGATGCTGGCGTTGTCGTCAGGGTCAGCTGCCTCCCACTTAATGAGAACGCTGCTTTTGTCCGTTTCCTTTGATGGCTCTTTCAACTCAATGGTAGGTCTCGCGTTTCCTCCCATGACTTGCACAGTGTAGTTGCCAATCTCAGCTGGATTCTCTATCACTACTTCCCAGACTCCCCCGGTCGGATGAGACACAATGTATCCTCCGTCGTGCGTTGCAGGATTCACTCCGTAGTAGTAGGTGTCAGGGTCAGATTGCGCCACCTCCGGTGTTATCTGCCTCCCCTGAGGGTCCACCAGGTAGATCCTGGGAGTTCCTTGTGCCCCCTCCACTCGGAAGATCACGAACTCCTCTCCAGAGGGTATGCTCACCGACTCGCGTACATCTACACCGGTAGTTGAGATGGCCATTGGACCGACGCTCTTGTATGGCGTTAGATCGCAGAAGAACCAGAAGTCCCCCCAATGAGCCCAACTGCAGTCGGCGCCAGGCTGATAGACCACAGTCAGTACTGCAGGACCCAACCACACCTCTGTGGCTATGGCGGTATCCTTGAGGTAGATCCCGACTTCAACGAAGTCATGGCCACCAAACGGCCATCCCCAATCATCAGGGGTGGAGAGATTCCCAACAAAGTACCCATAGAACCTGTTGTCTGAGGTAAGCCGGGCGTTCAGTTCCGCTTGAAGGATGCCGAGAATGTCGAGGGCCCCACTCAGTTCCACGCCCTCTGTGCTCAATTCTACGTGGCCCTTGGCGATGCTAACGTCATCTGTCAGCACGAACAGCTCACCGTCTCCTGTCAGGTAACCAGTCTTGTCAATGTAGATGGATATGTCAGCCCCAACTGCGTAGAGCCCCGCGACCTTCGGGCCTCCGGTAAACTCGGCTTTGCCCCGCACGTAAACCGGGCCTAGCACAAGGCCACCCACTTCCCCGGAGATGCTCTGAAGGAAGACTGGAAGGCCATCGATTGGCGTGTTGGGAATGCCAAGTCCCACTCCAACTGCGTCTAGCATTCCGTTTCGAAACGCGATCTGCCCGCTCAAGCTGTTTGCACCTGTGTCGAAGAGACTCGGTACCCATAGAGTCGCCTGGCCATAGAGGTAGTCCTCCTCCTGGCTGTAGGAGATGAGCACATCCTCAAGTTTGAAGGCACCGACCCAGAGGTCTCGGATGCTCAGCTCTCCCCCAAGCAGTTCCAGGCCTCCTGAAGTAGTGATCGACACCTCTGCATCCACAATAATCCCACCAACATTAGGCGGTAGCGTCAAGTGCCCTCCAACGATGACACCATCTGCGACGAACTCGAATCCCGTCAATCTGAACTCAAGTGATCCGACAGATAGCGCGGATTCAAGCGCTTGCTTCGCGGATAGCATTGCCTCCGTGGCGTCAATCGTGAATGACTCAGCCTCATACAACGGTACTGTCTCCAGAATGTGGATACCCTCAAGCCAGACACTACCCGACCCGTGTATCAACGCTTGGTTCGAGTCGATCTCTAGATCCCCAGAGAAGAATAGCAGTTTGTTGATCGAGACGTTTCCCGAGGCTGTGACATTCCTCATGTCTCCGCCCGTGAAGGAATCGGCATACACACGCAAGGGCAAGGGGCCAACATCAACAAAAGCACCTACCACCGAGACGGTGATTGTCTGATTGCTACCGGGGTCGGGATCGATCGTGATCGTCCCTGATGCAGGCAACGATGTGATCTTGCTGCGGTCGATCGTGACTACGATGCTGTCGTGCTCCCCCGTGCTGCTTCCCGACGCGGGGGTAACGCTCATCCACGTCCGGTCTGCCTGTATCCCGTATGTGAGGCTACCGTCTCCGCAATTCCACACCTCGAAAGACAGAGAGTCCGTGTCTGACCCGTAGCTCAGGGAAGAGGTGCTCTTGCAGAGTTGAGGGTCAGTTCCAGGAGGGGGGACCGAGACGGTGATCGTCTGATTGCTACCGGGGTCGGGATCGATGGTGATCGTCCCTGATGCAGGCAACGATGTGATCTTGCTGCGGTCGATCGTGACTACGATGCTGTCGTGCTCCCCCGTGCTGCTTCCCGACGCGGGGGTAACGCTCATCCACGTCCGGTCTGCCTGTATCCCGTATGTGAGGCTACCGTCTCCGCAATTCCACACCTCGAAAGACAGAGAGTCCGTGTCTGACCCGTAGCTCAGGGAAGAGGTGCTCTTGCAGAGTTGAGGGTCAGTTCCAGGAGGGGGGACCGAGACGGTGATCGTCTGATTGCTACCGGGGTCGGGATCGATGGTGATCGTCCCTGATGCAGGCAACGATGTGATCTTGCTGCGGTCGATCGTGACTACGATGCTGTCGTGCTCCCCCGTGCTGCTTCCCGACGCGGGGGTAACGCTCATCCACATCCGGTCTGCCTGTATCCCGTATGTGAGGCTACCGTCTCCGCAATTCCAAACCTCGAAGGATAGCGAGTTCTTGTCGGAGCCGAAATTCAGAGATGCTACGCTCTTGCAGAGCTGGGGATCATCAGGTGGTATCGACGGTCCGTCGATCCAGATTGCTACACTCCCACTTCCGCCGTTGCTCGAGATGTCGACGGTGGTGGAGTGACGTCCAGCAGACAGGCACGATCGATCAACGTAGACCCGGTGGCTGTTCTGCCCTCCCGTGCTTGTCCCAGAAGGAGGGCTGATGTTCGTGATCCAACACACAGACTCCGTCAGTTCGTAGCTCAGGGTCTTCGCGCCGGCATTCCAGACGAGGATCTCCATGCTCGGCTCAGAGGTTCCGAAATCCAGAGTCTCCGGACCATAGTCAAGGTAGGGATCACCTTCGTCGACAATCACAGCGCCGTTTTCCTGATCAGAGGCCAGAAGACGGTCTTGACAAGACTCCGAGCATGAAGTGCAGCCAGCTTTGTGGGTCCAGATCTCTGTCCGGACGTAGTAGCTTCCACCACCACTGCCACCGCATTTCTCGATCGTCATCTCGCCCGTCGCAGAGAAGACCCACTCGCAGCTAATGCTCTTGCCATCACCCTGATCGACAATGAACTTGAGCATCAATCCACCAGCAGGGTTGACGCCGGAGCAGCCGCGCACGTCCCATGAGACCCTGAAGTCGAAACAACCGTCAGGCGGCACTGTCACCGGTGAGCTTGAAGTTGGCGAGTGTATCGTCAGTTCGCAATCGCCTTCAGGTTCCTGCGGTCCGTCGATCCAGATTGCTACACTCCCACTTCCGCCGTTGCTCGAGATGTCGACGGTGGTGGAGTGACGTCCAGCAGACAGGCACGATCGATCAACGTAGACCCGGTGGCTGTTCTGCCCTCCCGTGCTTGTCCCAGAAGGAGGGCTGATGTTCGTGATCCAACACACAGACTCCGTCAGTTCGTAGCTCAGGGTCTTCGCGCCGGCATTCCAGACGAGGATCTCCATGCTCGGCTCAGAGGTTCCGAAATCCAGAGTCTCCGGACCATAGTCAAGGTAGGGATCACCTTCGTCGACAATCACAGCGCCGTTTTCCTGATCAGAGGCCAGAAGACGGTCTTGACAAGACTCCGAGCATGAAGTGCAGCCAGCTTTGTGGGTCCAGATCTCTGTCCGGACGTAGTAGCTTCCACCACCACTGCCACCGCATTTCTCGATCGTCATCTCGCCCGTCGCAGAGAAGACCCACTCGCAGCTAATGCTCTTGCCATCACCCTGATCGACAATGAACTTGAGCATCAATCCACCAGCAGGGTTGACGCCGGAGCAGCCGCGCACGTCCCATGAGACCCTGAAGTCGAAACAACCGTCAGGCGGCACTGTCACCGGTGAGCTTGAAGTTGGCGAGTGTATCGTCAGAGAACAAGCCGCATGAGCGGAGAAGAAGCCAACCAGTCCTACAAACAGCAGAGAAGCCAGTAAGGCAACCGGAAGTGCCAAGCGATGCTGCGCGCGGGACATTCGACCTCCTGTGTGTGCCCTCAGAGTTGTGGCTATACAATACACCTCCACGCATCTGAACACAAACCCGGGAGGCGTATTACATTCGCCCTAGCGACGTCTGAAGGAATCAAACGAGAGCCAAGCTCCGCCTTCTGCGGTACTGAGTTCCAGTCCAACCTACGCCGCTATCCGGAACCCACACCGGGAACTTCTCCACTGGACTGGGCACTGGTAACCACACGGCAAGGATTCCACGCGGGTTCCGTCAGGCGCTAGCCATTCGGCTGTGAGTCACAGAACTCGGATCCCGCGTAGCCTCTTGCCGAGGTACCGAAAGAAGGTTTCCATGGCGGTCCAGCCCCTCTACGGATTAGCGTGGACCCGGTTCGCTTCGGTCACCCCCTAGGGCGATCACCAACCCTTAGTTCGAAAGCTGTCCAGTAGGGGGTACGAGATCGCAGGCCTTCTGCCTTAGCTCACCGGTTGCCAGGCACACTCGATCTGCAAGAGGTCTGCTCTCGCGGTACGTGCCTCGTGGTTCAGAGTGATGTACATCACATGAGACTGACGGACTGATTGTAGAACTACCAAGCGCGGTTGCTATCAGCGTTTCGGAGGCTGGTGATTTGAGACCGTCAAGTAACGAATCCGGAAGCCCTGAAGAGATAAGGGTTTCCGGATCACTGTGGAGCCTGGGTGAACAATTGGAGAACTGGTTTCCTCGAACTTAGTGCGCGCGGCGACTGACCTGACCGATTCCAGGGGTTCATAGCGGGTTGTCTGCGCGCCCTGAGGTCAACCCGACGCTCTCCATGGATTGGGCTTTGGCGGACCTCCTGTCTTGCTCCCCAACTTGTACCCCTCAGTGGACGATTCTGGAACCTCTTGCTGGCCGTCGGCCGAAGAGATCGAACGGCTGCTCGGCTCAACGCTCTAGGATCATGACCTTGCGCATGTGGTTGCCAGTCGACATCAAGATGCACAGAGGGCTTCCAGAACCTCAGCCTTCGGCCACTCAGAAGTTCGAAGATCGTCCGCCAGGCTCCACCACTCGCCAGTTCTTACTCCTATGGCTATCGTGTCGAAGGGTTTTCTGTAGATCGGATCTATATCCTCGCCCTTGACGACGCAGTTCGAAACCAGCGTTCTGAGCAGACAAGCCCTTTCCTCATCATTTTGTCTTAAGTACAAAACTGGAGCGCGTTTCAGGAGTTCGAAAGTAGCTCTCGCCTCGTCCGCTGAACTCTCCTTCACTTGCTCGATATCCTCCCGCCTCACTTTGCATCTCTCGAGCCGTCGAGACCACTGACACTTCCAGTTTGGATCCATGCAGCACGAAGTGACTCACATAGAGGGCTTCCACAAAGGAGCCCTGGAGTTCTCCAATCATTCACCTCGGCTCTCCTGTTTTGAGAGAGGGGTTTAGCAGGTGGCAGGTAGTAAGTAGCCTGTGGAAAAGGATTTCAGGCCCACGAGGAGGTCAAGACGAAGGTTCTCCAATCGTTCACGTAGGCTCTGTACGAGAGGGAAGATAACGCTGTTCCTGTCTTTGTTCCGCTCCGTTCTCGCCGACAGACCCGAGGTATATGAATGGAGAACTCCTCCGTCTGCTTTGTCTTACCTCCGTTCGTTCCTTTGTGCCAACAGGGATTTCGCCTCGCAGAGCGTACCGATGATCTCCTGATCGTGAAAGAGCTGAGAGTTCTCCTGTGGACATGAAGCCGAAGTGTCGGAGGTTGGGCGGGCTGAATTCTCTGTACGCTCTGCGGAGATGGGCAAGGCATGCAAGAACGGTAAATAGCTCTGACCAGCCCCGATTAGTCGGCCCACCTTCAGAGCTAGTCTAGACGGAGCCCAGATCCTAGTCCTGGACGTGGGCTGATTTCAAGGGGACATGCCAGCACGGACTCCACCGCCTGTCTATTCCGTACTCAATAGAGCCGGCAAGATTTCTTCCGCAGGACCTACGTACACTTCTTGGTACGCAGAAACGAGTTTTAAATTGGCGTTGAGAGTGACTAGGACTGTCCTTGCACCTGCGAAGTTCGCGATGTGCACAAAGCTCGATGCGGGGGAAACAAGACCGGATGTGCCTACAGAAACAAGAATGTCACATCTCTCGACGGCCGCTCTTGCAGGGATGTAGTGATGAATTCGCTCGCCGAAGAGCACCACGTCCGGACGAAGAAAAGCACCACACAATGGACAAGATGGCACTTCCTGTTCGTAGGTCCTCCAATCTTCGAAGGGCTCAAGACTACATCCTGCATTTGAGCAGCGAGTTCGCGCTAGTCGGCCGTGCAGTTCGAGCACGTTTCGGCTACCGGCAGCCTGGTGAAGGCCGTCAACGTTTTGCGTGACCAGTGCAATGCTTTGACCTTGATTCAGGCTACATTCGAGATGTGAAATGGCCAAGTGAGCGACATTCGGTCTGGAGGTGCGGGCTTCCTTTCTCATGACGCTAATGAGTTTCCACACTCGCATTGGCTCAGCATTCCATGCTGCGCGCGTAGCGTGACTGTTGCAATCGAACCTCTCCCACAACCCACCAAACCCACGAAATGCTGACAAGCCAGAAGCAGTGGAGATCCCGGCCCCTGTAAGGAAGACAATGTTCCTGTAGGAGAGCACTCTCAGTCCCATCGCTGTATCTCCTTGTCCAGGCTGCAGAAGAACAACTCGCCGTTCGGTATGCTCAAGGGAGGGTACTACGTAGCACGATTACGATGACCGCAACAAGGCCAAGCCCTGCATAGATGATGTGCAACAGCCTGAAGTAGTAGTATAGCGATCCCCTTCTCTGCAGCGCATTCTCCACAAACTGCCTTGCACTCTGCACTGAGCTCTCAGCAAAGCGCTCGGGCAATAGATATTTGTCGTGTGTGTACTTCCTGAACTGGGTTCGCTTGTAAAGGCCAAGTTTCTCTTGTAGTTTGTCGATCACCGTAACCCAATCGAGAAATCGTTTGTATTCCCGTCTTAGGTTACACACGCCTATCATTGACATGGCAACTACCATTGCCGGAAGGAGGCAGAGGAGTGCAGTGATTGCCGGGTTTTTCATTGCCTGCATGCCAGCAGTTTCAATGGATGCAATTGAGGCAACCGTAACTGCAAGGAGAGCTGAAGTAGCCGTTGAAAAGAATCGGGCGTTGGCCCATATCCTTTCCACAACGTATTTCGCATTCGAGGAAACTTCGGTATAGAGAGTTAGTAGATGTTCTGGGCTACTGAGTATGTTGATCGAGTTTGAATCGACAGATGACTCTTCAAGTCCTTCTTTCTCCATGCCCTCTTTATACCCCCTGGTGTTCCTGGGCTTCCGCGTGGCTATCTTCACGTAGAGCAGCTCTAGACCGCACAGTATCATAGCACACCACATCTGCGAGGCGAAACGTTCTCATTCTGTGGTCAACGTGGCCCTTCACCAATCCCCGTAACTGGTCCACTTCCTGAGTTTGTGTAGTCCACCTCCTCCGGAAGTGTCCCTTTGATTGTTAGAAATTGACGATGGCCCCCAGCAGCTGTAAGGCTGTTAAAACATCAAGAAAAAGGAGGCCACCGTATGGACAAAGGTAGTATTTTGCAGACGCTTGGTCAAGT
>Ga0315541_1003814_pt1 | contig 11389 bp, 7 predicted proteins | sample SalMarSW160190MG_FD_203095 | JGI IMG/M metagenome (GOLD analysis project Ga0315541, IMG submission 203095) | Salt marsh sediment microbial communities from the Plum Island Ecosystem LTER, Massachusetts, United States - Salt Marsh Sediment SW1601-190 ...
GAGCAGTATCGCAGGCATGAGGAGGATGGTGGCGCGGAACGGAATGCCGTAGTAAACCATCAGGGCGAAGACGATGACGAAGGCGATGGCGAAGTCCAGCAGCCGCGCGAGCACCTTGGCGATGGGGCAGACCTCGCGGGGGAAGTAGATCTTGGTCACCAGGTTGCGGTTGCCGGTGAGGGACGTGGCCGCGCCCTCCAGCCCGCCGGCAAACAGAGTCCAGGGCACCAGGCCGGTGTAGGCGAAGATGGGGTAAGGGATCCCCGCGGTGTCCACCTTGACGACCTTCTGGAAGATGACCGAGAAGATCACCATCTGCACGAAGGGCACGAAAATGGCCCAGCCGATGCCGATGAGGGACTGCTTATACTTGACGCGCACGTCGCGCCACGCCAGCCGGTAGAGGAGCTCGCGGTAGTCGACGAGCTCCCTGACCATCGTTGAAGCGCTGTTGTCGATCATGGATCTCACTCTCTGGTGGGCGGCCGTGCGAGGGACACCCTCATTGCAGCAGTCTCAAAGCAAGCCACATGCCAGGGATGCTCAGCATTTCCGCACCGACGACGTACTTGCTGTCGTTCAGGGTAAATCCTCCCTGCAGGGGCCCGACGTCGCGTTCGTACGCAGCCCGAAGCGCCGCCACTAACGACAGCAGCAGGTACAGGGGGTGGATGTGCGTGCGCGTCAGGAAGAACGCGGCGGCCAGGAACCCGACGAGGCCCGAGACGGTCGCCTTGCCCAGCAAGGCGTACTGCTCCGCCTCGGGGCCGTCCCGCGGGAGCTTGCCGAAGGCATATCCGTCCTTGAGCGTGGCCATGATGAGGCCGAGCCAGAAGAAGTAGCCGACCAGGCCCAGTTCCGCATAACACAGTACGAACGAGTTGTGGGCAGTCAGGCTGCGCTCGCTGAACTCGTTGAAGCGGCGGTAACCGGCGCCGAAAAGGGGCCAGCGCTTAAGCATCTGATTCCCGTTCCCCCAGAGGATCATGCGGATGTGGGCCGAACTCTCGTCGGTGCTGATGGTCTGGACGCGCTGGGGGCCGAGGTAGAATACAATGGGCAGGACGGCCACGGCCATAGCCAGGGCCATCTTCTTGTAGGGGAGGTGCAGGTAGAGGTAAGCCAGCAACATCACGGCGAGGGCCAGCCAGCCCCCGCGCGAATTCGTCAGGTAGACGCAGTAGACCATGGGTGCCAGCGCGGCACAACTGGCTATTCTCACCGGCAGGGATCTGCCCCGACTCAGCGCCCCGCTGAGGAGGAAAGGGATGGCGGTGACGAGCACCAGTGCCAGGTCGTTCGGATCGTTGAAGACGCCGAATGCCTTGGCCCTCATGAACCCCTCGCTCACGGTGGGCTTCATGCCGCCAAAGCCGACGCCGGTGTGGATCTGCAGGATGCCGTGGATGGACATGAACAGGCAGCCGGCCAGCATCACCAAGATGACGGCGCGCACGCGCTTGACGGAGGTGGCCACGGAAGCGACCAGGAAGTAGATCAGCACGAGCTTGCCGAAGACCTGGAAGTCCCGCACCAGCGCGGCGAAGTAGGTGTGCCGCACGTGGCTCATCAGGACGGCCAGGTAGAGCCCCAGCATCAGCCAGTTCTGGGGGGCGTCCTTCGGGCGCCACCGGGTGGTACTGAGGTGGCCAGCCCAGCTGACCAGCGCCAGGCCGATGACCACGTCAACTACCCCAAGCCCAAGGAACGGGCGGCCGCGAAGCAGGGAGATCCAGTCCTGCGGGCGGAAGAACAAGATGCCCGTGTAGAGAAGCAGAGCAATGTACGCCAATCGTCGGCCCCTTCATGTTGTCCGGTGCCCCGGGGTAGAGGCCGTGTCGCAAGTGGCATGCCGCGACGGCCCCTGGCGGGTGCCCACTGCCAACCAGGGGCTCCCGCTGCCGGGCAGGCAAATGAGCCACTGAACTCGGCGGCGCATGTGCAGCAAGGTCAACACGCATTGTCCGAATATCTCAACACTTTCCCCCTCCGCCTGCCCGGGTGAGCCAATGGCATCTTGTTTGCTCGACCCATCCTCGTGCGGGCCGAGCAACGGACGCCAGGCACCTGGTGCGGGCCGTTTGGAAGGCCTGTCGGCTGAGAGGAGCTCTCGGGTGAAGGGCAAGCGGCAGTTGCTCAGTCGCATAGTCTCCACGATTGGGCTGAACGATGCTCCGCGCTGCTTCGGGGCGTTGCCCCACCTGCTTGTTCTCACCTATCACCGCGTTCTGAAAGCCGACCGGGCTCTCTTCCCTCTGTATCCGGACGTTATCGACGTCAGCCCCGAAGACTTCGACCGGCAGATGGCGCTCATGGCCAGGCACTTCACGCCCCTGTCCGCCTCTGAAATGGCCGCCATGATCGACGGCGACCGACCGTGGCCGCGCCACCCTGCGGCCATCACGTTCGACGACGGGTACAAGGACAACCTGACCGAGGCACTGCCCATCCTTCAGAAGCACGGCCTGAAGGCGACGTTCTTCGTGACCGCAGGCGCTGTTGAGCAACGGCAACTGTTCTGGTGGGACTACATCTGGTATGCGGTGATGCACTGTCGCGACCCCCTTCTGCGTATGGCGTATCCGGAACCGGCCGCCTTTCCAACTGACAGCCTAGCCGCTCGGCGGATTACGGCGGAGGCCCTCATCAGCATGGTGAAGTCCGCGCCGGACGTCGACCTGAGTCGTTTGAAAGAGGCCCTGGCAGAGGCGGGGCATGAAGAAGCACCCGAGCGCGCGATGGCTGAGGCGAACGTGCTCACCTGGGACGACGTCCGGGCGCTCCTCGCGGCGGGCATGGAGGTCGGTTCCCATTCGCTCTCCCATCGAGTGCTGTCGCACCTTCCCGAGGCAGGGCTGGCAAGTGAGCTCCAGGGGTCCAAGTCGCTGCTGGAAAAGCGCTTGGGCGCGAAGGTCATGTCACTCGCCTACCCGGCGGGAGGCGTCCGGCCCCACGTGCGCCGAGCCGCCGCCGCAGCGGGCTACGAGATCGGCTTCGGCCCCGCCGGCACCGCGGACCGCGTAGACCGGATATGTCGTTACAGCGTGCACCGGCAGGGGATCGACATCAGCGAGCCGTTCCACCTGTTCCGTTCGACGCTGATGATCCCGGGCGTCTTCAGCCGACAGGGCAGCAGGCCGGGGCTGGCTCCCTCCAAGTAGAGCGACCCGCGTGCCGGCCCGAAAGGAGAAAGGTCCCCTTTCCTTTTCAGCAGCGGGTGCCGGAAGTGTGGGGGTTCCTCCACACTGCGTTTAGAAGGCACCGCATGGAACGCCGCAGGAAGCAGTGCGCGCAGCGCGATGGATGTCCCAAGATGTTGACAAGCAATGCCTTAAGATCACGTGGACATGGGCAGCCGAACCGCCTCTGATGGCACGCCGATTGCTCTAATTCCCTAACCAATTGTTTCGCGTGGACTCGTCTAGTCAGGTTGGTGGAGGGAGAACTGTGAAGAGACTGCTCATGGGGTTGGTCCTCCTGACCTTGCTCTCTGGCCAGGTCCGGGCCGTGCCGACCCTTCAGCTTTTCAGCCCCGACGCGCACTACGATGTCCAGAGTAGCTACTGGGTGAGCATCGACGAGTCGTTCGAGCTCTGGGTGGTCGGGGCTCAGAGCCCCGAGTGGGTGCACGAGGTTTCGGACGTCAGCTTGCTCGTCGCGGTGCCCGCCGCATACTGGGATCCCGCCGCCGAGATATACATCGAGCCGATCACATCCTCGCGTGCGGTCGATGCTGACGCGAATCCGGTATCATCCCTCTCGTTCTCGTTCCCCCTGACGGCGGCAAACCTGACTTCCGTGGACGGCGACGGGAATCCGATTGCGACTACGCCAGATGCACTGGGCATCTTCGGCAACTTCCCGGACCACGGCATCTACCCCGCCTACTTCTGGCAGGTCCCGCTGCCTAACCTGATGATCGACGCCGTCCAGGAGGACGTCTACGACTTCGGCGAGGATTTCGACCTGGCCAACCTGCCGTCGTCCGCACCTGACGTGGGCGACGTGCAGTATTACCAGGTTGGCTTTTCGCCGTTCTCGCCAGACTTCATGTTCGAGATTGACCTGATCGGCCTGGCTCACAACGGACATGCCCAATGGCGGTTCGCGCCGTTCTCCCATGCTGTTGAGGCATGGCCACTGCCTGAACCGTCGACCATCATCTTGCTGGGGCTGAGCCTGGCGGGCATGGGACTGCTGAAGCGTCGCAGCCGCAAGGCATCATAGGCACGAGGCAGCCTTGACGGTGCTCCCCACGTGACGCCCGCTTCCTTCCTGAAGCTGGGATCCGCATCTCCCCTCATCGCGCGTCGCGATTTGCAGAGATCGGCAGCGCCGGACTTGCCCACGGGGGCCGCGGCGGGCCTTCACACGCAGCGGCGGAGTGGCGTCCAGGGTGTGGCGCGCCGTGTACAGTCTAGTGTTGATTTCGTGAGACGGCGCAGGTCGTCTGGAATCCGGGGCACTGCAGTGCGCCTGAGATGCGCTGTCGAGGCCGCAATGGCGTGGGCGCCAGCGGCACGGTCTTTGCAGAACCAAGCCGCACCGCCGCATGGTCAAAGTCGGTGCGGCCCGGAAGTACTCTCAGGACAGAAGGGGTTCCCGGTGGCACAGCGATCCTGGGTGTTCGCAAGCACTGTGGTCATTCTTCTGGCATGTGGCTGCACCTCCGCCGGCGACATTAACCGCAGACTGCCCGTCATGGGCATGGCGTTGGCTAAGGTCCCGAACGAGCAGTACATCGTCGATCCGCCGGACAGCATCGCAGTGGAGCTCCCGGACCAGCCTGAACTGTCGAGCACGCAACAGGTCCGTTCGGATGGGGTCATCGTGCTGCCATTGGTCGGCGAGGTGCAGGTGGCCAGGAACACGACGCCGGAGATCCGTGAAATGCTCGAAGAAATGTACGCCGCTTACTACAAGGAGCTGAACATCATCGTGCAGGTGACGGCGTTTCGCAGCAAGCAGATCTTCGTGTATGGGGAGGTGCAACGCGTCGGGCCGCAACCCTACACCGGATACCAGACGGTCCTAGACGCCTTGGGGAGGGCAGGGGGCGTGACCACCCGGGCCGCCTGGAAACGGGCAAAAGTCGTGCGGCCAGGTCTGGAAGGGCAGGAGGTCTTCTCCGTCAACCTCAAAGGCCTCCTCTTGGAGGGCGACGCGACGCAAAACGTCCAGCTGTGCCGCCGACGGTGCTCGCCTGGATTGGCTACCAGATCCGGAGCCTGCTGTTCCCGGCATCTGCGGCGGCCTCGCTTGCTACAGTGGGGGAGACCACTCCGCATGCGGCTCTTCGCTGAGGATTTCTGGAAAGCCTGGCAGGCCATGTACTTGCAGCACTTTGGCCTAAGGGAGTGCCCGTTCAGCACGGATTCGGACCCGCGCTATTACTACCCGACGGCGCGGCACAGGGAGGCGCTCGCGTGTCTGCTCTATGCCGTTGAACAACGCAGGGGCCTGGCACTGGTGACAGGGGAGATCGGGGCGGGCAAGACGATGCTCTGCCGGGCCGCCCTGGACCGGTTCGGACCTGCGGTTGAGCCTGTCTTCCTTGCGCACAGCTCCCTCTCCCCGTTGGAGTTCCTCCAGGCCGTGTGCATGGAAATCGGGGCGGACGGCTCGGGCGGCTCCAAAGTCGAGCTGCTTCATCAGCTTCGCAAGCTCCTGGCCGCTCGCCAGCAGGAGCAGGCCATCGTCGTCCTGCTGGTGGACGAGGCCCAGGGGCTGGCCCCAGAGGTGCTCGAAGAAGTGCGACTGCTGACGAACCTGGAGACGGCTTCCGGCAAGCTCCTCCAGATACTGCTGGTGGGACAGCCCGAGCTGCGAAGCCAGATCGCGGGCGGCGGGTTGAGGGCGCTGGACCAGCGCTTTGCCGTCAAGTTCCACCTCGGGCCGCTCGCTCGGCGGGAAGTGAGCGAGTACGTCGATCATCGGCTGAAGGTGGCCGGCGCCGCGAACCCCGCCGACATCATCTCAGAGGAAGCGAAGGATCTAGTCTATGAGGCCAGTGGTGGCATTCCGCGCCTGATCAACATTCTATGCGATCAGGCCCTTCTCGATGTCTACGGCCGGGGCCGGGACGGCGTCACGGCGCAGAGCATGCGTCGGGTCGTGGATGAGTTTGAGGGCTACTACATGGTCGATGGTCGCGCGGGCCCGCATAGTTCGAAGGATGCCCGCCGGGGCACAGAGCATGGTACCCGGCGGCCGGGGCCGCGGGCAGATGTCGTGGCCCGGCCGCCGGCGCGCGGCGTCGAGCAACCACTGGTGAGCAAGGACGTTCTGGCCCGGATTGCGCGGGCACGCCGGAGCGCCTCGGGCCGGAGGAGGGCCGGCGCTACGGGGGCGGCACCGGGCCCGCCCACCCACACGTCAGGCTCGAATGCCCACATTGTGGAACCGTGATCGGCGTGCGCGAAGGCCAAATCGGCTCCGGCGGGAGGTGCCCTGGTTGTGGCCCAGACATCGGGATGGGGAGCAACCGGGAGAGCCGCGTGACAAGGCGTATTCCGGTGGCCAGCCGGGCCCTGGAGGATAAGGCCCGACAAAGCCAAGCAAGTTCCCCGCAGAACGGGAACAACATAGGAGGAGTTGCCTTCAATGGCTAGCGTTCCATCATCGCCACGCGACGTCCTGCGGATTGTCTTCCGCCGCAAGTTGGCCTGGATTATCCCGGTTGTGCTGGGTGTCCTGGCGGCTGAGGCGGTATGGCTGGGCGAACGACGCCTTCAGAAATGGCTGCCGCCCAGGTATCAGGCGGAGGCCATCGTGCTGCGCAAGGATCTGGGGGCCATGGGCCAGGCGCCCGGCTCGCTGATCTCCCCGGCAAGCGCGAGGCCTACGAAGGAAATCATCAGGCAGGAACTGCTTATGGACAACGCCCTCAGGGCCGTGATAACCACCGTCGAGCAGGCGAATCGCGACCGCTGGAAAGTGGCAGGCTATCCCGCCAACTACGCGTCGGATCGGCTCCCTGCCGACGTCGAGAACTGGAGCGCGGTGGATCCGCGCTGGCAGGCGCGATATCGCGAGGTGCGGAGAGCCGTCACCATAGACCGGATTTCGCAAAGGCAGGGCATCGATCTGGTGAAGATACAGGTCCAGCACTCCGATCCCTGGGAGGCAGCCGCGCTGGCGAACGCCCTGGCCGACCAGTATGTCGAGACGAGCAAGGCAAAGCTGAAGGATGACAGCCGCTTCAACCTCGGCTTCTACCAAGGCGGCCGGGACGAACACCTAGCGAAGGTACGGGAGGTTGAGGCCGAGCTGGACAAGTACCGCAAGGACTTCTTCGTGGATCTGCCCAACGTGAAGTTGGACATTTGGGGCAGGCTTCTGGCGCTCCGCACGGAAGAGGACGTGTGCGACGGCATGCTGGCCCAGATCGCGGCCAAATCGGCTGAGATAGACCAGCAGATCGAGAACGAACCGCCCACGGTCGAGGAGGAGACGAGCGTCCCGAACCCGGAGGCGACGGCACTCAAGGAGCAGATCCATCAGCAGGAGACATATCTTGCCATGCTGATGCTGAGTCGCACGGAAGCCCATCCGAGCGTCAAGCGTCTTCAAGAGTCGCTTGCGGTCCTCGAGAACGATCTGGCGGCGGTGCCCCCAATGACGGAGGGGACAAAGGTGCAGAAGCCGAATCCCACGTACGAAAAGCTGTGGCAGTCGAGATTGGACCTTGAGCGGCAGCGCAAGGCTCAGGAGGCGGCCAAGCTTAGGGCGCAGGAGCGCATAGAGGCGACTGAAGCTCAACTGAACAAGATAAGCGAAGAGGAGAAGACCTACTACGACCTGCAGCGCGAACGGCAGGAGGCAAACGAGCTCTACCAGGGCTACCGGAAGCAGCTTGTGGCCGCACAAACGCGCGCTGATGTCGAGGACAAGGAGACGGGCACTCAGGTCGACAAGGTGCAACCAGCTGTTGAGCCCGTCCTTCCCATTCGTCAGCCCTACAAGAAATGGATGGCCACACTGGTGATGGCTGGCGTGGCTTGCGCGATCGGCCTTGTGTTCGGACTGGAGTTCATCGACCAGACGCTGCGCAATCGCGAGGACGCGGAGAGTCTGCTGAAGGATATGGAAGTGCCCGTGCTGGCCAGCATCCCGACCATCAGATCTCCTAAGGCGGAGGCCCGTCGGCGCCTCATACGGCGCCTCGGCGCAGTCGCTGCTTTGGCAGTCATCCTGACTGCAGGGATTCTCGCAGCGAATAAGGAATTCAAGCTGGATCTGGGGACGAAGACCGTGGATCTGGGGAGGGAGATCGTGGATCTGGGGATGAAGATCGGCTCCAGCGTGCAACACGCGGCAAACAGACTCGGATTGTCGACGAAGATGGGCTCTGGCGTGCAATGAGCACCACAACTCATGGGTGTGAGAGACACAATGGACGAAGAGGGCAGGATCTCCCGAGCGATGTCCAGGGCGGGCGCTGGTGATAGGCTTGCAGAAGGGGGCAGTGAGTCCCCGGTCCGTCCGGACCTCCGCCAGGAGGAGGTGGAACCCCGGCCCGCCGGCGCTGCTCCCTCGGAGCTGCACGCCACGGCGGTCATGTTCCACGAAAGGGCCAGCGAGGCCGCCAATCAGGTCCGAGTGTTGCGCGCCAGGCTGTTGGCGCTCAATAACGGCAAACCGCCGCGGGTCCTGACCATTTCTTCGGCGAATTCCCGGGAAGGCAAGAGCACGCTGGCCCTTAACCTGGCCATCGCCCTGGCTCAGGTCGAGCGCAGACCGGTGGTCCTGGTAGATGGGGACGCCTGTGGCGGCGGGCTGAGCGAGTTGGCGGGCATTCAAGCCACCACAGGACTCGCGGACGTCCTGGCCGGAGACCTTCGACTCAACGGTAACGTGTACCAGACCTCCGTGGAGGGGCTCGACATCATCCCGATGACCCTGCCGCCGGAGGATGGGCATTCCGATGCGGCGCTCAAGAGCGAATTCGAGCGCCACGTGAGCCGGTTTGATCGCATGCTCAGCCAACAGTGCGAGGGGCTTGTCGCCAAGCTGCGTGAGCTTTACGCGTTCGTTATCGTCGACACTCCCGCGGCGCTGGCCTCCAACCATGCCACCGTGTTCGGCAAGCACAGCGACGGCGTCATCCTCGTGGCGCGCCTTGAGCACACGCGGCGTCAGGTCGTGCGGCGGACATGCCAGGAACTCCGCGACGCCGGGGCGAAGATCCTGGGATGCGTGCTGACGGATCGCAAGGATCACGTGCCAGAGTTCGTCTACCGGTTTTTCAGCCCCCCACGCTACTCCGGATACGGACGCTATAGCTCCTACGGCAGCTACGTAAGAGGCACATCCAGGCGGGGGCGGAAGAAGGACCAGGAAGGCAACTCGAAGGCATGAAGCGGGGTCGCGCCCACGGGGCTTGCGGGCAGTCGGCCGTCCGGCGCCGAGCGTGGGCCCTTTCGTTTGACGCGGAGGCCGTTGCGTGAACGGGTTGTGGCTGGTGCTGATCGTCGGTTTGGGACTGCCGGTCTACGCCTTCTTGGGCTATCCCGTGCTGCTGTTCGTGTTCGCCGCGTTCGTCCAGGTAGCCCGGGACGTTTCGTATCTGACATGTCGCCGCGACAGGCGCGTGGATAGCCCCGCAGTGCCCGGCGTCTCCATCATCATTGCCGCTCACAATGAGGAGGGGGTGATCCGGCGCTGCCTCACCCACGCGCTGGATCTCGACTACCCGGCGGATTCCCTTGAGATACTGCTGGGCTCGGACGGCTCGACCGACGGCACCGTTGAAGCGGCTGAGTCGGTGAGCGACTCGCGCGTCCGGCTCATCGCGTTCCCGAGCCGTAGGGGCAAGCTCGCCGTCATCAAGGACTGCGTGAGCCGCGCGCGGGGCGAAATCCTCGTCTTCACCGACGCCAACACGGCGCTGGCTCCCGACGCAGTGCGCAACTTGCTGCGGCACTTCGGCAACCCAAGGGTGGGCGCCGTATGCGGTGAACTGCACTTGCTGGCTCCCGACGGCACGTCCGTCGAGGAGGGGCTCTACTGGCGTTACGAGAAGGTCCTGAAGGTCTTGGAAAGCCGGCTGAACGCCGTTTTGGGAGCCAACGGGGCCATCTACGCCGTCCGACACAGCCTGTTTCCTTCCATTCCGGAAGGAACCATCACAGAGGACTTCGTGATCCCCATGAGCGTGCGGGCGCGGGGCTATCGGGTCGTCTACGACCCGGAGGCCGCGGCAAGCGAGGAGGCCCCTGCCCAATTGTCGGGGGAGTTCCGCCGCCGTGTGCGAATCGGCGCGGGAAACTGGCACGCCCTGGGCCAGTGCTGGAGACTGCTGCTGCCATGGAAGGGCTTCGTAGCGTTGTCATTCTGGTCACACAAGGTCCTGCGTTGGTTCACGCCGTTCTTGCTGGCGGCGGCCCTGGGCGTGGCTGTTGTACTGGCTCGCGAGCCTGCGGGTAGGGTCGCGCTCGCGGTGCAAGGAGTTGCCTACGGTGCGGCGGTTCTGGGCCTCGCGCTGCGGCGGCTGCGTCTGCCAGCCGGCCCGCTGGGCCTGGCTGCTTACTTCGTAACCATCAACGCGGCCATCGGCGTGGGCATGATCCGTGGCCTGCTCGGGCTCCAACGGGCCTCCTGGCCGCCGACCGCGCGCGGGCCGATACCCACGGGTGGAAAGCGATGATCGCGGGCTTGAGCCTCGCTCTCGTCATCTGGTTGCTGATCGCAGCCTGGGTCGCCCTGCGGGTGCGTAAGCGGCACGTGATGATCTGGCTTCCCAGCTACCTGAAGGGCAACTGGGCCGGCAGGCGCGCCAGTGCGGGACGGGGCCCCACCCACGTGCTCTTCTGCATTGCCGACCACTTCGAGCCCGGTCTGGGCGGGGCGAGCCCTCGGCTCGCGCTCGAGCGGGTGGAGCGGTGGGTCCGCGATTATCTGCAGGTCGTTGCCCCATTCCGGGATGTTGACGGACGGCCTCCCCGGCACACGTTCTTTTTCCCTGCCGAGCAGTACAGGCCCGAACTGATCGAGGCGCTCACGGAGCTCGTACGGCAGGGCTACGGCGAAGTGGAAGTGCACCTGCACCACGACGGCGATACGGCGGCCGGGCTGCGCAGAACGCTGCTGGAGTTCACCGAACGGCTCCGGAGCCACGGCCACCTAGGGGCAGTCCGTTCAGACGATCGTCCACGGTTCGGCTTCGTGCACGGCAACTGGGCGCTGGACAACTCCCTGCCGGATGGACGTTGGTGCGGCGTGAACGACGAACTTCGCGTGCTGCGCGAGTGCGGGTGCTACGCCGACTTCACCCTCCCCTCGGCCCCTTCACCCGCCCAGACCCGGCGCATCAATTCCATCTACTACGCCCTGGACGACCCTGCCCGACCCCGTTCGCACGACGAAGGCATCGAGGTGCGCGTCGGCG
>Ga0315541_1003816_pt1 | contig 11386 bp, 13 predicted proteins | sample SalMarSW160190MG_FD_203095 | JGI IMG/M metagenome (GOLD analysis project Ga0315541, IMG submission 203095) | Salt marsh sediment microbial communities from the Plum Island Ecosystem LTER, Massachusetts, United States - Salt Marsh Sediment SW1601-190 ...
TGGTGCTGGTGGTAGATAATAAAAACTAGGAAATAGCCATGCCCCCGTTAACGCTTAAGACCTGCCCGGTGATATAGCCCGCCTCCTCGGAAGCCAGAAAGGCGACCACCTCAGCCACATCCCGGGGAGTGCCGAAACGGTTTAGAGGAATGAGCTCCTTAATCTCCTGCCGCTGTTCCTCTTTTATCTGTTTGGTCATATCGGTCTCAATGAAACCGGGGGCGACGGCGTTAACAGTGATGCTGTGGGAGCCGACCTCCTTAGCCACCGTCCGGGTAAAGCCGATAACGCCGGCCTTTGCCGAAGCGTAGTTAGCCTGCCCCGGATTACCCATGACACCGGCAATGCTGGAAAGGCTGATAATCCGTCCCCAGCGTTTTTTAAGCATGGGGCGCAGAACGGCTTTGGTGCAGAGGAAGACGCTCTTTAAGTCCACATCCAAGACTTTGTCCCAGTCCTCCTCCGACATCCGCACCAAAAGCTGGTCCCGGGCGATGCCGGCGTTATTGACTAAAATATCAATCCGGCCGTAGGCTTTTACGGTTATATCCACCAGGCGGGCGACATCCGCCGCCGAGCTGACATCGGCCAGGCAAGCCAGGCTCTTGCCGCCCGTAGATTTGATTTCCCCGGCTACCGCCCCCGCCTCTTTTTCCAGGATATCGGAGACCACCACCGCCGCCCCCACCTCGGCCAGTTTGAGGGCAATGGCGCGCCCGATGCCCCGGCCGCCGCCGGTGACTATGGCTACTCTATCAGAGAGATTCATTATTCTACCCCCTGCACCATATTCCTGACCGCTTCGGCACTGCCGATATTGATAATATTAACGCCCCGGTCTATCCGCTTGATTAGACCGGCCAGCACCTTACCAGGCCCGATTTCAATAAATGCGGATACTCCGTCATTTACCATATACTCCACCGAGCGCTGCCACTGGATGCAGTTACACAGCTGATTGAGCAGCTCCTCTTTAACCGCTTCGGCAGTGGTGAGGGGTTTAGCCGTGGTATTACCAACGATAGGCACGGTTGGATTATTGAAGTCAAGGGCGGCGATAATTGCCGCCATGCCGTCGACCGCCGGCTGCATCAGCGGGGTATGAAAGGCGCCGCTTACCTGCAGGGGGATAGCGCGGTGTGCCCCCCGCTCTTTGACCAGCTCCATGGCTTTAGCCAGCTTATCTCTGGCGCCGCTGATTACTATCTGGCCGGGGCAGTTGAGATTGGCGATACGGGCACCGCTCTGCCGGCAGACCTCAGCCAGGGGTGCCTCGTCAAGGCCGATAATCGCCGCCATGCCGCCGGGGGTGAGCTGGCCCGCTTCGTGCATGAGCCGCCCCCTTTCCCGTGCCAGGTAGACGGTGGTGGCAAAATCAAGAACGCCCGCCGCCGCCAGCGCCGTGTATTCGCCCAGGCTGTGACCGGCGACAAAGGCAGCCGGGGGCAATGCCCCGTTAAGGCTGCGGGCGGCTTCAAAACAAGCAAAGCTGACGGTGACTATCGCCGGCTGGGAGTTGACCGTCTGGGTAAGCTCTTCCTCGGGCCCCTCAAAGCACAGACGGGAGAGGGAAAAACCCAGAGCCTTATCAGCCTGCTCAAAGACGGCTTTGGCAGAATCATAATTCTGGTACAGGTCGAGACCCATGCCCACCGACTGGGAACCCTGCCCGGGGAAGACATGGGCGGTTTTTACTGCTTGCGGCAAATCATTCCTCCCGGTTATGCCGCCGGCTTCTTCGGGCTTTTGACTTCAATAACCTCCCTGCCGGCATAGCTGCCGCAGGTAGGACAGGCATGGTGAGATAGCTTGGGACTATGACACTGAGGGCATAAGTCCAGGGAGGGTATGACCATGCCGAGATGAGACCGACGCTTGCCCTGCCGCGCCTTGGCGTATTTTCTTTTCGGTAAAGCCCCCATACTACTTTCCTTTCTCTTTTTTAAGTTTACTCAGTTCCGCCCAGCGGGGGTCGGCTGCCCGCGGCGGGCAGCCACAGGGCCCCTGGTTGAGATTGTGACCGCAAAAGGGGCACAACCCGGCGCAATTTTCTCTACAGAGCGGTTTCATGGGAATAGCCAGTAGCGCGTACTGGCGCACCGCCTCGGTCAGGTCAAGGACATGCTGCTGGTCAACGGTAAAACAGCCCGGCTCGTCGGGCAAGGCTATGGCCGCCCCGGTATCCACGTCGGCGGTGGGGTAGTACTCGTCCTCAAGTTTCATCTTGAGCGGGCACTTGAACGAACCCAGACAACGGCTGCAGGTAAGTTCGACCTCAGTTGCCAGTTCTCCCTTGACCAGTATGCTCCGGTTGGTGCGCATCAGCCTGACCTTACCCTGCACCAGACCGTTAACACCGTCACCGGTGATATCGATAACCTGTTTTATTTCGTAATCCCTGGCCGAGCCTATGGACGCCCGGAGTAACTGGGCTACATTTATCTTCATCACCTGCCACCTCCCCTCCAGAAACAAGCCCTCTATTATAGGCTGAGCATGACGCCCACTGTCAAGCTAATTTATCCCCCCAGCACCTTGAGCTTCCGCAGCTTAAAGGCGATTTCGTTTCTCAGCACCTGGTTGGAGCCTTCGTATATCTGGGTAATCTTGGCATCGCGGAACATCTTTTCGATGGGATAGTCGCGCATGTAGCCGACGCCGCCGAAAACCTGCATGGCGTCGGTGGTGACTTTCATGGCCGTGTCCGAGGCGAAGACCTTGCACATAGCCGACTCTTTGGTGAAGTCTTTAATACCGTTGTCCACCATCCGGGCGGTGGAATAGACCAAAGCCCGCGCCGCCTCCACCCGTATCGCCATCTCCGCCAGTATCTGCTGTACCGCCTGCTGGGCGAAAATGGGGTGGCCAAACTGGACGCGCTTCTTGGCGTAGTCTATAGCCGCCTCCAGAGCCCCCTGTGCCAGACCCAACGCCTGGGCACCCAAACCGGGGCGGGAGCGGTCTAAAAGCTTCATGGTCAGGATAAAGCCTATCCCCTCCCGGCCGATGATATTCTCGGCGGGGATGAGGCAATCCTCAAAGACCAGCTCTCTGGTTGAGGAAGCGCGAATGCCCAGCTTCTTCTCCTTACGGCCGAAGGTAAAGCCGGGGGTATCTTTTTCAACAATGAAGGCGCTGGCGCCGCGGGGGCCTTTTGACTTATCGGTTAAGGCAATAACGGTGTATACCTCGGCGTCGCCACCGTTGGTGATAAACTGCTTGGTTCCGTTAATGATATAGCCTTTATCGGTGCGCTGGGCAGTGGCCTTGATGCCACCGGGGTCACTGCCAGCTTCAGCCTCGGTAAGGCCAAAGGCAGCCAGCTTCCTGCCACTGGCGATGTCAGGCAGGTATTTGCGCTTCTGCTCGTCGGTACCGTACTCGAGCAGGGTGAATGATCCCAGGCCGCTGGCGGCATAGCTGACGGCGATGCCGCTGCACACCCGGCTCAGTTCCTCCACCACCAGACAGAGGTCAAGGAGACCGCCACCCAACCCCCCGTACTCTTCGGGAATATAGACGCCGAACAGGCCGGCGTCAGCCAAGATTTTCATTATCTCCCAGGGGAACTCTTCCTTTTCATCAAGCTCCGCCCGCACCGGCAAAATCTTCTCTTCGGCAATGGTCCGGGTTAGATTTTTGATTTCCTTTTGTTGCTCAGTTAAGAAATAATCCAAAGCGCTCCTCCTGAGTAGAATTAAAGCTAACAGTCCAACCAATAATTAGTCCATTATAAGCCAAGCCAGCTACCCAGTGTCAAGGCGGACTAACCTTGATACCGCGCCAGCCCATCATTAAAATTTTCCCGGGCACAGTTTAACCGCCGGCGAGCCGGTTTGCCAAAATTTTCGCCATAGCCTGCCAAAATATGCTAAACTAGATAGCTGCCGGTTAATAGCTAATTAGAGGGAGGTGAACCCAATGTTAGCCAAGGCATTTGTCCTTATCGAAACAGCAGTGGGCCGAAACAAGGAAGTAGCCACCGCCCTGAAAAAGCTAAAAGGGGTGAAATCGGTTGATGTCGTAACCGGGCCCTATGACATTATCGCCGTCATCGAGCAGGAGAACCTGAACGACATCGGCGACCTGGTTACCGCCAAAATCCACCCCATCGCCGGCATCTCCCGGACGGTGACCTGCCTGGCGATAAAGAGCACCTGAAGCCTGGGCAAGACTTAAGCCAAAGGGATAAAGCAGTACTTTGACTGTAATAAGGAGATAGAAGCATGGATTTTAGACTGAGTGAGGAGCAGCAGAAATTCCGGCAGGAAGTCCGTAATTTCCTGGAGGGGGAGATAAAGCAGGGGCTGTGGGAGCCGAGCTGCGATGCATGGATAATGGGGCACGACCCGGAGTTTACCAGGCGGGTGTCCCAGAAGGGCTGGATTGGTCTTACCTGGCCTAAAGAGTACGGCGGGCAGGGGCGGGCCTATGTCGACCGGCTGATTTTGACCGAGGAGATGCTGCGCTATGGCGCGCCGGCCGCCTGCCACTGGTTCGCCGACCGCCAGATAGGCGGCGCCATCGTCCACTACGGCACCGACCAGCAGAAGAATGAATTGCTGCCTATGATTCTAAAGGGCGAAGCCTACGTGGGCCTGGGGATGAGCGAGCCCGACGCCGGCAGCGACCTGGCCTCACTTAAAACTAAAGCCACCGATGACGGCGACGATTTTATTATCGACGGGCAGAAGACCTGGACCAGCGGCGGCAGCGTCATGAACTGGATTTACCTGGTGGCCCGCACCGACCCCGATGCCCCCAAGCACAGGGGCATAAGCGAGTTTTTCTTCAGCACCGATTTGCCCGGAGTCAGCGTAGCCCCCATAGAAGATATCACCGGCGGAGTGCACTTTAACGAGGTCTTTTTTGAGAACGTGCGCATCCCCAAGACCTGCCTCATCGGGGAGCAAAACAAGGGCTTTTACCAGATTTTGAACCAGCTTGACTACGAGCGGAGCGGCATGGAGCGGCTGATGGCCAACTACCCCCTGTTTGAAGCCGTCATCAAGTATGTCAAAGAAACCAAGCGGAACGGCAAGCCGTTGTCCCAGGACCCGCTGGTACGCGCCAAGCTTGCCCAGCTGAAAACCGAGTTTGAGATAGGGCGGCTGCACATGTACCGGGTTGCCGTGGTTATGGACGAGGGGCGCGCCCCCAACTGGGAATCATCGATGTCCAAAGCCTACGGCACCGCCTTTGAGCAGCACCTTGCCGGCGCCGCCATCGAGATAGCGGGGCTCTACGGACAGCTGGCGCCGGATTCAAAGCATACGGCGATGCGCGGCATGGCCTACCATTCCTACCTGTCTTCCAAGGGCTACAGCCTGCAAGCCGGAAGCTCGGAAGTATTGAAGAACATACTGGCGGGAAGAAAGCTGGAGCTACCCAACCAGTAGAAATGATAAGATTGAAATAGGAGGCAATGATGAATTTAGCTCTCTCTGAAGAACAGGAAATGTTAAAAACGATGGCCCGTGACTTTCTGGCCGATAAGCTGCCTAAAGCCACGGTTAAAGAGATAGAAGAAAGCGAGGAGGGCTACTCAGCCGAGCTGTGGAAGGAGATGGCCGGGCTGGGCTGGATGGGGCTGGCCTTCCCCGAAAAGTACGGCGGCAGCGATATGAGCTTCCTCGATTTAGCCATGCTGCTGGAGGAAATGGGCCGAGCCTGCCTGCCCGGTCCCTATTTTTCTTCGGTGGTCTTGAGCGGCTTTACCATACTGGATATCGGCAACGAGGAGCAGAAAGCGGAGTATCTACCCAAGATTTCCAGCGGGGAAGCCATCTTTACCCTTGCCCTGACCGAGCCCAGCGCCAGCTATGAAGAAAGCGGAATAGAAACCAAAGCCGCCGCCGAGGGCGACGGCTACGCCATCAGTGGCACCAAGCTCTTTGTCCCCGACGCCAATGTCGCCGACTACATGCTGGTGGCGGCTAAAACCGGGAAAGGGATTACCCTATTCATAGTAGACGCCAAGAGCCCGGGGATAAGCACCAACGTATTAAAAAGTATCGCCAACGACAAGCTGTGCGAGGTGGTCTTCGATAAGGTTAAAGTGGCCAAAGATAATGTCCTGGGAGAAGTAGACCAGGGCTGGAAAGAGATAGAGAGGATAATCCAGCGGGCGGCGGTAGGCAAGTGCTGTGAGATGACCGGCTGCATCCAGCAGGCGCTGGACATGACGGTGGAATACGCCAAGGATAGAAAGCAGTACGGGCGCCCCATCGGCAGCTTCCAGGTCATCCAGCACTACTGCGCCGACATGGTCACCGATGTTGACGGCACCCGCCTCTCTACTTACCAGGCGGCCTGGATGCTCAGCGAGGGGCTGCCCTGCACGCAAGAAGTAGCCATCGCCAAAGCCTGGGCAGGAGAGGCCTGCCAGCGGGTTATGGCCTTAGCTCACCAGATTCACGGGGCTATCGGCGTGACCATAGACCACGATTTGCAGTACTACACGCGGCGGTCTAAAGCGGCCGAGGTAAGCTTTGGCGACGCCGGTTTCTACCGGGAGGTGGTGGCTAAAGAAATGGGGCTGTAAAGCCCTAAGCCAGGGACTTTAATCCGGCCAGCACTTCATCTATGGTAACCTCGGCGGTGGAGGCTCCCGAAGTCACCCCTATAGTCTGCTTGCCCCCAAACCAGGATGGGTCTATTCCCGCCGCCGTTTCAATAAGGTGCGTTTCGGTAACCGCCGAACACAGCTCAAGCAGGCGGTTGGTGTTGGCGCTGCCTTTGCCCCCGATAACCAGCATCAAATCCACCCTTGCCGCCAGCTCCAGGGCTTGAGCCTGCCGCCGCCTGATATCGTGGCAGATAGTATCGATAATGCGCATCTCCGAGTCCCGGCTGAAAGCGCCGTCAATGAGCCGCTGGACAAAGCCGACGAAATGGGACGGTATCTGGGTGGTCTGGGAGAGCACCCCCAGGCGGCGGGGCAGGGGGTCCAGCTTAAAGATATCCTTTTCGTCCAGCGTTGCCATACCTTTACCCTCGGCCCAGCCGAGGACGCCCTTGACCTCGGTGTGGTCGGCGTTACCGTAGATAACGATAAAGAAACCGCCCTCAGCCAGCCGGCGGGCGGCGTTCTGGAGGCGGTTGACGAAGGGGCAGGTGGTATCGATGATGCCGATATTCCGCTTTTTGAGCTGCTCTTCGACTTCCGGGGTTACCCCGTGAGAGCTGATTGCCGCCATATCACCCTTGATATCATCAACACTTTTAGCCACCCTGACGCCGATTCCATCCAGCCTCTGCAGCACCTGCTGGTTGTGCACCAGCGCCCCCAGCGTCTCCACCTCGCCGCGTTCGGCGACCACCTTTTCCAGCATATCAATAGCCCGCTTTACCCCGAAGCAGAAGCCCACTTCTTCGGTCTTTTCAATCTTCAACTTTTACCTTCCCGGCATAAATTCCCCGATATTGCGGGGGCAACAGCCCAGCTATGCGTTGCATGATTAGCTCAGTATACTCAACCAGCTTTTCCCGGGTCAATTTGCCATCCACCGGCGGCAGGGAAAAGGGCTCGCCGATATTAACGGTCAGGCGGGGGCGGCGCAGTATCCAGCCCCTACCCTTAATCTGCTCGGTGCCGATAATGCCCACCGGCAGAATGGGCACGCCGCTGCGGCAGGCAATTAACGCCGAGCCGGGCATAGCCGCTTTAAGCTTGGCGCTGCGGCTCCTCGTCGCCTCCGGGAACATGGCCAGAGCCAGACCATCAGCCAGTGCCTGCTGTGAGCGGCGGAGCGCCTGCCTGTCCAGCTTGCCCCGGTGCACCGGAAAAGAGCCCAAGCCGCTGACGAAATAGGCGCCGAGGGAGGAGCGGAACAGCTCCTCTTTAGCCATGAAGATGACCTTTCGGTTAAGGCTGACCCCGAGCAGAGGCGGGTCGGCCAGATTAAGGTGATTAGCCACCACCAGCACCGGCCCCTCTTTAGGGATATTTTCCCGACCTTTGACCTGCCACCGGGTGAGAAGCTTAAACAGCCCGATAAGCAGTCCTCTGGCTATATAGTAGAACCAGGGCAATATTTTAACTCCGCTAAAGCGTTTACCAATTATAACCCATAGGGCGGGGAAAGATACAGAGGGGGGCTACCCTTGATTAAAACGGTTTTTTATACCATAATAGCCCGACAGATATGAAAACACTGACTATCGGTAAATTAAGAGGACTGCAGCAGCTAGCCACCGACGACGGCATCTTTGCCATGTGCGCCATGGACCACCGCGGCTCGCTGCAGCATATAATGGGGGAGGGAGTAGAGCTTAGCTACGGGGAAATGGTGGAACGCAAGCTGGAGCTGTGCTCCCAACTGGCCCCCTACGCCAGCGCCGTGCTGCTCGACCCGGTGTTCGGCGCCGCCCAGTGCATCGCCCGCGGCGCCCTGCCCAAGGGCACCGGGCTTATGGTCAGCCTCGAAGCCTCGGGCTACATCGGGGGCAGCGAACAACGCCTGACCGCACTGCTGGAGGACTGGAACGTAGCCAAGATTAAACGCATGGGCGCTTCGGCAGCCAAGTTCCTGGTCTACTACCGCCCCGACTTAATCGAGCTTGCCAACAAGCTGATGGACATGGTCGAGCAAATCGGGCGGCAATGCAAACAGTATGACCTCCCCTTTGTGGTAGAGCCGCTGAGCTACCCAATGGGCGAGGAGGTTAGAAACCCGGCCCACTTTGCCAAGGTAAAAGAACAGCTGGTGCTTAAAACCGCCCGGCACATCACCAACCTGCCCATAGATGTGCTCAAATCCGAGTTCCCCGGCGACCCGCGCTATAATAAGGACAATGCCAGCCTCACCGACCTCTGCCGCCAGCTGGACGAGGCGGCGGCGGTCCCCTGGGTGGTCTTGAGCGCCGCCGTGGACTTTGAGACCTTCTGCCAGGAGGTGGAAATCGCCTGCCGGGGCGGCGCTTCCGGCTTTCTGGCAGGGAGGGCTATCTGGCAGGAGGCTATGCACCTCGATAAAGCCAAAGAAAGAATAAATTTTCTGGCCACGGTGGGGGCAGACCGGCTGAAAAAATTAAACGAGCTGGCGGCTAAATACGCCACCCCCTGGCATAAGAAGCTGGGGCTGACCGGCGACAGCTTAGCCCCGACCGCCGAAGGATGGTACCGGGAATTCTGAAATGAAAGAAGCTCTGATTGCCACCATAACCCTCAACCCCAGCCTCGACCAGCACATTACCGTTGACGGGCTGGTGATGGATGGGACTAACCGCTGGTCAAGGCTGCACCGCTACGCCGGTGGCAAGGGGATAGATGTATCGCGGGCTATCCACGAGATGGGGGGCAGAACGGTGGCTTACGGATTCATCGGCGGGCCGGTGGGGCGGACGGTGGAGATACTGCTCGATGAAGAAGAGGTACCCTTCAGTTTTACCCCTGTCCAGCGGGAGACAAGGACCAACTTCATTATCACCGATAATAAAACCGGGCGTCAGACCAGAATTGACGCTCCCGGTCCCCACATCACCAAGGACGAGTTCGAAAGGTTCCAGCGGAAAATGCTGCGGATGCGCCCCAGTCCCGATTTAATCGTGGCCGGCGGCAGCCTGCCCCCGGGTATCCCCAACAACGTTTACTACTCCATGATTACGGAGGCAAAAACCTTCGGGGTGAGAACCATCCTAGACTCGGACGCCCAGTGGCTGGCCGATGGCATAAAAGCTAAGCCCTACCTGGTCAAACCCAACGTCCGGGAGGCGGAGGAACTGCTGGGGCGCGAGCTTCCCGACGAAGACGCCATTATCAAGGGGGCGCTGGATATAGTCGATATAGGGGTAGAGATAGCCGTTATCTCCAGGGGCAAAGAGGGCATCATCGCCGCCACCAGTAATGAGGTGCTGGCGGCAGTCCCGCCCGAGGTAAAGGTAAAGAGCGCCGTGGGCGCCGGCGACTGCACTATTGCCGGCCTCGCCCTGAAGCTGGCTAACGAAGAGTCACTATCAAAAGCCTGCCGGCTAGCGGTAGCCCTGGGGACGGCCGCCGTGCTAACCCCGGGCACGGAACTGGCTCGCCGGTCTGACGTGTTAGAACTGCTACCGCTGGTTAAAGTGAAAAAGATAAACCCCAACCGCTTAAGCAGAATCATCGCCGGACAGCAAGGCTAATGGACAGGACTTGAAGTCAGGGTTTATAATCCCAGTTAGCCATGAGTCCCGAACCTGAACTCAGAAAGCTCTTTACCGGTGAGCAGATAGCCGCCACCGTCAGCCGTCTGGCGGCCGAAATCAGGCATGACTACCGGGATAAAAACCCCCTCCTCATAGCCGTCCTCAAAGGGTCTTTCATGTTCCTGGCCGACCTCGTCCGGCAGCTTGACTTCCCCCTGGAAATAGAGTTTGTGCAGATTTCCAGCTACGGCGGGGGGACAGAGAGTTCGGGGGCGGTGAAGATGGCGCCGGGCGCCCTGCCTAAAATAAAGGGGCGGCACGTGCTGGTCGTTGAGGACATCATAGATACTGGCCTCACCGCTGCCTTTCTCCTCGATTACCTGGGGCGGAAAAAGCCGACTTCGCTCAAGCTCTGCAGCCTGACCGATAAAGTCGAACGGCGGCGGGTGCTGGTTAATATCGGCTACCGGGGGCTTGCCGTCCCCGATAAATTTATCGTCGGCTACGGGCTGGACTGCGACGAAAAGTACCGCAACCTCCCCGATATATATGTTCTGGAGCAATAAAGCGGAAACATGGGAAACAATCGCTTAATGTCAGTAGCCAAGGGCGAGCTTCCCGCCGACCTGCTCCTGGCCAACGCTAAAATAATTAACGTCTTTAACGGCAAAATAGAGCCGGGCAATATAGCCATCTGCGGGGAGAAAATAGCCGGGGTGGGCGACTACCATAAAGCTAAAGAGGTGGTGGACGCAGGGGGCAAATACATCGCCCCGGGGCTTATCAATGGCCACATCCACCCCGAAAGCTCCATGCTGGATATTGCCCAGTACGCCCGCGCCGTGGTGCCCCGCGGCACCACCAGTCTGGTCACCGACCTCCACGAGATAGCCAACGTCAGCGGGCTTGGGGGCATAAGGTATATATTAAACCGCGCCCGCCGCCTGCCCTTCGACCTGTTCCTGATGGCCCCTTCCTGCGTGCCGGCAACAAGCCGGGAGACATCGGGGGCAAACCTTGGTCCCGAGGAAATCGGTAAAATTTTAAAGTTTAAGGAGTGCCTGGGGCTGGGGGAGGTAATGAACTTCCCCGGCGTCATCGGGGGGGATGAGGCGGTGCTCAAGAAAATAAACCTTGCCCGGGGAAAGATTATCGACGGGCATGCCCCCGGACTGGGAGGCAAAGCTCTAAGCGCCTATATCGCCGCCGGTATCTACTCCGACCACGAGTCGGTCTCCCCGGACGAGGCTAAAGAGAAGCT